>ENA-UOWO01004533-UOWO01004533.1-activated-sludge-metagenome-genome-assembly--contig:-NODE-4533-length-15301-cov-17.671652_pt1 | contig 15301 bp, 4 predicted proteins | sample MGYA00238148_ERZ761564 | MGnify/ENA primary metagenome ERZ761564 (study PRJEB28885, sample SAMN05720194) | activated sludge metagenome | isolation source: Anaerobic digester | place: USA...
ATCAAACAGTTAATAACTCTCATTTTTATATTCAATTCAACCCTTGATTCGCATTTATATTTGTTATTATTAAATTTTATTTAAAATATAGTAAATGTGCCAATAAGTAATTGTTGTTTTAAAATACCCTCTAAACCAAAAACGTCATGAAAAAACTTATCCTTTTTATTCTCCTATGTGCCACTGGCATTTACTGTAAAACGTTTGGTCAATATACCAATGATGTAAATCTTAATACCAGGGTGTCCGTATTATCAGACGATGTGACCGGTGTCACCGGCATGGCTGTTACAAACACCGGAAAAGCCTATATTGCCTATTTAGACGGATACTTTGAATTAAAACTGCAATTAATGGACGTTGACGGTTACAAAATTTTTGACACTACCGGCATTACGTTGGAATCATACGTTACTTCCTGGACATCGGCATTGACAACCGATATCATTACCGATGCTGAGGAAAATGCTATCCTGGCCTTTTATAACTGGACCAACGGAGTAGTAAAACTTTTTGCGATCAGTCCGGCCGGCATTATCCTCGATTCGGTCAGCATCGGGGCAGGCAGCAACCCTCAACTTGAAAAACTGCCGTCAGGAGATTTTGTGTTGGCATACAGTTACGGTGATTCCACAACCATAAAAAAACTATCGTATTCGGCAGGATCAATAAATATTATTTATTCGAAAACAATAAATTATTTTTGTCAGAAAATGAAACCATTGCCTAATGGCAATATTTATGTGGTTTCATATGATTACACTGCTTATCCCGGGTATGCCGATACCTATGTTAATTGTATCAACGGCAGTAATGGAAATCTGTTATGGGGCAATTGGACATCATGCTCTTCCTTTCAGAATTCCAGTTTATATACAGCCTTGCTTTCTTGTTGCACGGATGTCCACAATAACCTGTACGTTTCTAACACATATTTTGTTTCCCTGAACAGAATAGCTTATGCACAGTGCATTGATTCTATGGGAAATGCATTATGGGGGCCTAATGGAACACCCCTGATTAATGATGGCGAATTTAATTACCAGCAGAGGGTGTTTTCTCTGTTCAATAATTCAACATATGAATTGCTGTGCTTAATTAATGGTCAAACTATTAATAACGGGTCATCCACAAATAAAATTTGTTATCAGAAATTGTCACCGGGCGGCATCGCTCAACTGGGAGTTTCAGGAGTGGAAATTGTTTCTGCTGCGACAGATGCGGCCTTATTTGGAGCCGGATACTGCGGAGATAATGTTGCCCTGAGCTATATTTCAGGTATAACAGGATATATATATGCAACCAAAATGGACCTTAACGGAAATTTTTTGTGGAGCCCTTCCTTGCTGGCGCTGAACACCACATCGAACCCCAAACCTTGGGTAAATGCATTACTGGGGGAAATAAACAGTGACCAGATCATTATTGCCTTCAATGAAACCAGGAACGGACATTCCGGAGTTTATGCACAGAAAGCCGGGTGTAACGGCCTTTTGCCGACCAGTATTGACGGATTTGTTGATAACCCCGTAACGTTGATCACTTATCCTAATCCGACAAATGGAAGACTGACAATTCATAATCCCGGTATTGTAAATCCGGAAGTATATATTTATAATATGGTTGGTGGTGTTGTGCTACATAAATGGTTTACCGGAGCAAAAGAAGAAATTGACCTCTGTTCTTTGCCGAAAGGTATTTATGTCGTTAAGGTAGTGGGTACGGATCGTCCTTTGTATTCCAAAATATTCAAAGACTGAGTCTGTTTGGAAAGTATAAGTTTGAAAATCAGCATTGCACTGACTCTTAGAGATTTTACGACTTCCATTTAGGGATCAAGGGCAAAAAGTCGCAGGAAAGGGGAGCGGGTATTCTTGGAGTGTACTCAAGATTGAAATGAATTCATATTTCGTGTCTTATTAATCGTCAGATTGTTGGGCTAAGATATTATTAATAAAACTTTTCATGCGTTCAAAATGTGAGCCTTCCCAAAAAATGTTACAGCACTGGCTGCATATAAAAAATTTGTCGAAATATTTGCTGGTATTGGGTTCAAGCTGATGGAGTATTGTTTGTTTTTCAATGCTTTGCAGATTTCCGTTGCATTTTATACAACGGTTAAAAGGTTCCACGGTCTTGAACAGGTCGAAATGTTTCAGCACCTCGGCCAACTGCTGTCCGGGCTGCTGGCTTCTGATGAAATATCCATACGAAACGGATCCTGTTTTTAATAAACCGACATCACGCGTGAGGATGATACGATGCGTTGCATTGGAGATTTGAATAATTGTTTCATCGTCATAATCATTTTGATATAAGGTATCAAAACCGCACATTCGTAGATATTTTGCCAGTTTTCCGAGATGTAAGTCAAGAATGAATTTCGTGTTACGTAAGGGTTTGTCCCTGAGGTGTGTGACGCCTGAGATATCAAAGGTTTCACAAACAGGATAAACAGAAATATAATCGTTATTTTTAAGCAGGTAGCCAAAATCAACAGAATTACCATTTACAAGGATCATATCAATTTCCGTGTGAGGAATGCCAATGGATTCAATAACATCTTTAACGGCAGGATTTCCTTTGAATGAATGTGAAAAAGCCACCTTCTTTTTACCGGAAGGAAGAAAATCATTCAACTCGGCATAAAACCGTATAGTAACTTGTTTTATCATGCCCGAATAATCTGTCAAATTTAAGCAATTATTGACTTTTAGCAACATTTATTGAAGATTGAGCCCACTCCCAAAAGTATGATTTTTGAAAATCAGCCTGGCCCCGGCCCAAAAAAGAATGATTTCTGCGACTTTCCTTTGGGATAAAGGGCAAAAAGTCGCAGGATAAGAAAAACGGGGCTGTTTGGAGAGGACTCAGGATTTCATGGTTTATAATATATAAATGGAAAATGTACAAATTCATTTAAGGCTAAGTTGTTTATATGAAAAAAATGTTAATAAAAAAAAATTGATTTACTTTTTATTTATGATTTATATGATTATGTTTGTAACACTTTTTAGAAGTTTGAAGACCTGCCCTTTTTTTTCTGATCCCACTTCACATGCTTTCCTTAATATCATTCACGTATTAAACCATTATTAATTCATATTAACAATTAATTCTATGAAAAAAATCATTCTCCTGGCAATGACCATAGTTGGAAGCATCTTTGCTGTATCTTCAAGCCCTGTGGATACTACGCTGGCAAAAACTGTTGCTGTAAATTTTTATATTCAGAATTTACCGCCACAGTCTGTTTCATTAATGAACAATATTAATGCATATATGGCCTATACCAAAGTTGCAAACAATACGGACATTTTCTATGTATATAATATAAGTAATAATAATGGGTGGGTGATGGTTGCAGCGGATAATGCAATTAATCCCATATTGGCCTATGCGCAGGAAGGATCATATAGCAGTATGGATCAACCACCTGCCTTTGTCGATTGGATAAATTCTTATAAAGATGCTATCCTGTATGTAAAACAAAACAACATCGTTGCCAATACCCTTGTTTCAAATAAATGGAACCGCCTGATAAACAATACCGGCAATTTAAAAGTCTTACTTACCAGTGTATCACCCTTACTTTCCACCACATGGAATCAGGGATGCTATTATAATGCGTTATGTCCGGCGGATGCCGGCGGGCCCTGCAGTCATGTTTATACAGGTTGTGTGGCAACGGCGCTGGCACAAATCATGAAATACTGGAACTATCCGGTAACTGGCACAGGCAGTCATTCCTATACCGATCCGACCTATGGTACGCAGAGTGCCAACTTTGGAGCAACCACTTACAACTGGGGGAGCATGCCCAATAATGTCACTTCAGCCAATTCGGCTGTTGCCACGCTGATGTATCATTGCGGCGTCAGTGTGGATATGGAATATGGAATTTCCGGTTCCGCTGCGAATACCTCAGATGTTCCTTACGCCTTGATTAATTATTTCGGTTATCAGAATACCGCAACATATGTATGTCGCTCCAGTTATTCTGATAATGACTGGATCAATTTGCTTAAATCGGAATTGGATCAGTCAAGGCCTGTACAATACCGTGGCTCCGGCCCTGATGGAGGACATTCCTTTGTCTGTGATGGTTATGACAACAACAGCTATTTTCATTTCAACTGGGGCTGGGGAGGAAGCAGTGATGGTTATTTTGCCATCGGCGACCTGACACCGGGCAGTTATGATTTTAATACCGGTAATTGCGCTGTAATATACATAAAACCTCCCTGTCCGGCCAACCAGACCATCACAGGTACCACACCTTTGTGTCCCGGCGCTTCAGCAACATGGTCATCTACAACCAGCGGAGGATTATGGAGCAGTTCGGCTACGGCTGTTGCTACAATAAATTCATCAACAGGTTTAGTGACGGGTATTTCAGCCGGCAGCACCGTGATTACCTATAACCTTACCTTATACGGCTGCACCAAAACAGCTACCAAAACATTAACGATAAACCCTGCTGCAGTCATTACCTCAGTCAGTGGTACATCTCCTTTATGCCCGGGTAACAGCGCCACATATACAGCCAGCGGCCTGGTGTTAGGCGGAGGAACAGGCGCCTGGTCAAGCAGTAATACCACCGTGGCAACCGTTGTTGCTTCAACGGGAATAGTGACGGCAGTGGCAAGCGGTGGAGGAACGGCAAATATTATTTATACCATCACCGGCGGATGTGGGGGAACCAAGTCTGCACAACAAACACTTATGGTCACTCCAAATGCTGCAGTGGGTCCAGTGAGTGGCACCTCACCCTTATGTATTGGCGCAGGTGCGACATATACGGTCAATTCAGTAATACTTGGCGGAGGAACAGGCGCCTGGTCGAGCAGTAATACGACAATGGCAACCGTTGCTGCTTCAACGGGTATTGTGACAGCAGTAGCAAGCGGTGGCGGAACGGCAAATATTATTTATACCGTCACCGGCGGATGCGGCGGAACCAAATCTGCACAACAAACACTTACCATTATTCCCAATGCCGCAGTAGCTTCAGTGACCGGTGCAACGCCATTAAGTCCGGGCAATACTGCAGCTTATGCGGCTACCGGAGTTGTTTTAGGAGGGGGAGCAGGCGCATGGTCAAGCAGCAATACATCGGTGGCAACGGTGACATCCACGGGAATGGTGACCGCTATTGACTCAGGATCTGTAAACATCATTTATACGATCACCGGCGGCTGCGGCGGGACAACATCGGCAAAGAAATCACTGATCGTTGCACCCAATGCTGAATATGTTCTGGTAATCGGAGGCGGAAGCCAGTGCGGGGGAAGCAGAACCCTTACTGCCACCACCAGCGCTAATGGTACGATTTACTGGCAGGGTACTACAGCAGGCGGTACATCGACAGCTACCGCAACATCCTCTCAAACGGTCACTTCAAGCGGGACCTATTATTTCAGGCCTTTAAGCGAATATGGGTGGGGTGCGGAAGGTAGTGCAACAGTTGTGATAGATTCAGCTGTAGTCCAGACTATTTATGGTCCGGATTCGGTAAATATTGGTTCAACAGCCATCTGGACAGTGACTACTGCCGGAGGAACATGGTCGAGCAGTGTTCCTGCTGTGGCTTCCGTTGACTCTGCAACAGGGCTGATAACCGGCGTTTCAGCAGGTACGGCTCTCATTACGTATATCGTGAATACGGGAGTTTGTGTCAATACGGCCTCCAAATCAATAATTGTAAGTGATTCTTCTGCAAATAATTCAACAACCACTGCTGTGATCATCTATAGCGGGTTCCAGGCTTGCGGAGGTTGTACGGTTTGCGGTTCAGACTATTGGTGCACTAATACCCCGGGAAGTTATTGCGGAGATACACCCCCCTGTACTACAAATACTTTTTTTGACCCTGTTCCTGCCGGTAATATTGTATCCGGTATAACTATTAATTATTGGACAGCGAGCTGTAATGGTGCATTATTATATGGCACGCTGAACGGATTTACAGTTCCTGTAGCAACCGACGGATCTACCGGATGTCTGTGTAGTGATTCCATATGTGATCTTACCACTTCCGTTACATTAAGTTATCCCTGCGGTGTGCCCGGCTATGTCTATGGCGGATATAATAGTTTTCAATTGTGTTCCAGCGATGCTATGTGCATTAACAGGACTGAATTTATCATTTCATATTATCCTGCCTCTCAAGCCCCTGAAATTCCGGGTGCTGTGACCGTTACAGGCGGCGGAACATTCTGTAATAGCGCGCTGCTGGCGGCGAGCGGTGGCACAGACGGCACCATCTATTGGCAGGGGACATCCAGCCTGGGAACTTCGACTGCCTTGCCTGTGTCTTCTTATACAGTATCGGCTTCAGGAACCTATTACTTCAGGGCATACAGCCAGGATGGCTGCTGGGGCCCGCCGGGAAGTGCAACTGTGACTATAAATAATGTTCCCGGTAGTATAACTGTGAGCGGTGGAGGTTCTGTATGCAGCGGCAACACCAGGGTTTTAAATGCCAGCGGTGGCACCAATGGAACCATTTACTGGCAGGGCACTGTAAGCAGCGGAACATCAACAGCCAGCGCTTCTGCTTCACAAACAGTGAGCTCTGCAGGAATTTATTATTTCAGGGCTAAGAACTCCTGCGGTTGGGGCGTGCAGGGAAGCGCCACCATTACTATAATAACTGCCCTGCCTGGCGCTGTAGCAGTGACTGGTGGTGGTACATTCTGCGGTTCAAAAGTAATCACTGCCAGCGGCGGCACGGGAGGAACGGTTTACTGGCAGGGAACCACAAGCGGCGGAACCTCAACAGCTACACCATCAACGTCGCGCACCGTCACCACATCGGGTACTTATTATTTCAGACCATTTAACGATTGCGGGTGGGGAACTGAGGGGAGTGTCACCGTGACAAATTCCTCCCCCGGTTCGGTAACGGTGAGCGGAGGAGGAACCCTATGCAGTGGTGGCAGTATGACGCTCACGGCCAGCGGTGGAACCGGCGGAACAATATACTGGCAGGGTACTTCTTCATCGGGAACATCCACAGCAACACCCGCTACTTCAAAGACAGTCACAGCCAATGGTATATATTATTTCCGGGCTTATAATAACATTTGTTGGGGAAGTGCTGTTGGCAAATCTGTTGTCCTGGCAATCCCGGGTAATCTGACCGTATCAGGAGGAGGTACGGCATTATGTAGCAAAGTGTTATTAGCTTCCGGAGGTACCGGAGGAACAATATATTGGCAGGGAACCACAAGCGGCGGAACATCTACATCTTCACCAGCAACCAACCGGACAGTCACAACATCAGGTACATACTATTTCAGAGCCTACAATGCCTGTGGGTGGGGAACGCAGAGTAGCGTTTCTGTCACAATTAATCCTGCTGTTAATGTGGTTCTTACTTCAGATTCACCTGTTATTACAAGCACCTATCCGACATATTATCAATATCAAAATAATACAAATATGACTGCAGTAGTTGCTATTGCACCTGAAACTGAAGATCATGATATAAGTATTAACAGTCAATATTGCGGCTTGGGTTCGGCACTTGCATCTTCTGTCAATGTTAGTACAATCGTAGATTTTGCCATCTGTTATTATGGAAACCAAAGTACACTTTATCCGATAGCTCAATACGGAAGTTCAGGCGAGTCCATAGTAGAATATGAAGCCGGCACGGGATTAAACATATGTAATGCTGTTTCAGGTAATATGCAAACTTCAGAAGCTGTTGATATGTATGAAGTGTTCCTGACTTCCGGGGTATCTTATGATGTGTTACTCGATATTACCACAGGATCATGCAACCTGGGATTTGCCCTGGGATACACCACATCCTTTCTTAGCCGTAACTCTTGTGCGCTTGTCACAGATGCGAATGGTGCTTCGGGAGATGAATCAGTAACAGGATGGAACTGTCCGGTCTCTGGTTATTATGGCCTGGTCGTTTTTAATACGTATACCGGAAATGCAGCCTCTGATTATACAATAAAGATATGCGCCACTCCCGGCCATGTGACCGTCATTGGTGGCGGAACATATTGTACTAATGCTACCATTACGGCTACAGGCGGTTACGGTGGTACTATTTACTGGCAGGGAACTACCGCCAATGGAACATCAACAGCTACACCGGCCACCTCCCGGAATATTACCGCTTCAGGCACTTATTACTTCAGGGCGTTTAATGGAATCTCCTGGGGAGCCCAGGGAAGCGCTATAGTAACCATAAATCCTTTGCCACCCAACCCATCACCTTCTGCTTCACCTGCTGTCATATGTCATGGTAGTTCATCAAATTTGACAGCATCCGTAAATGGAGCTATAATATATTGGTATAGCGGTTCCTGCAGTGGAAACCAGATCGGAATTGGCGACACGATCAGTGTTACACCTGATGCAACAAATACATATTATGCAAGAGCATATTATGATACAACGGGTTGTTGGTCTGCCGGTTGCGGTGATGTTGCCATTTCAGTGTCTTTAATTCCAATAGCAGATGCCGGCACAGATACAACATTTACAGGTACACCTGTTCAGATAGGCAGTCCGCTCAACGGCCCCGGAACGATCATATGGATGCCCGCAGCAGGATTAAGTAATCCAACGATTGCCCAGCCTTTGGCATCGCCTTCCGTTACAACCACTTATACATTGACGGTCAATAATAATGGGTGTGTAGCCACGGATGAAGTTACAGTGCAGTATGTAAATCCCACACACAGCATATCCGGTAAAACCATGTATATGGGCAGGGCATATAACGGAAGTCCGGCACCCAATCCGCCGACTTATAATCCGGCCATATACACTATTGACCGGGTCATTGTTTTGCTAAAGACTTATCCGTCAGGTACCGAACTGGCAAGGGATACCAGTGATGCTTCAGGGAACTATCATTTTAGTGATGTTCCAGATGGTAATTATCTGCTCTCGTACGATAAATATACTGCCGATACCATGCAGTGGGGTAATGATATTAACGTTGCTGATGTATCTATGCTGAAATACCTGATAGCAAGTGATACGCTGCAGGATCCTTCGAGGTGTTTTTCATCAAAGTATAGAAAAGCAGGGAATGTAGATAATAATTTAAGTTTAAATGTGATAGATGTTTCAAGGATAAAATCAAAGATCGCCTCTCCATATATGGTCGAAAAGAACTTCCCCAAAGGCAACTGGGTGGCTTTAGATAAAACAGTCACGGTATCCGGCGCTGATGTTAATATAAATCTGGAAACTGTATGTTATGGTGATTACAATGCCTCCAGCATCCGGTACCGCGATTCACTGATTACTTGGAATGGTTTAAAATCTTTACCAACAGAGATCATTGTAACAACAGATGAATATCTCACAACGGTTGGTCCTTCCTATATTGAAATACCTTTGAGGATCAGCGTAAAAATGGATGATTTTTCGGCGCTGGGTCTGGAACTGACTTATCCGTCTGATGGATACAAACTGGTAAATGTTACCATTCCCAAAGCAGTCCATAAAACCGCTAATCTGAAGATCAATCCTACGCTGGAAGAAATTATTAATGAGGACAATGACCTGCTGGTCACCGATGAAGATGGAGTCATCAGAGTAGTATATGCCACCACAGATCATTTTGATGTGGCAGCCGGTGAAGAAATCATTAAACTCGGTTTCCGTTCTTTCAAAACTATCAAACAGGGAGAACTTTCATTTGAATTATCGGGCACGGGAATAATAGCCAACAAGTATGGTGGGGAAAACGAGGAAGCTTATTTGCTCGTGCCAAAGTTGTTTGTTCAGGGTAATGATTATGACGAGGGCTTTGAGTTCAGCGCGTATCCGAATCCATTCAATGACGAGGCAATACTAAATTACAGCATCCCGGAAAACGGTGTTGTAAAGCTCACAGTCTATAATGCATTAGGCGAATTGGTTTCTGAATTGGTGAATGCCGAACAGATAGGAGGGAAGCATTCGGCTTTATTTTCACCGGCGCACCTGCCAGCGGGAGTATACACGTGCAGGCTGGAATTTGTCGGTAGAGAGAAAGCTAAAAGTTTGGTCTTGAAATTAATACATTAATAAAATATATGGCCATATTTATTTATAATCATCAGATTTATAATATAAAATTATATATGAAAAATGTAAATATATTATCATTTTTATTATTGACTTTTATAAATGTTTTCGCTCAAAATAAAAGTGATATTGGAAAATATATCTCTCAGATACCGGAATACGGTTTTATGGAAAACAAAGGCCAGATCCACGACCAGAACAATAAGACCAACCCTGAAGTGAAATTCCTGCTTTGCCTAAGTAACGGTATGAATGTGCAGTTGAGATCCCATGGCTTTAGCTATGATACCTACAGAACTGAAAAAAAGGTAAGAGAAAAGGATGTTGCCGGAGGAAGTATGCACCCGGATGAAATGAGTGAAGAGGACATTACGTATTTTTTTCACCGTGTGGATGTGGAACTGGTAGGGGCAAATGCAAACCCTGAGATTGTTGCTGAAGAACCCATGGCTGATTATATGAATTTTTACAATGCGGTGACCCCTGAGCGGGGCGCTGCTTTTGTCCGGCATTATAAAAAAATAACCTACAAAAACATATATCCGGGCATTGATATGGTATTTGTAGCTGACTCGGGCAAAGATAAACCTGTTGAATATACATTTATTGTATACCCGGGTGCAGATGCCGGGCAGATAAAACTGCATTATACCGGGGCCGACCGGACTGAATTGAACGGAAATAAAATAAATATTGCTGTCGCACATGGAAGTTTTACCGAAAGCATACCGGCGAGTTGGATAAAGGAAACGGGTGAAAAAATGAACGTAAACTACCGGAATATCGAAGAAAATATATACGGATTTGATATACCACCGTACTCTCCCGGCCAGACATTAATTATTGACCCTAATCCCAATCTTAACTGGGGAACTTATTATGGAGGCAGTAATAGCGATTTAGGATATGGAATTACTTGTGACGTAAGCGGAAATGTTTTTATCACAGGATATACTTACTCATCTTCCGGAATTGCTACAAGCGGATCCCATCAGGTAACATTTGGAGGTAGTTCTGATGCTTTTGTTGTGAAATTCAACAACAGCGGTGTCCGGCAATGGGGTACTTATTATGGAGGTAGCAGTTGGGATTATGGGAGGGGAATAACCTGTGATGGAGGTGGAAATGTTTTTATAACAGGTAATACGTACTCAACTTCCGGAATTGCTACAAGCGGCTCCCATCAGACTATATTTGGCGGGGGGCTTTATGATGCTTTTATTGTGAAATTCAACAGTAGTGGTGTCAGGCAATGGGGTACGTATTATGGAGGGAGTACTACTGATTATGGGAGGGGAATAATTTGTGACGTGTACGGAAATGTATTAATCACAGGTGAAACTAATTCAACTTCCGGAATTGCAACAAGCGGCTCCCATCAGATTACATGTGGAGGTAGTTCTGATGCTTTTATTGTAAAATTTAATAGCAGTGGTATCCGATTATGGGGAACTTATTACGGAGGCAGTTCTGCTGATGCTGGATATGGAGTTTCATGTGACGCGAGCGGAAATGTGCTTATCTCAGGCCCTACTTCCTCTGTATTGGGAATCGCCAGCAGTGGGGCATATCAAAGTACAAATGGAGGTAATTCCGATGCTTTTGTTGCAAAATTCAACAGCAACGGAGTGAGGCAATGGGGTACGTATTTTGGAGGAAGTAATTCTGATTATGCGAGAGGAATTACTTGTGACGGAAGCGGAAATGTGTTTATCACAGGTGAAACTACCTCAACTTCCGGAATTGCTGCAAGCGGATCCCATCAGGTAACATTTGGAGGTAGTTCTGATGCTTTTGTCGTGAAATTCAACAGCAGCGGTGTCAGGCAATGGGGAACTTATTATGGAGGGAGTAATTCAGATTATGGGAGTGGAATTACTTGTGATGGAAATGGAAATGTTTTTATTACAGGATATACTTACTCAACTTCCGGAATAGCTACAAGCGGATCCTATCAGACTGCATTTGGTGGCATTTTTTATGAAGATGCTTTTCTGACTAAATTCAACAGCGGTGGTATCCGGCAATGGTGCACCTATTATGGAGGCAGTGTTACTGATTGTGGATTGGGAATTTCATGTGACATAAGCGGAAATGTTTTTATTACAGGATATACTTACTCAATTTCCGGAATTGCTACCAGCGGCTCCCAACAGAGTGTGTTAAACGGAAGTTGTGATGCCTTGGTTGCAAAGTTTTCTACCTGTGGTCTATACCCTGGAGCGGCAGGGACTATTTCTGGAGATTATGTCTTTTGTCAGGGTAAGGATACGGTATTATATACTGTCCCTCTAATTGCAAATGCTACTTCTTATATCTGGACCTTATCTGACGGAGCTACAGGAACAAGCACAACCAACAGCATTACTGCAATTTTCGACTCCGCTGCCATTTCCGGCTACATCACGGTCAAAGGCCATAATGAGTGTGGAAACGGTGCCTTGTCAGCTTTGTATGTCGGGCTTCCTGGTGCAGCAGAGGTTATTACTGGTGACACTATAGTCTGTCAGGGATGGAATTCTGTGGTTTATACTGTAGATCCGATTCCCGGTGCTGACTATTATATCTGGACTTTGCCGGCAGGAGCAACAGGTACAAGTGCCACCAACAGCATATTCGTAAGTTATGATGCTTCTGCCGTTTCGGGAATCATTACCGTCAGAGGTCATAATTATTGTGGTGATGGGATGGCGTCAGAATTGTCAGTTACTGTTAACCCGGCACCCGCTGTACCGATAGTTGGTGATATCATTCATCCTTCATGTGCCGCACAAAGTGTAGTTGAATTAAGTAATTTGCCGGAAACGCCCTGGATGGTGACGGCATATCCCGGTGGCACTCAAATTTCCGGTGATATTTCAATGGCTCAATTTACAGGTTTATACGGTGGAAACACATACACCTTTAAGGTATCATTGGTTTCATCAGGCTGCAGTTCTGACTTTTCATCGCCTGCAACGCTTAATACAACACCCGGAGCGCCGGCAGCCCCCCTGGTGGACAGCATAATACAGCCTGCATGCACTGTGGCCACCGGTAGTGTTATTTTGTATGGCTTGCCCGCCACAGGCTTATGGACCATCAACCCAGGCAATATCACAGGTTCAGGAACAAATGCCACTATCAGCGGGCTTACTCCAGGGACCTATAACTTTACGGTGTCTGATGATGTTCCCTGTTCTTCCATTCCCTCTGTAGATGTTGTTATTAATGTCCAGCCTGGAGTTTTATACAACCCTTTCCCCACTGCTGCCTCCGGTACAATTTGTGCAGGCAGTTCTACAAGTTTGTCAGCATCGGTAAGTGGATCCACGATTTATTGGTATTCCGGTTCCTGCGGTGGAACCCTGATAGGTACCGGAAGCCCAATTATTGTTTCACCCCAAACAACATCAACATTTTATGCAAGGGCGTATAGCCCTTACTGCGGATTTTCAGATGTATGTAAAAGTGTTACAGTTACAGTAATTCCTGTCAATACTATTATTTTAACAGCCGGAGGTAACCAGACTAAATGCATTAGTACACCAATAACCACTACCACATTCGCCACCATGGGAGCTACCGGCGCCACAGTCATAGGTTTGCCACCAGGTGTAACAGGCAATTGGGCACCGAATGTGCTCACCATCAGCGGTATACCCACTTCAATCGGAACCTATACCTATACGGTAACAACAACAGGTGGCTGTGGAACAGCTGCAGCAACAGGAACTATTATTATAACGGCAGTTGCCGGCCCAACTGCTACACTGAATACAGTTTCCGGCGCATGTGTGGGAAACATCATCGGTGAGGACGTTATTCTCAATGGTTTTAATACGCCCGTTACTGCCTTCCAATACACAATAAGGTATGATACCAACTCCCTCCACTATGTCAGCACTACGAATTGGGCAACTGGAATAACAGGTGTCGGAATACAAAATCCTGTTTATGGCAGTGTTGGTGTGCTGACCTTTGTATGGGGAGATATGCCAGTCTCAGTCAGTGGGGTGCTTTGCCGTTTGAATTTTATTTATAAAGCGCCACCAAGTGGGTGTCAAAATTTAATATGGTCAGATATACCGACACCAAGGCTATTTGCAGATGACAACTATGATGAAATTAGTGTTTCCTATATTGACGGAATGATTTGTCCCAATCTGCCAGAAACTATTGACGGTTCCACGCCGATATGTGCCGGTTCATCGTGCATCTGGACGAATGCTGACACTGGTGGCACCTGGACAAGTTCTGTACCTGCTGTTGCCACGGTTCATCCTGCTACAGGGGTCGTAACCGGTGTTGCAGCGGGCACATCGCTGATCACTTATGCTGTTACGGTGAGCGGCTGTGCGAAAACTGCCACAAAAGCCCTAACCATCACCGCTCCTCTGGCACAGACGATTACAGGTGCAACACCTGTTTGTAAAGGCACATCACATACGTGGACAAGTACTACATCAGGTGGTACATGGTCTTCATCCGATACGGCCATAGCTTCTGTTGGACAATTAAGCGGCTTGGTAACGGGTAACTCAGCAGGAACAGCCGTAATAACCTATTCATTGGCCAATGGAGGCTGTGTCAGTACGGCAACAAAAACACTCTCCATAACAGCGCCCGGGGCTCTGAATATCACAGGCCCTGCCGCGATCTGCACAGGCGCTTCACAGATGTGGACAAGCACTGCTTCCGGAGGCACCTGGTCGTCATCAGCAACCCCGGTCGCTACAGTGAGCAGATCAACCGGTATGGTAACAGGGGTATCTGCTGGCACGGCCAGAATTACCTATTATTTAACGGTCAGTGGTTGTGCAAATATCGCAACAAAAACCGTAACTATACATGAATCGCCAGTTGCTGAAGCAGGTGCAGATACTACTTTTTCGGGAATACCTGTTCAAATTGGGGACTTGTCCACCGGATCAGGAATCATCAACTGGTCACCGGCAGCAGGATTAAGTAATCCAACTTTAGCCCAGCCTTTAGCTTCGCCTACCGTAACAACCACTTACACATTGACGGTCAATAATAATGGATGTATAGCCACGGATGAAGTTACAGTACAGTATGTAAATCCCACACACAGCATATCCGGTAAAACCATGTATATGGGCAGGGCATATAACGGAAGTCCGGCACCCAATCCGCCGACTTATAATCCGGCCATATACACTATTGACCGGGTCATTGTTTTGCTAAAGACTTATTCGTCAGGTATCGAACTGGCAAGGGATACCAGCGATGCTTCAGGAAATTATCAGTT
>ENA-UOWO01004536-UOWO01004536.1-activated-sludge-metagenome-genome-assembly--contig:-NODE-4536-length-15289-cov-3.920441_pt1 | contig 15289 bp, 14 predicted proteins | sample MGYA00238148_ERZ761564 | MGnify/ENA primary metagenome ERZ761564 (study PRJEB28885, sample SAMN05720194) | activated sludge metagenome | isolation source: Anaerobic digester | place: USA...
AGTTGAAAGATTATTTGTACTGGTTGCATTGGTAATTGCAGCACCCAATGTTAACCAACCATTTGTACTGGCCGAAACCGTTGTATAACGGTTACCCATATACCAGAAATCGAAGCCAATTGGAATGTCGTTCCAATACCCTTCATCGGTTGTACCTGTGCCCGAGAGCGAATTAGCACCCGAAAGCGCAGTGAAAGTACCTGCACTTGATGTGAGACTGTAATTGGTGATCGTTTGTGCGTTTCCTATACAAATAAATAGGAATAGCTGGAGGCATAGCAGTTTAGTCGTTTTCATAGGATTTGGATAGTAGAGTTCAAAAACGCAATAAAGTTGTTTAATTGCGTTCTTTTTCTAATATGCCGTAAAGTTCAAAATATTTAAAATAGATAGGTTAATAATTCATGTATTATGTCGTAGTGGATTTTCGACAAATAGAAGTAAATATTCTACTTTAGTTACACGCTGCCATTAGGTTTGGATAATATAATTATGAAGGGCAGCTATCGACATAATTGATTGATGTCAAGTATATTTAATACTGTTTGTGAACAATTCAAAACCATTTCAATATAAATATCATAACCGAAAACAACGCAATGATTATTGCATTCACAATCTCTTTTGGTCAGTTCAAGGCCTTATCTGAAAAGAGTAAATTTATTTCCCCCATTATTGCTCCTGCTTTCTATTCAATCCAATCTTATTGATAGCCTCATATAATAGGTTGGAATTTATTAATATACGGTCAAGTTCCTGCTCAAAGAAATTAGCGGTATGTTCATTCCATTTTTGAGGAAATCTATTCAACTCTCTAAAGCTGCTTGCTAAAGTGTTTATGTATATTTTCTTTTGATGAGCGTCGTTAATATAAATAGGCGGATATAAATTATACATCAACATCCAGTTTTTTGCAATTCTTGTTATCCGTCCATTTCCATCTGCAAATGGATGAATTCTTATTAATTCGTGATGGAAATAAATGGCTTTTGCTATTGGATTCTGGATGTGGTGCATTTGAAAAAACAAATTAGCAACTAACCCGGAAACTTCCTGGGGTTCGGGGCAAATGTGGTTCCCAATTTGAACAACCGTTTGCCTGTACCGGTTAGGATGTAGCGCATTAGTTTCGGGAGAGATTAACCGAAGAAGCTGAAATAGCTGTATTTCCTTTTCGAAATTGTTACCCAAATTTATTTCTTCAATTACAAATTCAAGTGACAGTTTTAGGTTAATCAAATACACCCTGGCTTCTTCCTCATTCTGAGCCTCCATCTGAGCATTTTTAATACTGAGCAGCTCTTTAAGATTGTGAATACCGGCAAGGTAAGTATCTAAAAGGTCATCGTCCAGGTGATGCCTGCTGTAAATGATCAGCCTGTAAATGGACTTAATTACTTTATCTATTTCATTGATTTTGCTTTGGTTTAATTGAATAATATTAATTGGCAATAATTCCATTTTATGACTGTTTAACTACTTCATTTTAATACAGTTGCTCTGAAGGCGATGCGGTTGGAAAATAAATGTTCGCTATATGATATGATAAATTGATTTTATTTTTCTTTTTTAATTTTATTCATTATCTCAAAATATAACCCGATTTGTAAAAAATCACGCCCTGTTTCATCATTAATTTTATAATCAAACTGGTGTAAATACCCCACTTGAAAACTTGTTTGTTTTGTTATTCTGTAACCAACAGAAACCAAGGCCCTGTTCCTTTCAAAATAAGGTTCCTGCCCTGTAAAAAATATTTCATTGCTCAAACTGATTTGAAAAGGTTTATAATCTGTTTTATTATTTCCGAAAGGAAACGTGGCTCCTAATCTATATCTAAACCTGTTTCTAAAACCATTGCTGGTAAAACGAAATTCTGCTCTATACCTGTGCTCAATGCTAACATTTCCAATTGGCTGTGTAAAACTGATTTGCGGCCACAAACGGAATTCATCATTGTTTTTCGGCTTTAAAAAATTTCCTCCCTCCCGGTATGTATCATAGTCACCGGCACCCAGGGTGATGGTTAAATTTTTATAGGCTTTGTAGGCTACGCCTCCTTTGTATTCATGATAATGAAAATCTTCATAGAATTTTAATGACCGCAATTGTGCTTCCCCAAAAACACTCCATTTTTCACTTATTTTGTATTTCACATTTATAATATTCCAGCTTCCGAAATCTGCGTATTGGGAATAGCAGTAGTTACTGATAAATCCGAAAAGTAATGAGTATAAACCTTTCTTTGCTATGTTCATTTTTTATAGGATTTTAGGGTTAAACTGTAAAAGCTATTACCCTAACATTGATTTTCTCCGTGCAATCAGCTTCTCAATTTCCACAGCAATAAATATTAGCGAAGCAGAAGCGCCAACAATTATAAACTCGCTGAATGTTAAAGCTTCTGTTTCGAAAATTGGTTGAAAGTATGGAACAAAGGTGATCACCGTCTGCAATGCAATGCTTACCATAATTCCAATAATCAAAACCTTGTTTGAAAACAAGCCTACCTGGAAAAAGGAATCCTTTCCCGACCGTATAGCTAAAACGTGTGCAAATTGAGCTAAGCAAAGAAAATTAAAAACCATGGTTTGCCAGTGAAGACCATTTCGTATTGACCATGCCTGAAGGCATAAAGCAATTCCTGCCATCAACGTACCTACCCAGATCATGTGAAGTCCACGGCCCTCTGCAAAAACACTTTGTTGCGGTGGGCGGGGGGGACGGTTCATCACATCTTTCTCCGCTTTTTCAAACGATAAAGAAATGGCCGGTACACCATCAGATACAAGATTGATCCATAGGATGTGAATCGGCAACAATGCCACCGGCAAACCTATCAGTGGTCCCAACAACAAAGTGAGTATTTCACTTGAATTGGTGGTCATCAAAAATTTAATAAACTTCAAAATATTATCATAGATTCTTCTTCCTTCTTTCACCGCTCTTATTATGGTTGAAAAATTATCATCAAGAAGAATCATATGTGCCGCTTCTTTCGAAACATCGGTACCAGTAATGCCCATAGCTATCCCGATGTTTGCCTTTTTTAGTGAAGGGGCATCGTTCACTCCATCACCGGTCATAGAAACAAAATGTCCTTTTTTCTGAAGCATTTTTACAATCTGCAATTTTTGCTCCGGCGACACCCGGGCATACACTTTTATTTTCTCCACTTTCAATTCAAAGTCATCATCATTCAAAGCAGCAAGCTCCCGGCCGGTTACAACCACATCGTCAGCGCTGCTTATAATCCCAATCCTTTCGGCAATTGTTTTAGCCGTAAGCGGATGGTCGCCAGTTATCATAACCGGGATAATGCCTGCTGACTTGCATTGCCTCACTGCATCAAAAACTTCTTCCCGTGGAGGGTCAATAATGCCGGCTAACCCCAAAAAATGCAAGCCAGTTTCATGCTCTTCGCTACTTGGCTTGGCAGGAACTGCATCCCAGTAACGATACGCAAACCCAAGCACACGGCTGCCGTTGGCCGCCATTTTATCTATCTGCAGAGAGATCTCAGTTTTATCAATATTGTTGCAACGTTCAAGAATAACATCGGGTGCACCCTTGGTAAAAGCTATAACCCGATCATTATATTTATGAAAGGTGGTCATCAGCTTTCGGTTTGAGTCAAAAGCTATTTCTGTTATTCGTGGCAATACTTTAGCGGAGATATTATGTTCCCTCGCTACTTCCATCAGGGCTGTTTCAGTACTATCGCCTTTAAGGTTATTATTTTCATCTTCTACTGCATCGTTGTTCATCGCAAAAGCATGAAGCAATAAATCAGCTTCATGGTCATCATGCAGGTGTTCAATTAAATTTTTACGGGAATACAAACTATTGCCTGCAAACACTTCTTCCACATACATTTTGTTTTTGGTAAGTGTACCCGTTTTATCTGTGCAGATATAGGTTACCGAACCCAGTGTTTCAACTGCTGGTAACTTTCTGATTAGTGTATTATGACGAATCAATCTTTTAGCTGCAAGTGCTAAAGAAATAGTAATTACCGCAGGTAAAGCTTCCGGAATGGCAGCTACTGCTAATGAGATGCTGGTGAGCACCATTTTCAATGGATCTTCTCCTCGAAGCCAACCGGCAATAAAAAATACGATGCAGATAAAGGCAACGATGATAGAAAGTTTTTTTCCAAACGAAGCCAGGCGTTGTTGTAATGGTGTAAGTGTTTCTTTTTCCTGTAACAGTTTGGCAATTCTTCCTAACTCTGTTTGCATACCGGTGGCAACCACTATTCCTTTTCCACGGCCATAAGTAACGTAAGTGCCCTTAAATGCAATATTTTTTTTATCGCCGGGAGAAAGTTTTTCCGTTTCCAGTACTTCACTTATTTTTTCAACCGCCTCCGATTCACCGGTTAGGGCCGCTTCTTCAACCTTCAGATTAACGGATTCAGAAATTCTTATGTCTGCGGGTATTGAATCCCCGGCTTCTAACAATACAATGTCTCCAGGCACTAACGATGAAGCCGATAACCAGGTAAGCTTGCCATCTCTTAACGTTTTTGCCTGCATAGCCGCCATTTGTTTTAAGGCCTGCATGGCTTTCTCAGCCCGGTATTCCTGTATAAATCCTACAACGGCATTTAAAACAACGATGATTAAAATGACTATTGTGTCTTTGAGATCACCCACTATGCCGGAGATGATTGCTGCTGCAAGCAGTACCAAAATCATCACGTCTTTAAACTGTGCTAATAAAATAGATGCAGCACTTTTTTTTCTACCTTCTTGCAGTTCGTTCGGACCAACCAGTGTTAATTTTTCTTCAGCATTTTTAGAGGTAAGGCCAAGAGGTGAGGATTCTGTTGCATCATAAACTTCATCGGTTGTAAGATTATGCCAATTCATGTTCATCTTTTTTATAAAGTTTTTGGAGATTACCCAAAATCAAATAAGTCGCCTAAAAAACCGCCCTTCCTTTTTCGCTGATTATTTCTGTTTTGGTTAAAAAAAGTTTCGTTATCATCGTCATCATCATGCCGTTGTTTTCTTTTTCCATCGTTTTGTTTCAACTGCTGGTTAGTTTCAGCAATGGTTGATTTTTCTATTATTTTATCAAGTTCTCCTTTATCTAACCAAACCCCACGGCATTTAGGGCAGTAGTCAATTTCTACTCCTTGTCTTTCTGTCATTACCAGCAACTCTTCACAATTTGGACATTGCATAATTTTAATTTTAATGGTTATGTAATTATTGAAATATATTTCCTGTTGCCCATTGCAGTGAAATTTTGGTTTTAAAGAATTTAGCCTTTAGCTCTTGTAATTTTTGCAGGTTTGTTAATGTTATGGTTTTCCTTACGTTGATAAGAAATAATGTACTTTCTTCTGCCTGGAAACGAATTTCTTCACAGCACTGTAATGCATAATAATTTGTATAAGCCTTTTCCTGTAATGCTATTTGTGTTTTTAGGGTATGGAACATCCGCCTTAGCTTTTTCGAAAATATATCAGCCTGTTTTGCAACCGGATGAATACGGGGATGAGACTTGTTTCATTACCTGATTCTATCCCGGTACACATGTTTTTCAACCATGCAGGAGCAGTGTTTTGTAGTTGCCAGCCAGGACAATCCTTTGTTATACGGAATTTTTTGCGCAAACAATGAAAGAGAAATACCGTGAAAAAAGTGGTCACTATTTTTTTGTATTTTTTTTAATTAAGCATGTTAAGAATTTGAGTATCCTCATAAAAATTTACTTCACCAGATGCAATATCATGTGTGCCACCAACAATTCCAATAGTGCCTGCCTGTATCATTTCCTTTAATATTGGGCTACGTTCCATTATGGCATGTACCGTTCTTTTTACATTAATACTTGCAACTTTCTCCACAAACTCTGCATTACCTGAGTTGCGATTTTCAGTTACTGTTTTCTCATCATAAACTGCAGGTTGTATTTTGCTTAACAGTGCTGTAAGGTTGCCCATTTCCACATGGTCGCAGGCACCTTTCACAGCACCGCACTTTGTATGACCCAGCACTACTATAATTTTTGAGCCTGCTACTTTACAGGCAAACTCCATACTGCCTAAAATATCCTCGTTGATGATATTGCCCGCAATTCGCACACTGAAAACATCACCCAGGCCCTGGTCAAAAATCAACTCAGCGGATGTTCGGGAATCAATGCAGCTTAATATAACAGCAAAGGGATGTTGCCCATCTGATGTTTCATTGGCCTGTTGCAGCAGGTTCCGGTTTGCTTTAAGGTTATTCATAAACCTTTTATTACCTTCTTTTAAAATGTCCAGTGCCATTGAAGGTGTTATGGCAGCCTGCATTTCTTTAGTCAATGTTTTCATTTTTTTTGTTTTTTTTTAATTGATTATAAATAAGCCGGTTCAATAAATTTTATCTTCTCAACGGTAATGTTCTTTGATTTAGCATTAATCTCGTAATCTTTTATTAGTTCAAGAACATCATGAGCAACTGATTTTGATTTGGAAAAATCAATAACCACTTTTGAATTGGCAGGAATTTCATCTAACGCTCGTATCACATTGGCTTTGTTGAAGAACGATACTTCTTCCGCTAAAACAAGCTGATGGACTTCCTGCCCTTCCACTGTAGTTATGGTATCTTTCATGTGATGTGAATTGCGGTAACTGTGCTGCAACGTGTAGAAAATACCGAAGAGTACACCGATGGTAATTCCTTTTAATAAATCGGTTGCTAATATGCCAATAACTGTAGCCATAAATGGTATAAACTGCTCCCAGCCCAATTTATACATCTGCTTAAAAAGAGCAGGTTTCGCTAATTTATAACCTACTATTATCAGTATGGCAGCTAAACTGGCCAGCGGAATCATATTCAGCAATCCAGCAATTGTAATTGCACTTATCAACAGGAAAACACCATGCAGTATGGCTGACATTTTTGTTTTACCGCCGAATGTGATATTGGCCGTACTGCGAACAATAACCTGTGTTATGGGCAAGCCGCCAATTAACCCGGAAATTACATTTCCCAATCCCTGTGCTTTCAATTCCCTGTTAGTCGGTGTTACCCTTTTATATGGATCAAGCTTGTCCGTTGCCTCTACGCACAAAAGTGTTTCCAGGCTTGCCACGATGGCTAACACAACTGCCACCTCCCAAACTTTAAAATTTGAAATTGCCGAGAAGTCGGGAAAGGTAAAAAAGGTAAAAAATTCTGTTAAGCTATTGGCAACCGGAAGCCTTACTACCTGGTCTGCAGCTAAACTGAAATTCAGCGTTCCCGACTGGTACATGTAATTCATTACAATACCCAAAACAACAACCACAATCGGCCCTTGTATGATCTGAAATATTTTATGCTTTTTTATTAATACTTTATCCCAAAATATCAATATGGCTAAAGCAATGGTTGAAATCAAAACAGCACCTGTTGTAATGGAATTTAAGGCATTGGAGATTGAAGATAATGTTGTGCCACCATCGGCCTGAATGTAGGACATATCTCCTTCGGAATCTTTATCATAACCCACCGCATGGGGGATTTGCTTTAAAATAATGAGTAACCCGATGCCCGTAAGCATTCCTTTAATTACTGACGAAGGGAAAAAATAGGCAATAAAGCCTGCCTTGGCAAAACCCATAATTAGCTGGAGAATTCCCGCCAGTACAACGGCTAATAAAAAAGCAGGCCAGGAACCAATAGCTGCAATAGATGTTAACACTATCACGGCTAACCCAGCTGCAGGGCCGCTAACTCCCAGTGGCGAGCCGCTGGCAATGCCCACTATAATACCACCGATGATGCCGGCAATAATACCCGCAAACAAGGGCGCACCGGATGCAAGGGCAATACCGAGGCATAAAGGAACTGCAACAAAAAAAACGACAATACTCGCCGGCAGGTCGCTTTTTAGTTCATTAAACATGTTTTTTACTTCCATTATTTTAAATTTTGGCTTAACAAGGGTAAGATAGTACGTTTATTTTAAATGATAGTAATACTATCATTTCAGATTGTAAAACTTTACATAATTTTGACAATTGGAATTTGTCACCTGACTATTTTAGCGTGTCAGATGATATTTAAATGCTGAATAAATTAAACCCGAAAACATGGAGCTACAGTTACAGATAAAAATGAATAATAAATTATTTCTCAGAAACCCCGAACAATCTGAACTGGGAAAGAAAATCATACTGCACAGCATACAGTTGATAAATAAAAATGGATTTGAGTCGTTCACCTTTAAAAAACTGGCTGAAGATATTGGTACAACTGAGGCAGGAATTTACAGGTATTTTGAAAATAAGCACCGCTTGCTGATATATATAGCAGCCTGGTATTGGAGTTGGCTCGAATACAGGGTTACAGTTAACACCAATAATATTAAAGACCCGGTCGTTAAACTCAAAAGAGTAATTAAATTATTGGCTACGGTAGTTGAAGATGATGTAAGAACAAGTTATGTCAATGAAAACATACTTCACCAGATAATCATTGCAGAGGGTACTAAAGCCTATTTAACCAAACATGTATCTGAAGACAACAAAGACCAGTTATTTAAACCTTATAAGGACCTTTGTGCAAAAATTGGAATTATTATACTGGAGTGTAATCCAAAATATAAGTATCCGAAATCTTTATCAAGTACCATTATTGAGATGGCACATTTCCAAAATTTTTTTATGAACAATCTTCCCTCGCTGACCGATTTTGGCAAAACCAAAAATGAGTCAGCGATTGTTTCTTTCCTGGAGGATTTGGTGTTTAGCGCTCTTAAGAAGCGCTAGTTAGGCAGGAAGGGCTTTGCAATTTCAATAAATAGAGAATCTGGGGTTTTTTGTTACAGCATAAATCTCGGAATTGGCTTTTAAAAAGAATTCTTAATTCTATTACAGGGATATGGTCCCGCTTCAAACGGGACGACCTCCACGGTTCAAGTTGTACATCAAACAAAAAAGCCTCTCATTGCTGAAAGGCTTTTTGCTGGGATTTTGTCGGGATGGTCCCGCTTCATGCGGGACGACCTCCATACATTGAAACAAAAAAGCCTCTCATTGCTGAAAGGCTTTGTGTTGGGACTTTTGTCGGGATGGTCCCGCTTCTTGCGGGACGACCTCCATACATTCAAACAAAAAAGCCTCTCATTGCTGAAAGGCTTTGTGTTGGGAATTTGTCGGGATGGTCCCGCTTCTTGCGGGACGACCTCCACGGTTTAAAGCGGGACGCTATCAACCGAGCAAAATATTATTGTCAATCAGAAATCGTTTGATCCCTCTTTTTTTAATTTTTATTTCAAGTGCCATCGCTTCAGATTTATTCTTGCATTCTATCGTGTGAACCAATTTCCAAGGAACGCCAGACTTTGTACTTAAACTCTGCCCGCTATTATGGCGATACATTCTGTCAACAACATCATTCGTTATCCCAACATAATATTTCTGGCGACTTTCACTCAATAAAAAATAAACATAGCACCTCATACTTATACTAACAAAAAAGCCTCTCATTGCTGAAAGGCTTCTTGCTGGGATTTTTGTCGGATGGTCCCGCTTGAAGCGGGACGACCTCCTGACTATTGTCGGGATGGCAAGATTCGAACTTGCGACCTCCTGGTCCCAAACCAGGCGCGATAACCGGGCTACGCTACATCCCGAACTTTTAAAAAACTTAAACTGTTTGGTTATTCACTATTTGCAAGATTTGAACTTGCAAACTTCCCGCCCTAAAGCGGGACGCGATAACCGGGCTACGCTACATCCCGAACTTTTAAAACAGTTAGTAAGATCTGATTTGTTGCGGAGAGGGTGGGATTCGAACCCACGGTACAGTTTAACCCGTACGACGATTTAGCAAACCGTTCCTTTCGGCCACTCAGGCACCTCTCCTTTTGTAACCTGCACCTTGTTTAAGGGGCAGCAAAAATACGGCTCTATAAGATACCACCCAAATCAAAATCGAAATAAATAAGAAATAAGGAATAAAAAATCACAATTCAGCAAAATCAAATGCATTTTCTGTTATAAAGTACATCGCTTGCCTGCAAAAAAAATCCAGGTCAATGACCTGGAATAATTATTTATATGCGAATGATCATTTACATGGCAGCCAGCTGAACTTTTTGCTGAAGCTCCAATACACTTTCTTTAAACAGGTTGTCGGTATCCATCAGATCTTTTACCGTTTGGCAACTATGGATCACCGTGGTATGATCCCTTCCTCCGAAATGCTCGCCAATGGTCTTTAATGAGTTCTTGGTAAATGCTTTCGACAGGAACATGGTGATCTGCCTTGCTTGTACGATCTCTCTCTTCCTGGTCTTCTGTAACAACTTATCATAAGGCACATCAAAATATTCGCATACCATTTTCTGGATGGCATCGATGGTGATCTCCTTGCTGGAAGATTTTACAAAATTTCGTAATACTTTTTTGGCCAATTCAAGGTCTATTTCCCTCTTGTTTAGCGAAGATTGTGCCAACAAAGATATCAGGGCGCCTTCAAGCTCCCGTACGTTGCTATTGATATTATAAGCGATGTATTTAACAACTTCACGCGGCATTTCAAGGCCATCGTGTTTCATCTTATTTTCCAATATCTCTATCTTGGTATCGTAATCGGGCAATTGCAGATCGGCACTTAGCCCCCAACGGAAACGACTCAACAGTCTTTCCTGTACTCCTTCCAGGTCTTTTGGCGACTTATCGCTTGTAAGGATCAGTTGCTTGCCACTCTGGTGAAGATGATTGAAAATAGAGAAGAATGCATCCTGCGATTTTTCTGCCCTGTTAAAAAACTGAACATCATCAATGATCAATACATCGATGAGCTGGTAGAAATGAATGAAATCATTGATCGCATTGTTGCGGCCATGATCTATGAATTGATTGATGAACTTTTCTGAACTAACATATAATACAACCTTATTGTTGTACAATCTTTTTACCTCATTGCCGATGGCTTGTGCCAAATGCGTTTTACCCAAACCAACCCCACCATAAATAACCAGCGGATTGAACGAAGTAGTTCCCGGTTTTTCTGCAACCGTTTTACCAGCCCTGCGGGCAACGCGGTTACAATCTCCTTCAATGAATGAGTCAAATGTATAAGCACTGTTAAGCTGCGGATCGATCTGCATCTTTTTCAAACCCGGAATCACAAATGGGTTCTTAACAGGATTATTTATGACAAGTGGAAAATCCATTTCATTATTTGAATATGATTTGTAACCGTTTCCAGGGATATCCATGGTGAGTGGCTTATTCTTGCTGTTGCCACTATCTACCATGATCCTGTACTCCAACCTCGCTTCTTTTCCCAATTCCCTTTTCAGGGTCTTGGCCAGTAAAGAAACATAATGCTCTTCAAGATACTCATAAAAAAACTGACTTGGTACCTGGATGGTGAGAATTTTTTCTTTTAACGCAACAGGTTTGATAGGTTCGAACCAGGTTTTGAAATGCTGCCACTCAACTATATCTTTTATAATCTCTAAACAATTAGCCCATACTTTTTCAAAAGTCTTCTCCATTATTCCTAAAGCAATTTATATATGTTGAGTTATTGGTGTTGTATAAGGTATTTCCCTTCAAAAAACCTAATTTATTTTTTATAAAAATATTTTTTGGCAGGACAGCGAATATCAAAATAATTTGTTGAAAAAAAAACTTTTTATTCACTTGTTTTTTTCCATATCACCACAGTATGGCTTTTAAAAAAAAATATCCAAACACAGGCCAAAGCCATACCCCGTATACAAGTGAAATAACAAAATCTTCTCAAAAAAAACCAATATATATTTTTTCAAAAAACGGTACTTGTACACATATTCTTTATCCATCATGGAAAAGCATTGTTTGTCGCAAAAAACCATTATGCAGGGAATGGAACTTTTAGCAACCTTTTTTCATTAAATAGCCTTACTTTTATCGTCCTAAAAAAATTTGTATGAGTTACGAACTTACCGGGAAGCTGGTTGCCAAGTATGACACGGTTCAACGCACCGAAACTTTTAAAACAAGGGAATTCGTGGTGGAGAAATCAGAAGACATCAATGGCCGCTCCGTTGTTAATTATGTAAAGTTCCAGTGTGTACAGGACCGTACGGCCATTGTAGACAGGGTGAATACCGGTGACGAGATCAAAGTGTACTTCAATATCAAGGGCAGCAAGTGGGAAAAAGACGGCAAAACGAACTATATCACCAATCTCGATGCCTGGCGTTTGGAACAAATGCTGCAAACAGGTGCCAAGGCTCCGGACAATGATTACCTGGAACCATTGGATACTTTTTCATCTACCGCTCCTGATGCAGTTGATGATCTGCCGTTTTAAGAAAACAGCACTTATATAAAGAATGGATTGTTTTTAGGATAACTCCCTAACACATGAAACAAAAAATAGTCGTACGTTTAACGCCCTCTGAGGCCGCTGATCCTGCTATTACCAGGAAAAAAATAGCCCGGACTGTTGGTAAAAAAGAAGAAGACATCAGCGGGTATAACCTGCTCAAAAGATCCATCGATGCAAGGGGCCAACAAGTGATGGTCAACCTCAGCCTTGAGTGTTTTATCCAGGAGCCTTTTCAAAAATCAATTCCCGCCAACTTCTCATTTAAAGACGTTCGAAACGCAAAGCACAAGGTCATTATCATTGGAGCCGGTCCGGCAGGCCTCTTTGCAGCTTTACATTTACTGGAAGCAGGCATTCAACCCATCATATTAGAAAGAGGAAAAGACATTCGTACCCGTCGCCGCGACCTTGCCCTGCTTAACCGGGAAGGCATTGTAAATCCCGAAAGCAATTATTGCTTTGGAGAAGGTGGCGCCGGTACATACAGCGATGGTAAATTATATACCAGAAGCAATAAAAGAGGCGACATAAACCGAATCCTGCAACTCTTCATTCATTTTGGAGCTCCCGATAGTATTGGCTATGATGCCCATCCACACATCGGTACGAATAAATTACCGGGCATCATTACTGCCATGCGGGAACAGATCATTGATTGCGGTGGACAGATCCACTTCGAAAAAAAAGTAACCGATCTGCAAATAGTCAATGATAAGATCCAATCTGCGATCACCGCCGACCAGGAACGGTTTGTAGCCGATGCTTATATCCTGGCAACCGGCCATTCGGCCAGGGATATTTTTGAACTCCTGCATCAAAAAAATATTTTAATCGAACCCAAAGCTTTTGCATTGGGCGTTAGGGTTGAACATCCTCAATCGTTGATCGATACCATTCAATACCATTGTACAACCCGCGATAGCATGTTGCCACCTGCATCGTATAGTTTAGTAAACCAGGTGCAGGATAAAGGCGTGTTCTCTTTTTGCATGTGCCCTGGGGGTATTATTGCGCCTGCATCAACATCTCCCGGTGAATTAGTGGTGAATGGATGGAGCCCATCGAAAAGAAATAATCCCTTTGCCAATAGCGGCATGGTGGTGACCGTATCAGCAGAAGATGCGCACCGGGAAACTAAATCACTCAACATCGATCCGGGTCACCCGTTGCTGTTTATGTACTTTCAACAAATGATCGAACAAAAGGCTTTCGATGCAGGCGGAGGAAAAATGGTTGCCCCCGCTCTACGTATGGTAGATTTTTCGAACAGGAAGATATCAAATTCATTGGCAACCAATTCATATTTACCTGGACTGCAACCGGCCGATCTCCAGCAAGTATTACCTGCATTTATATATGATGCACTGGCAACAGGCTTTAAAGGATTTGGAAAAAAAATGAAAGGATATTTTACCAATGAAGCCAATGTGGTGGCCACCGAAAGCCGAACCTCAAGCCCGGTAAGGATTCCCCGCTTACCAGGTACAGGTGAACATCCGCAATGCCGGAACCTGTATCCCTGCGGCGAAGGAGCCGGTTATGCCGGTGGCATTGTAAGCGCAGCCATGGATGGTGAAAACATTGCTGCCTGGATCGAAGAAAAATTATTACGCTCATCCCGGTAACATTCCGTTAATACGAATGCAACGTTCGTTTCTGAATTAGCCCTTATATTTACGTTCACAATACACAGCCATATGAATGTTCTTGAACTGGAGCACATTAAAAAATATTTCGCCACGCAAAAAGCAGTGGACGACATCAGCATGACCATCGCCGAAGGACAGATCTTTGGTTTACTAGGCCCGAACGGCGCCGGTAAAACAACCCTGCTTCGCATGATCACCGGTATCTTTTATCCCGATAGTGGTAACATCACCCTGAACGGTAAAAAATTCGATGCGATGAATGATGCCATCAACATTGGCTACATGCCCGAAGAAAGAGGGCTGTATAAAAAAATGAAGATCGGCGAACAGGCATTATACCTGGCCCGCCTCAAAGGCATGAGCAAGGCCGACGCCATGACAGAGATCAAACGCTGGTTTGTAAAATTTGAAATGGAAAGCTGGTGGAATAAGAAAGTAGAGGACCTGAGTAAAGGAATGAGCCAGAAACTTCAATTCGTAACCACGGTATTGCACCGGCCAAAACTCATCATACTCGATGAACCTTTTAGTGGATTAGACCCGGTGAATGCAAACCTCATCAAAGATGAAATTTTCAACCTGGCCAGGAATGGCACTACCATTATATTCAGTACGCATCGCATGGAGCAGGTTGAAGAGATCTGCAATCACATTGTGCTGGTAAATAAAGGCAAAAAGATTTTGGATGGAACAGTGCAACAGGTAAAACAGGATTTTAAAGAAAACATTTACAGCCTTGGGGCACCCGTTTTACCAGAACACCTGATGACGCATATTTTTGAAGTGGTGAAACATGAGCCTGGAAAATTGCTGTTAAAACTGGGAGATGGCACCACTCCCAACGATGTATTGAGGTATTTCATCAACCAGGAAGTTCCCATCATTTCATTCAATGAAGTGCTGCCTTCGCTGAACGACATTTTCATCAGGCTGGTAGAAGGAACCGCTGCTGCCAGGCAGTTTCAAACCATTAATTAATTCTAAAGAAATCATCATGAATAAAGTTGGATTGATCATAAGCCGTGAATATTTCACCAGGGTAAAAAAGACATCATTTCTCATCACCACCATCCTGGTTCCGTTGGTGATCATTGGTTTTTATGCTGCCATCATTGCCATTTCTTTAAAAGACAGTGATGAAAAACAAACCATTGCCGTGGTGGATGAGGCGAATCTTTTTAATGGACAGATAGCAGAAGCAGGAAAAGCATTTACGTTCAAATTCATTCCAAATGAAACCGAAAAAACATTCGTTACTAAATACAAGGAACAAGGCTACCAGTCTTTCCTGTACATCCCGCCATTTGATCTGAATAA
>ENA-UOWO01004537-UOWO01004537.1-activated-sludge-metagenome-genome-assembly--contig:-NODE-4537-length-15288-cov-6.753627_pt1 | contig 15288 bp, 14 predicted proteins | sample MGYA00238148_ERZ761564 | MGnify/ENA primary metagenome ERZ761564 (study PRJEB28885, sample SAMN05720194) | activated sludge metagenome | isolation source: Anaerobic digester | place: USA...
CGCACCAGCAGCGCCGAGCCCACGGCCTCTTCCAGCTGCGCCAGGCGCTTGCTGATGGCCGACCCCACTATGTGCGCCTGCTCCGCAGCGCGGGCCATGTTGCGGGTTTCGCAGACGGTGACAAACAGCCGCAGCGTGGTCAGATCAAGATCACGCATGGCTTGAAAGGGGGTGGCGCATGGGCCATCATGATATTCCAAAATGGAAAGTCTATTGTTCTTTAAAGTATCAATAAAACCTGATTGGAATATCTAAAATTAGGGCATGTCCAGCATTTCCACAACCGTATCTGCCCAGTTGCCACGCCATGCCGTCATTCGTGAGGTGGGCCTGCGCGATGGTTTGCAGAGCATTGCCCGCGTATTGCCCACGTCGCACAAGCTGACGTGGATTCGCGCTGCTTTCGAAGCGGGCCAGCGCGAGATCGAAGTCGGCTCGTTCGTGCCGGCGCGTCTGCTGCCGCAGCTGGCGGACACGGCGGAGCTGGTGGCCTTTGCCAAAACACTGCCGGGGCTGACCGTTTCGGTGCTGGTGCCCAACCTCAAGGGCGCCGAGAAAGCCATCGAATCGGGCGCGCACGCCATGGTGGTGCCACTATCGGCCAGCCATGCCCACAGCCTGGCCAACCTGCGCAAGACACCGGATGAAGTGGTGGAAGAAGTGGCCCGCATCCGCGCGGCGCGCGATGCTGCGGGCAGCCGCATGCTGATTGAAGGCGGTGTCGGCACGGCCTTTGGCTGCACGATTCAGGGTAAGGTGAAGGAAAGCGAAGTTATCCGGCTGATGCTGGCGCTGCTGGATGCTGGCGCGGACCGCGTGAGCCTGGCCGATACCGTGGGGTACGCTGACCCGGCCATGGTGGCGCGCTTGTTTGAAAAAGCCCGGGCACTGGTGGGTGACAGGCTCTGGTGCGGCCACTTTCACGATACGCGCGGGCTGGGCCTGGCCAATGTGTATGCGGCCATGCAAACCGGTGTGACGCGTTTTGACGCCTGCCTGGCCGGCATTGGCGGCTGCCCGCACGCGCCCGGTGCCAGCGGCAATGTGAGCACCGAAGATTTGGCCTATATGCTCAGGAGCATGCAGATTGACACCGGCATCCGGCTGGATGCCCTGCTGGCGTTGCGCAAACAGGTTGCGCTCTGGCTGGCGGGTGAAACCCTGCACGGCACACTGTGGATGGCAGGATTGCCCAAAACACTGACCCCTGAGACAACCGCCTGAATACACAACATGAACGATCAGCCAACTCCCCGCCCGCTGCCCCTCAAGGGTCTGCGCGTTGTCGAATTCACCCACATGGTGATGGGCCCCACCTGCGGCATGGTGCTGGCAGACATGGGCGCCGAAGTCATCAAGGTGGAGCCGATCGACGGTGACCGCACGCGCCACCTGCTGGGCGCCGGCGCCGGGTTTTTCCCCATGTTCAACCGCAACAAGAAAAGCATTGCCATTGATCTGCACAACCCGGCTGGCGCGGAAGTGGCGCGCAAGCTGGCGGCCACTGCCGACGTGGTGGCCGAGAACTTCAAGCCCGGCACCATGGGCAAGTATGGGCTGGACTATGCGGCGCTCTCCAGAGTCAACGAACGCCTGATCTACGTGACCCACAAGGGTTTCCTGCCCGGCCCCTATGAACACCGCGTGGCGCTGGACGAAGTGGTGCAGATGATGGGCGGGCTGGCCTACATGACCGGGCGACCCGGCGACCCGCTGCGCGCAGGCTCCAGCGTGAATGACATCATGGGCGGCATGTTTGGCGCCATTGGCGCATTGGGTGCGCTCATCCAGCGCGGCATAACCGGCAAGGGGCAGGAAGTACAAAGCGCGCTGTTTGAAAACAATGTGTTTCTGGTGGGCCAGCACATGCTGCAATACGCAATCACCGGCCAGCCAGCCGCGCCCATGCCGGACCGCATTTCGGCCTGGGCGGTATATGACGTGTTCACGGTGAAAGACGGCGAACAGATTTTCCTCGCGGCGGTGAGCGACGCGCAGTGGGCCACGTTTTGTGATGCGCTGGGTTTTGACGATCTGAAGGGCGACCCCCGGTTTGGCACCAACAACCAGCGCGTGCAGGCCCGCCCCCAGATGATGCCGGTACTGCGCGAGCGCCTGGCCAGCCGCAGTGCAGCAGACCTGGCGGCATTGTTTGAAAAAGTGGGGCTGCCATTTGCGCCCATCAGCAAGCCCGAAGAGCTTTACGACGACGAGCATCTGCTGGCGACCGGTGGGCTGGCCGACATCACGCTGCCCGATGGCGCGCGTGCGGGGCAGACGGCGCAGACCACGCTGTTTCCATTCACCATGGGCGGCCAGCGGCTGGGCGTGCGCCTGCATCCACCACGCAAAGGCGAGCACACAACGGAACTGCTGCAGGGGCTGGGCTACAGCAGCGAAGAATGCGCCGCATTGCAGACGCAGGCGGCCGTTGCCTGACCGGTTTCATCCATCACAATGCATCCCTGATTTCACCATTCACCGCACAATTAAAAGGAGACTTCCATGCGTACCTTCCCGCTTTCATTCACCCGCCGCCAGACTCTGGCCGGACTGGCTGCCTCGCTGGCTGCGCCGCTGGGCGCCTGGGCGCAGTCTGACAAGATTGTGAAATTCATCCTGCCCGTATCGGCCGGCTCCGGCGTGGATGGCATTGCCCGCGCTTCCAGCAATGCACTGGCCAAGGCGCTTGGCCAGACGGTGGTGATCGAAAACCAGCCCGGTGCCGGGGGCGTGGTGGGCACGGCGGCGATGATCAAGTCGGCGCCGGATGGTCTGACGCTGTCCATGGTGTCCAACAACCATGTCATCTACCCGGCGGTGCTCAAGTCGGTGCCCTTTGACCCGGTGGCTGACATCACCCCCATTGCCGTCATTGGCGCCACGCCGCTGGTGCTGGTGGTCAATCCCAAGGTGCCTGCCACCAACATGAAAGAGCTGGTGGCCCTGTTCAAGGCCAACCCCGGCAAGTACAACTACGCCTCCAGTGGCAACGGCACCATCCTGCACCTGGCGCCCGAGATGTTCAAGGACGTAACGGGCACGTTCTCCACCCACATCCCCTATCGCGGCTTCGGCCCGATGCTGCAAGACATCGTGAGCGGTCAGGTGGATTGGGGTGTCGGTGCGTTGCCCGCAGTTATGGGCCAGATCAAGGCGGGCAATGTGCGCGCCATCTGCGTGTCGGCACCGGCGCGCATCGCTGCAGCACCTGACATTCCCACTTCGACCGAGCAGGGGTATCCCGGCTACATGGTCGAGGGATGGATTGCGGTGGTCGGGCCGAAAAACCTGCCGGCCGATCAGGTCAAGCGCATCCACAACGCCGTCGCCACCGCGTTTGCCACGCCCGAGGTGAAGGAAGCCATGGCCAAGCAGGGCAACACCATCAATATCTCCACACCCGAGTTTGCACTGGCGCACTTCAAGTCTGAACTGGTAACGTACGCGAAGCTGGTGAAGAAGGCTGGCGTCGTTCCGCAGTAGTCACGTCAACGGGGTTCGCCGGCATGTCACTCGCTGAAGGTTCTCCGAATGTGCTGATCAGCGAGGTGGGGCCGCGTGATGGCCTTCAGTCGGTCAAGGCCACGATGCCGACAGCGGACAAGTTCCGTTGGATTGATGCACTGGTCGCCAGTGGTCTGCGCGAGATCGAGGTGTGCTCCTTCGTGCCGGCGAAACTGCTTCCGCAAATGGCCGATGCGGCCGATGTGGTGCGCCACGCACTCACGCACCGTGGCGTGACGGTCATGGCGCTGGTGCCCAATCTGCGCGGTGCCGGGAGTGCCTTGAAAGCCGGGGTTCACAAAATCACCATTCCCGTGTCGGCCAGCGCCGCGCACTCGCTGGCCAATGTGCGAAAGACGCGCGAAGAGATGATCGGCGAGGTGCGTGCCATTTGCCAGCTGCGCGCGGATACCGCGCCGCATGTGGCGGTGGAAGTGGGCATGTCCACCGCGTTTGGCTGCACTCTGCAGGGCGGGGTTTCTGAAGACGATGTGGTCTGGCTGGCCAGTGAACTGGTGTCCGCAGGAGTGGATGAACTGGGCTTGTCAGACACCACCGGCATGGCCAACCCTGCGCAGGTGCGGCGCCTGTTCACCAGGGTGCGTGCAGCCATTGGTAACAAAACGGGCTCGGCCCACATGCACAACACGCGTGGCCTGGGGCTGGCCAACTGTCTGGCGGCCTACGACGTGGGTGTGCGCACGTTTGACAGCTCGCTGGGTGGCCTGGGCGGTTGCCCTTATGCGCCCGGTGCGTCCGGCAACGTGGTGACGGAAGACCTGGTGTTCATGTTCGAGGCCATGGGTGTGAATACCGGTGTCGATATTCAAAAACTGATGGATGCCCGCGTGCCGCTGATGGCGGGTTTGCCGGGTGAACCGGTCTATGGCATGACGCCCGAAGCGGGTTTTCCAAAAGAATGGCGCTACTAAAGTAATAGCTACTCGCGTATATATGGCGAGGGCTAAGGGCTCTTTTCGTGCCTGAAAACACCGCTTTTTTGGGCCTCCACTCGCCGCGCCAGGGCGAGTGGGTTTGTTCACAGTCCCAGCAGATGCTGGATCTGGGCCTTGTCGACTTTGGCGCCCGCAAAATCGTCAAACGATTTCTGGGCCATCCGGATGATGTGATCCCTGATGAAGGGCGCACCTTCCCGGGCACCGTCTTCAGGGTCTTTCAGGCAGCATTCCCATTCCAGTACGGCCCATCCACGGTAACCATATTGCGTGAGCTTGCTGAAGATGGCGCCAAAATCAATTTGACCGTCACCAAGTGAACGGAAGCGGCCAGCCCGGTTCACCCAGGATTCAAACCCTCCGTACACGCCCTGTCGACCGGTCGGGCGAAACTCGGCATCCTTCACGTGGAAGGCCTTGATGCGGTCGTGATATAGGTCGATGTATTCCAGGTAGTCGAGCTGCTGCAGAACGAAGTGGCTGGGGTCGTACAACAGGCAGGCACGCGGGTGCTGGGCAACGTTGTCCAGAAATCGCTCATAACTCGCGCCGTCGCACAAATCCTCACCCGGGTGCACTTCATAACAAACGTCTACGCCGACTGCGTCGAAGGCATCCAGAATGGGTTTCCATCGCCGGCCCAATTCGGCGAAAGCGGTCTCCACCAGCCCGGTGGGACGTTGTGGCCACGGGTAAAGATAGGGCCAGGCCAGTGCACCGGAGAAGGTGGCATGGGCGTTCAGGCCGAGTCGGCGTGACGCCTGGGCCGCCAGCTTGAGCTGGCTCACGGCCCATTCCGTTCTGGCGGCGGGCTTGCCGCGAACAGCCTCGGGAGCGAAGCCGTCCATCAGCGTGTCGTATGCGGGATGAACGGCCACCAGTTGCCCTTGCAGGTGGGTGGACAGTTCGGTCACGCTGATGCCGAATTCACCCAGCGTGCCACGCACCTCGTCGCAGTAGGTGTCGCTCTCGGCTGCTTTCTGAAGATCAAACAGTTGCGGTGCCGTGGTCGGAATTTGGACGCCTTTGTAGCCATGTCCCGCGGCCCAGCGGGCGATGGAGGCCAGCGAGTTGAACGGCGGCTTGTCGCCGACAAACTGCGCCAGAAAGATGCCGGGTCCCTTGATCGAGTTTGACATGATCAGCTCCTTGAATCAGCGAGGGTTGCGCCAGAGTTTGCCCGCATCGGCCTCGCTCATGGCTGCGGGTTTGTCAATGGTGGGTGCGACGGTAATCGTGCTGCCCTCGGTGCCGGACTCCAGAATGGCATACATCACTTCCAGCACGTGCGAGGCGAGTTGGCCGCTGGCGCGATGGGGCGTGCCCTGCTGGATGGCGCTGGCCATGTCAGACACGCCTACGCAACGGTAGTTGGCCCGGCTCGGCCGCGAGGCGGGCCAGGCGGGTGAACGGTAATTGGCTTCGCCAAAATGCATGCTGGCGGAATCGTGGGCTTTCCACTCGCCACCGCGTTCCGTCACTTCGACCAGGCCGTCGTAGAAGTTGGGGTCGGGGTAACGCATGGAGCCTTCGCTGCCATACAGCTCGATGGGTGGATGACCATGGGCCCACACATCCCAGCTCATCGTGAAGTTGATCTCGGCACCGCTGGTGGAAGTCAGCATGGCCATGACGGTGGTGGGTGTCTCGACCTTGATGTGACTGCCGTTGCGCGGGCCCGGTGCTGTCACCAGACGCTCGGCAAACCCTGTGGTGGCGCGGGCCTGAACGCGGCTGATGGGGCCGATCAGGTTGACCAGCGCTGCCAGGTAGTAGGGTGCCAGGTCCAGCACGGGCCCACCACCGGGTTTGTAGAAAAATTCCGGATCCGGGTGCCAGTGCTCGGGCCCTCGCGACATCATGAACAGCGAACCCGCAATCACGCGGCCAATGGCCTGCTTGTCCACCAGCTGACGGGCCAACCGCCCCGAGGCGCCCAGAAAGGTGTCAGGTGCGCCGCCCAGCACCAGCTTGCGCTGGGCCGCCTCGGCTACCAGGCGACGGCTCTCCTCCGGAGTGACGCACAAAGGTTTTTCGGAGAACACGTGTTTGCCCGCGGTCAGCGCGGCATGGCTCACGGCAAAGTGGGCATTGGGTACGGTGAGGTTGATCACCAGATCAATGTCGCTGCGTTTGAGCATGTCGTCCACGCTCAGTGCCTCGATGCCATAGGTCTCGGCCTGTGCCTTGGCCGATTCGGGCCGCATGTCGGCGCAGGCAATGAGTTTCAGCCCTGCAAACAGCGGCATGTTGCGCATGTAGATGCCGGAGATGACACCACATCCGATGATTCCAACGCCCAGGTCATTCATGTTTTTGGCCATGTTCCACTCCTCTCAATCAGTTCCAGGTGGCCAGCGTGGCCATGGATCGGCGCACGAACCGCGCAGCGTCCGACGGTTTGTCATGCTCCAGCACAAACAGCTTCACGCCGATGTCGCGCATGGTGCCGATCAGTGATGGCCAGTTCATCGTGCCGTGGCCCACGTCGGCCCAGCCATCTTCGTCCAGGCAGGTACCTGGCGCGGCGATGTCCTTGATGTGGCACGCTTCGATGCGTGAGCCATAACGCTTGAGCCAGGCGACCGGATCTTCGCCGCCACGAACCACCCAGGACACATCGACCTCCCACAGCATGTCGGGGGCTTCTTCCAGCAGGATGTCCATGGGGATGGTGCCATCTGCTGCCTTCTTGAATTCAAAGTGGTGGTTGTGCCAGCCAAACTGCAGGCCTTCGCCGGTGACTACCTTGCCAATGGCGGCAAGTTCTTTGCCAAATGCGCGCCAGCCGGCCACGTCCTTGTCGCGCTCATCCGGTGGTGGTGCCGGGGCATACATTGTTTTGATGCCCAGTTCGCGGCAGGTGCGGGCCATGGTGGCTGCGTCATTGCGAAGTGATGGCATGCCCACGTGCGCACTGGGTGCCTGCATACCATGGCGGACCAGGTTGTCTTTCAGACGCGGTGCGTCGGCCAGAAGGCCGCCCCACGGCTCGACGCTGCGGAAACCCAGGCTGGCGAGCAAATCAAACTGGGCTTCCAGTGGCTCGATCATGCGGGTGGAATACAACTGGATGGAAGTGGTTTCTGAAGGTCTCATGTCAATGCTGGCAGTTAAAGGGTTGATGAAAAGGTAAACGGAGCCCGGCGCGTCAGGTAACGGGTATGACCGCCTGGGTGGAAATGGGGGGATGTGGGCCGGGCGCCAGCGAGTGGCGCAACACCACCTGTGAATCAAAATCGCGCTGCACACTCAGGCTTGCGCCGTAGCACAGGTTGATCAGGTGGCGACAGGCGTTCGCCGCCACCTGGGTGGACGGGATGCGGATGGTACTCAGGGCCGGTGATGTGTATGCGGCCAGTTCAGTATCGTCGTAACCCAACACCGACAGGTCTTGTGGTATGCGTATGCCGGCCGCCTGCAGACGTGACAGTGTGGCCATGGCGAGTACGTCCGAAACGCAAAACAGCGCCGTGAAAGGACGGTGTGCCATGCCGACGATCATCCCCGCCTTGTTCCATGCGTTGGTGAAGTTGAGCAGGCCATCGATGATGAATTCGGCAGTTGGGGCCAACCCGTGAAGGCTAAGCTCATGTTTGAATCCGGCCACACGTGCCGTTACATCCGGCCCGTGCCGCACGCTGTGCATGGCTGCAATGTCACGGTGCCCTTGCGCCAGCAACGCCCGTGCTGCCAGCCGCCCAGCCGCTTCATGGTCCACCGAGAAACAGTCTTCCTCCAGGCCTTTCACCATGCGGTTCATGACCACCAGATGGCGGACACGTTTTCGCAGCTGCAGCAAATCTTCGCCCAGAACGTAGCTGTCGATAGCCAGAATGCCATCACATTCCCGGTCAACCAGAAACCGGATGCCGTTAAGGGATTTTTCACTGCGTGGGCCTTGTCCAAAATTGCTGGCGGCCACCATGTGATGGTTGCCAGCACGCAATTCACCATCAATGGCCTGCAGGATGGGCGCAAAAAAGGTACCTTCAAACGTGGGGACGTAGACGCCCACCATGCCCTGGCTTCTGGAAGAGAGGGCACGGGCGACGCGCGAGGGATGAAAGTCCAGGGTACGCACCGCACCCTGCACGCGCTCCAGCGCCACGGCTGACACCGCACCCTTACCCGAGATGGCCCGGGACGCGGTGCCTATGCCAACGCCTGCCAGCATCGCAACGTCCTTGATGGTGGCCATGATTACGTTACCTGATAGTCGAGTCAGCGGCGTGAATTACACGTGTTGTCACAGCCGGTCTTCAGTTGTCGCATCAAACAGGGAAACATGCCCTGGATCCATTGCGAGATGCGCCAGGGTGCCGCTTGTCAATGCCATTGTTGGCTCGACCTGCAATGCCAGCGATGCACCTTGCGCGTCCAGCCAGACGATTTTGTAGGCTCCCATGGGTTCAATCAAACCCAGTGTGGCCTGCGCGTTATGCGGTGCATCCGCAGCCACCATGTGTAGATGTTCGGGGCGAATGCCCAGCACCGTGGGCTGGTTGTCCACATGCGGTTGTAAAAAGACGTAGTCGCTGACATCTGCCTGAAACACAGCAGATTCAAACTGAACACGGCCACCAGAATTGCGCAGATGCCCTTTAATGAAATTCATGCTGGGAGAACCAAGGAACCCCGCTACAAACATGTTGGCAGGCCTGGCATACACCACATCGGGCGCGTCAAGTTGCTGGATTTTTCCGGCCCGCATCACGGCCAGACGTGTGGCCAGTGTCATGGCCTCGATCTGGTCATGGGTTACGTAGATCATGGTGGCACCCAGGTCGTGGTGCAGCTGCTTGAGTTCGCGGCGCAACTCGGCCCTGAGTTTGGCATCCAGGTTGGAGAGCGGCTCGTCCAGCAGAAACACTTTGGCCTCGCGAACCAGGGCGCGGCCAATGGCCACGCGTTGCCGCTGGCCACCTGACAACTGGGATGGTTTGCGTTGCAGCAGTTCGGTCAGTTGCAGCATGCGGGCAGCGTTGTCAACACGTTTGCCAATGTCTGCTTTGGGCATGCCGCTGATTCGCAGGCCAAAGGAGAGGTTGCGCTCCACTGTCATGGTGGGATACAGAGCATAACTCTGGAACACCATGCCGATTCCACGGTCTTTGGGGTCGGCCCAAGTCACATCCTTGCCTGCAATTTCGACCTGACCGTCAGTGACATCAATCAAGCCCGCAATGCTGTGCAGCAGCGTGGACTTGCCACAGCCCGATGGCCCCAGCAGCACGACAAATTCACCGACTTTGATATCGAGGTGGAGGTTTTCAATAACGGATGTTTTGCCGAAAGAAATATTCAGGTCTTTGATGGATACGTTTGACATGCTTTGATTACCCTTTTACCGCGCCAGCGGCGATGCCCCGCACAAACCAGCGACCGGAAACAAAATACACCACGAGTGGCACCATGGAGGTCAGCAGCGTGGCCGCCATGTTGACGTTGTAGACCTTCTCGCCCTGTGTGGAGTTGATGATGTTGTTGAGCTGCACCGTGATGGGAAAATTTTCACGTCCTGCAAAAATCAAACCCAGGATGAAATCGTTCCAGATGCCGGTGGTCTGCATGATGGTGGCCACCACAAAGATAGGAAGTGACATGGGCACCATCAGCTGGAAGTAAATTCGCCAGAAGCCTCCGCCGTCAATCCGCGCGGCTTTGAACAGTTCGACCGGCAAGCCCGCGTAGTAGTTGCGGAACAGCAGCGTCATGATGGGCATACCGAAAAAGGTGTGAATCAACACAATATTCGGAATGGACTGAAACATGTTGATGGAGGCAAACATGCGCACCAGTGGGTAAATCATTACCGGGTAAGGAATGAATGCACCCAGCATCAGGATGCCGAAGAGCCAGTTGGCCCATTTCACCTTCCAGAACGACAGGGCGTAACCATTGAGTGATCCCATAAAAACTGAAAGCAGCAGTGAGGGCACCAATATTTCCATCGAATTCCAGAAGCCCACCGCAATGCCCTTGCAATCCAGTCCCGTACAGGCCGACGACCAGGCTTGTGCCCAAGGCTCAAAAGTAACAACAAGCGGCAGCGCAAAAATGTTGCCTTGCCGGATTTCATCCATGGGCTTGATGGAGGTGATACCCATCACATACAGCGGCAGCAGGAAGAACAGGGCCGCACTGATCAAGAATGCATAAATGCCTAGCCGAGCGGGCGTAAAGAAAGCCGCACGTGGGCGCTCCGTGCGGCGTGGCTGGGGCTGGTTTTGCAACGCGGCCGAGCCCAGCGTGGATGGAATCGCGGTGGATGCGGAGGAGGGAGTGAGTGATGTGCTCATGAATGGCTCGCTGCAGTTTTTGAGCGCGACCGCGCATACATCAGGGGCGCAATGATGATGAGCACGGTGATCAACATGGTGGTGGAGGCAGCAGAGGCGAGCCCGATGTTTTGCCGCTCAAACAGGTTGTCCATGATGAACTTCGAGGGTACGTCGGTCGCGTCCCCCGGCCCCCCGTTGGTCATGGCTACTACCGCGTCGTAGAGCTTGACAACGGAGATGGCCAGCAAAACCACGGCCGTGCTGACTGTTGCCCCCAGTTGCGGCAATACGATGCTGGTGTAGTAACGCCAGCGCGGCACGCCTTCAATGCGGGCGGCTTTCCACAGCTCTTCATCAACGCCACGCAAGCCCGCCAGCAAAATCGCCATGACCAGTCCTGCCGAATGCCATAACAAGGCAATCACCACGCAGTAAATGGCCATGTCCTGAGAGGCAATCCAGTCAAAACGGGCACTCTCCCAACCCCAGCTTTGTAATGAACGCTGTATGCCCAGTGTGGGGTTGAACATCCACTGCCAGACGACACCGCAGGCTACAAAGGAAATGGCATAGGAGTACAGGTAGATGGTTCTGAAAACACCTTCCAGGCGCACCTTCTGGTCCACAAAAACGGCCAGCAAAAAGCCCAAAATGAGAGCGCCCGCAATAAAGAAGACACCAAACTGCACCATGTGAACCATGTCGATGGTCCAGCGCTCATTGGTGAACAGTCTGACATATTGCGAAAGCCCTGCCCAATCGGACTTGGGCAACATTTTGGAGCTGCTGAACGAGATACGTACCGTCCACAGGATGGAGGCAACATAGGCGATCAGGACGACCAGGCCCATGGGCAACAACGCGGAATGCGCTGACCAGGCCGTCTTGGGGCCTTTGCGTTGGTTCTTCATGTGATGTTCTCCTGAACGACTGAAAAAGCGGGTGCCGGAACCCGCAGCGCCGAGGAAATGGACATGTGGCAGGGCAAGCCCTGCCACATGCTGGTCATCAGTTGGAGGCCAGTGCCTTCACAAACATACCCTGTGCATCCTCTACCTTGATGTCGGTATTCCAGAACTTGGTGATCACGTCACTCACGTTGCCGAAAATATCAGGTGCCATCAGCATGCTGGGGTCCGGCGTCGCGCGTGCTGGATCCTTCAAGGCAATTACACCCGCCTGGGCGCAAATGTCCATGCCGCTGGCATCGACATCGGGGCGAATGGGAATGGAGCCCTTTTTCATGTTGAACGCCACTTGGGTGGCGGGTGAGGTGATCACTTTGGCCAGTAGCTGCTGAGCAGCAATGGCATCCTTGTTAGTGGTTTTAGGCAATACAAAGACGTCGCCGCTGACCATGTAAGGAGCCTTGGGACCCCAGCCCTGGAAGCAACCAAACTCTTTGCCTGCAGTCTTGCCTGCTGCCAGAAATTCGCCTTTGGCCCAATCGCCAACCGTCTGGAAACCGGCCTTGTCTGTTACCAGCAACGCAGTGGTGTCATTCCAGCTGCGACCCGCGACGCCCGCATCGGTATAGCTACGCAATTTTTTGAATTTTTCCAGAACCGTTTTGAAGGCTGCCGACTTCACCACGTTGGCATCTTTGTCGCCATAAAACTTCATGTACATGTCGCGGCCACCCATGTGAAGCAGCACGGCACTGAATGTACTGCGCTCGTAAGACAGCGTGCCGGACTGCGCAAAAGCGGTTTGCCCGGACGCCTTGATTTTGTCCAGTGCTGTCCAGAATTCGGCTTCGGTTTTGGGCTCGGCCACGCCAGCCTTGGCCAGCACAGCCTTGGAATACCAGAACCAGGTGCCGCTGTGGATGTTGACGGGTACCGCGTAGTAGTGGCCATTTTTCTTGATCACATTCTTGATGGGGCCGGGCATCCATTGGTCCCAGCCTTCCTTGGCGGCTACTTCATCCACATCGGCCAAAAGGCCGGCGTCGATCAGCTCATGGTATTGCTTGGAGGTGTTGAACTGTGAGGCGGTGGGCGGGTTGCCGCCTGCGATGCGGTTCAGCGCTGCAGCGCGGGCGTTATCACCCCCGGCAATGGCGTTATCAACCCATTGGCCACCGGCCTTGTTATAGCCGTCTGCCAATTGTTTGAGGGCCGCAGACTCGCCACCAGAGGTCCACCAGTGAATGACTTCAGCCTTCTGGGCCAGTGCGGGGGAAGAGATGCCCAGACTAGCAATCAGTGTTGCCAGCAGGGACATTTTGATGTTTTTCATGACTTGTCTCCACAAGAATAGTTGGAATATGGCCAATTCATTTCCTGCCGCAATGCGTCATGCAGATAGCTGATTTGGTCTGAATTGGAACCGTTTCCAATTCAGCGGTTATTGAACAACATCGGGCCGTGCCATCCCATCGGGGTGAACCCTAATAAGCCGACTGGGGTTTGTACCAATCTCGCTTTCCCGGAAGGCCCGTACCATTTAGTTCGACCAAAAAATTAACTTGAACCAAGGTGACGTTCTCATGAACAAAGTTGGCATTGGCATCATTGGCTGCGGCAATATCAGTGATGCCTACCTCAAGGCCATCGTTGGTTTTTCCCTGCTGGAGGTTCGGGGCCTGGCAGATATCCGCCCTGAAGCAGCGCAAGCGGCCGCCGCCAAACACGGGCTAAAGGCGCAAACGATTGATGCGCTGTTGCGCGACGATGGCATCGAAATTGTGGTGAACCTCACCATTCCTGCGGTGCATGTGGAAGTGGGTTTGCAGGTGCTGGCTGCGGGCAAACATGTCCATTCCGAAAAGCCGTTGGGTCTGACGGTGGCGGATGCCAGCCGCCTGATCGAGATGGCTGAGCGGCATCACTTGCGCGTAGGTTGCGCGCCGGACACTTTCCTGGGCGGTGGCCACCAGACCTGCAGAGCCTTGGTTGACAGTGGTGCGCTGGGAAGCGTGGTGGCCGGAACAGCGTTTTTCATGTGTCCCGGACACGAGCGCTGGCACCCCAATCCGGCTTTTTATTACCAGCCCGGTGGTGGCCCCATGCTGGACATGGGGCCGTACTACATCACGGCGCTGGTCAATCTGATCGGGCCTGTAGCCCGCGTCTCGGGCATCACCTCACGCAGCCGAAAGCAGCGTCTGATCACCAGCGAGCCGCTCAAGGGGCAGTTGATGGACGTCACGGTGGCCACGCATGTGGCTGGCACGCTGGAATTTGCCAGTGGCGCTGTGGTGTCCATTGCCACCAGTTTTGACGTGCCGAAACACACCTGCAAGCCGATCGAGCTGCACGGCACGCTGGCCAGCCTGCAGGTGCCGGATCCCAACCGTTTTGGTGGTCCAATTGCGCTGGCGCAGCCGGGTCAGGACTGGGTCGATCAAGTTACCACCCATGGGTATTGGGACGGCAACTTCCGTAGCATTGGCGTTGCTGACATGGCACATGCCCTGCGCTCCGGACGCCCCCACCGGGCCTCGGGCGAACTGGCGTTGCACGCGCTGGAAGTTATGGAGGCTTTTCAGGTGTCCTCGGATTCCGGTCGGCATGTGCAGATTGCATCGCGCCCGCCGCGCCCGGCTCCGTTGCCTGCCAGCCTGGCGCCGGGTCTTCTGGATTGAGCGCGGATTTTTACCTTAACAACATACACAGGACACTACGTGAAAAAAGCATTGATCGTTTGGGGCGGATGGCATGGCCACGAGCCTGAGCAGGGCGCACACATCGTGCGCGACATGCTCCAAAAAAGCGGTTTCGAGGTACGCGTCGAAACCCAGACAGCCGCTTTTGCCGATCCGGCTCTGACGCAGCTGGACCTGATCGTGCCGATCTACACCATGTCCAAAATCGAGAAAGACGAGGCCGTCAACCTCTCGGCGGCAGTGCGCTCCGGCGTCGGTCTGGCCGGTTATCACGGAGGCATGTGTGACTCTTTCCGAGACTCGGTTGAATACCAGTTCATGACCGGCGGGCAGTGGGTCGCGCACCCGGGGGGTGTGATTGACTACCGCGTCAACATTGGCAAGCCGGAAGACCCGGTGATGGCCGGTTTGTCAGATTTCGACTATCGTTCCGAGCAGTACTACATGCATGTGGACCCCTCCAACGAGGTGCTGGCCACCACCACTTTCAGCGGCGAACACGCTGAATGGATCACCGGCGTGGTTATGCCGGTTGCGTGGAAGCGTCGTCACGGGCAGGGGCGGGTCTTTTACAGTTCTCTGGGCCATGTGTCGGCAGAGTTTCAGGTACCGCAGATGCGAACCATTTTCGAGCGTGGCATGTTGTGGGCAGCGCGTTGATTGGGCGTGTTAAACGGCAGGGTAATCACTGAAAGCGTATGACATGACGATTGAAGCTGGGAAGGTAACTCCGGGTGTGAGCGCGAGCGGCAAGCCGCGCCGATTGCGACTGGGTATGGTGGGTGGCGGCGAGGGGGCCTTCATAGGGGCTGTGCACCGCATCGCCCTGCGTCTGGATGACCACTATGAACTGGTGGCAGGAGCGCTGAGTGCCGATGCCGAACGCAGCCACCGCTCAGGTGCCGCGCTGGGTCTGGACCCGCAACGGGTG
>ENA-UOWO01004538-UOWO01004538.1-activated-sludge-metagenome-genome-assembly--contig:-NODE-4538-length-15287-cov-9.631237_pt1 | contig 15287 bp, 11 predicted proteins | sample MGYA00238148_ERZ761564 | MGnify/ENA primary metagenome ERZ761564 (study PRJEB28885, sample SAMN05720194) | activated sludge metagenome | isolation source: Anaerobic digester | place: USA...
AGCAGGAATATAATGGTGGACGAAATGTCACAAGTGCATTTTATAGATTACCAGGGCGGCATGAAGGGAGCGCCGCAGTATGATGTGGCTTCTTTATTATGGCAGGCAAAAGCCAATCTTACCGATGACTGGAAAAAGCGCTTACTCGATGACTATATGAATGCCTTTGAACAGGCGACTGGAGAATCAATCGATAAAGAAGTTTTCCGAAGCCAGTATAATGGTTATGTGCTGATACGATTGTTGCAGGTATTGGGCGCTTATGGTTTCAGGGGATTGTTTGAACGCAAGGCTCATTTTTTAACCAGCATCCCATTGGCGTTACAAAACCTACAATGGTTTACCAGCAATCAGAGCATTGGCATAGCATTGCCCGAATTTAAAAAAGTGCTTGAGCTATGTACAAGCGAAGAAGTGATCGCTGAATTTACACCGGTGCAGGCAACAGCAGAAACCCCTTTAATAGTTGACATCCGCAGTTTTTCGTTTATTAAGAACGGTTATCCGGCAGACGAAACCGGCAATGGTGGTGGTTTTGTTTTTGACATGCGGGGCATTTTAAATCCTGGGAGATTTGATGCCTACAAACATTTAAGCGGACTGGATAAACCTGTAAAGGATTTTTTAGAACAGCGTACCAAGATGCCTGATTTTTTAAACAGCATGTTCAGCATTATCGACATATCTGTTGAAGAATATATTAAAAGAGGCTTTGAACATTTGTCCATCAACTTTGGTTGCACCGGCGGTCAGCACAGGAGTGTATATGCAGCAGAAGCACTGGCGAGGCATTTAAGAAATAAGTTTAAGGTGAAAATCGTGTTAAGTCATACCAATACGAAAAACTGGAAAGTTGCCCCAAACCCCTAAAGGGGCTTACCTTAAATTCAAATCAGGATTTGAAATAGATAAGTCGTTATTATGCCGACAGAAAAATGAGCATAAAAATATAAGAACTCAAAGTTCCCCAATGACAGCTGGGGGACAAGAACACTGGCGTAATCTTGATATGCACTATGGCGCTTCTACATTAATTTTTCAGAGAGCAGAGGAGTTAAGAAAATTTCCAACACATGAAGAGAAAATTGTTTGGGGATATCTGGCAAAAAATCAATTCGGTGCAAAATTCAGAAGGCAACATCCCATCTGGAATTATATTGCAGACTTTTATTGTCATTCACTAAAACTGGTAATTGAAATAGATGGAGGAATACATGACCGGGTAGATGTAAAAATAAATGATGCAATTCGACAAGGTCATATTGAGTCATTGGGTATTCACATCCTCAGGTTTAATAACTATGAAGTAAGGCATAATATGCAAACACTTATAAACTCACTCTTACATAAAATGAATGAACTTAAAAATAGTGAACTCCCAGGCCTCCCTTTAGGGGCGGGGGGGCATCAGGCCATGATCTTCTCAGCTGGCCTGGGCACCCGTTTCAAACCATGGACCGACCACCATCCCAAAGCGCTTGCCATTGTAAACGGTAAATCTTTGTTGCAGCGGAATATTGAATATTTGCAGCAATACGGTGTTAAAGATGTTGTTGTGAACGTGCATCATTTTGCAGACCAGGTAGTAAATGCGGTGAAAGAAAACAATGGCTGGGGCAGCAATATTATCATCAGCGATGAAACAAACGAAGTGCTGGAAACGGGAGGCGGTTTATTAAAAGCAAAGGATCTGTTTAAAAATGACAAACCTTTTTTCACACTCAACGCAGATTTTTTAACAGATCTGAATTTGAATGACCTCGTTAATTTTCACCAACAAAAGAAGGGATTGATCTCTTTCGGCATCACGTCGAGAAAATCGTCCCGTAATTTTTTATTTGATGAAGAGAGCCGCCTCTGCGGATGGATGAACAATACCACCGGAGAAAAAAGGATATCTATCGATAAGCCCAACCTGAAAGCAATGGCCTATAGTTGTGTGGTAATATTTGAACCCACTGTGTTTGATCTTATTCCACAACGGGGTAAATTTTCATTGGTGGATACCTATCTCAGCTTAGCAAATGAATATCCTATTTATGGGTACGATCATACCGGTGATAAATTAGTGGATGTTGGAAAGCCGGAAAGTGTGGCGGTGGCAGAAGCGATGTTTGCCTAGATCAATACTGTTGTAAAAAGAAATAACTCACTGCACTTATCAATAGAAATAACAACCCGCTGACCAGGTATCCTTTTGCAGCGCTTTTATCTTTTCTTAACAGGAGTAATAGTCCCAGCAATACACATCCTGCGCCTCCGCAGCCGGTAATAAATGCCAGCATTAAAAAAAATCCATTACCCGGGAAGGTATCCGTAGCAAATGCAAAACCAAGCGTTACAGCTACTGCTAATACGATGTTGATCAAAATGATCTTAGTCTGAAGAGACATGTTTCTATAATTGTTTTATTAGTTAAACCGGAGACCGGAACATACAGAATAACCGATCAATATTTCTATAAGGATAAGTAATATGCCGGATAGTAAAAAATTCCTGCCTTTCTTTTTTACGTCAATGTCGGGGTTGAATAAATTCACTATTCCTATGATCATTAAGATCACTGGTATAATGATGCCCAGCGCCAGTATGCCCAAAAACAAACCCATCTTCCTTTTTTACACAGTTATGTTTACTCTTTCCTTTTGTAATTGTTTCAAATATACTTCCTTTTCATCCCGGTAAAACAGGTTCATCGTTTCAAAAGGTATGATGCGTCCATCTTTATGTATAATGTGCACACAGCTTTTTTTAATGGCCCGCACATCAAAATCATAGGCATCAATAAACCGCATAATAATGATCCGGAACAAATTGTCATAGCTTAATCCCGGTGCATCAATTTGTGGAAGACAACATAATAACTGTTTCATGTTATCATTTACCTTATCTACTGAAATGCCCGTGCTGAATATCTCTATCATTTTTTCTTTCAATACTTCGTCCTGCTCGTACACGATGGTATTGCGGCTGTTGTCCAGCAATAGCGCAGGGTCAATATACCTGGTAAGCGGAAATACCTGCCCGGCTAACTTCAGCGCATACCCCATTACCAGTGCGTCGGGGTTACATGGCACCGGTATCAGGTCGTTGGGTTGAAACACCGTTGTCTGTTCCAGTATCCGCTTCCGCACATCTGTCATAGTGATCCGGTCTGTGGCAGGATCAAAATGTTCCGTTCTGCCCGCCACCTGCGTGGGCTGGAAAGTAACGCCCCTTACGCATTTTTGTTGCAGGGCAAAGTCGATAATTTTACCGATCTCATCATCGTTTACCCCTTGCTGTAAGGTTACTACCAGTGTGGTGGACAGGTTGAGCGCATTCAAATGCTCCAGCGCTTTCATTCTTACATCCGTCAGGTCTTTTCCTCTTAATTGCTCCAGTGCGCCAGGTTTAAATGAGTCAAACTGCAGGTATACCTCAAAATCCGGCATGTAAGCGGCCAGTTGTTTTGTAAACTCAAAGTCTTTTGCAATACGGATACCATTCGTGTTCAGCATCAAATGTTTAATCGGACGTTTCTTTGCCATATCCATGATGGTAAAAAAATCCGGGTGTATGGTAGGCTCGCCACCGCTTATTTGTACCACATCCGGTGTACCTTCATTGGCAACAATAATGTCCAGCATTTTTTCAACTTCTTCTACTGTACGGTGCCGGCCATAATGCGGACTGCTCATGGCATAGCAGGTGGGGCATTGTAAATTGCAGCGGTCAGTTATTTCAATCACCGTTAAGCAACTATGCTGTTCATGATCCTGGCAAAGGCCACAATCATAAGGACAACCATAATGCGTTTTAGTATTAAACTGCAATGGTATTTCTGAAGGTTTATTGTAGTTGCGGATGTTCTTGTAGTACGCCACATCATTGGCCACCAGCACTTTTTCAAAACCATGTTCGGGGCAGTTCTTCAGCATAAAAACATTGTCGCCTTCAAACACAATTTTTGCATCCACTCTTCTTAAACAGGTGCTGCAGATACTGAGTGTAAAATCGTAATAGGTGTAAGGGCGTTCCATACTTAAGTTGTTTCTATTTACTAGTCTTCAAAAGCTACTTTGGACAAACCTGATTGCCTTACAATCGAGTTGAAAGTGCCTACAGGAATTTCTTTTCTTCCCGCCGGAACAATAACTGTAAGCACAGGTTCACCATTTTTCCTGTATTTAACATGACTTCCTTTTTGCGAAACAAAATAAAAGCCGTTCCTGTGAAGTACTGCAAGAATATGATTGGAGGAGTAAAGTTTAGGCATGACCAAAATAGGTTGACACTATTTCCGGCTGTTCCACTTCGTTTATATTTTTATCATCTGCATCTTCAAGGTAAAGTGCCACAGCTTCCTGCAGGTTTTTCAAGGCCTCATCTCTTGTATCGCCAAAGCTGTTTACGTCTACATTCAGGCATTGGGCGATATAAAAATTACCTTCTTTCCAGATGATATTTTTCAAGCTGATGTTTTGCATAAAACTTATTTAACCAAATATAATTTTTTATTCTGAAACCACAATATGACATAATATAGTAACCCAATCAATGCTGTGGCCTGAATGGCAGACAGACCGGTGCTATAAGTGTAATGTGGTTTGATAAAATCAAGCACAAAACGAAACAGGCAGTAAGCGATCATAAAAATTTTGAAACGAAGTCCGCTGGCTAACTCATATTTCTTTTCTGTTTGTTGTAAACCGATCCATATAAGCAACAGGAAAACCATTTCATACAAAGTAACAGGATGCCGCATTTTTCCATCACCGAGGTTCATTCCTGTAAAGAAACTGGTTGCTGTTCCATAGGTTTCTTCATACACGCCCATGCTAAAACAACCGATCCTTCCGATGATCAGAGCCAGTATCAATGGGTAAGTAAACAAATCGCCGCTGCTGCTTTTTTCGCCAATCATCTTTTTTATTATCTCCACACCCCATACACCTCCTAAAAAACCACCCAGTACTGTTTTGTTCAGGTAGAAATGCATCAACACATTATTGGCCATTTTTAATCGATCCGGGTCTTCCAGGCCACCTGCGATCCTGCTTCCTAAAACGGAGCCAAGGATAGCACCGATGAGGATCCAGATCCTGTTGGTTGTGCTGATTGCATCCGGTTGTTTTTTCCGCAGGTATAAAAAATAACGGAAACCAATAAAGTAGGCAGCAAATTCAATAATGCCATGCAATGGAATTACAGATGCGCCAATGGAGATAGTTACAGGGAATTGCATGGTTTATTACAGCACCCATTTTTGTTTGGAAGAATAGGTATCAAAGCCCACGATACTATGGTCTTTGGCGATAAAAAGTTTGTAGTTCATCCCGTCATCTTTATTAAACATCGTATCGTTGGTAAGTGTAACCAGCTTTGTATAGCTGGCACCATTATCAAATAATATATTTTGGGCCGGCGTAATGGCTGTGGCGGTATTCGAACTATCTGCAAAGATGGTCTCTTCCGCAATGGATCCGGCATTCCAGTAGCTGTTCCAAAAATAAACAGAAAGTCGTTTTGTAAATCCATCCTGGAGTACCAGGTACCCGATACTAAAATTGGGATTAGGGTCATCATGAATAGTTCCGGCAATGGAAGCGGAAGCACTACAACCGTTTATATTATTTGCGAAAAATCCTCCGGTGGTCATTTCATATGCTTTGCTCTTGTCGAACCTGGAGGTATTACAACTATGGGTATACGGGGTCTCTATATTTTTAAACCTGCGTGATGCTACCGGCTTATCAGGGAACCATTTTAAAAAAACAATCTCCTGGAATGGTTTACAGTTTACTTTTTTAGAACTGCAGATTGTATAGCCCGAAACAGCACAACCGATTAAGAAACAATAGAAAGGGCTGGAGTGTTGCATTACCGTTTATTGTACAAGATACATTTTTTGTACTCCCTGTTGCTTTTCCACAACATTTTGCCCAAAGCTTTGTTGTTTCAGCAGGTTGCCCGGTCAATAAAAAACCTACCTTTACAGCGTAATAATCTACACATGGAAATTAAAGCAGGCCCGTTATTATCCAATATCAACAGCCCCGCCGATTTGAAAAAGCTCTCCAAAGAGCAGATGCACCAGGTATGTGACGAACTCCGGCAGTATATTATTGATGTGGTAAGTGTTCACGGCGGCCATTTTGGTGCCAGCCTGGGTGTGGTGGAACTATCTGTTGCATTGCATTATGTATACAACACGCCCTACGATCAGTTGGTATGGGATGTTGGTCACCAGGCTTATGGACATAAGATACTCACCGGGCGCCGGGATAATTTTGTCAGCAATCGTAAATACAATGGCCTCAGCGGTTTTCCTAAACGCAGCGAAAGTGAGTATGATACTTTTGGGGTGGGTCATTCTTCCACTTCTATCAGCGCTGCTTTAGGTATGGCAATGGCAGCTAAATACAAAGGTGAAAAAGACCGGAAAAGTGTGGCGGTGATTGGCGATGGTGCCATGACAGCCGGCCTGGCATTTGAAGCCATGAATCATGCGGGAGTGGCCGATAGTGATGTGCTCATTATCCTGAACGATAATTGTATGAGCATCGACCCCAACGTGGGTGCTTTAAAAGAATATTTAACCGATATCAGTCTTTCACCAGCTTATAATAAACTGAAAGATGATGTATGGAATATGCTGGGCAAATTACCTGTGGGTAAAAATTTTTCCCGTAAGATGGCACATAAACTTACAGAAAGTGTAAAAGGTGCCATTACTGCCAAATCCAATTTATTTGAAGCCTTCCAGTTGCGGTATTTCGGGCCTATTGATGGGCACAATATCAGTAAGCTCATTGAAACTTTGCAAGACCTTAAAAAGATACCCGGCCCCAAAATTTTGCACATACTAACGGTTAAGGGCAAGGGCTATTCACTGGCAGAACTGGATCAAACCAAATGGCATGCACCCGGTTTGTTTGATAAAGTAACCGGTGAAATTCAAAAGAAAACATTTGATATTCCACAACCCCCCAAATACCAGGATGTATTTGGTCATACAATGATAGAGCTGGCAGAAATGAACGAACGAATCATGGGTATCACACCTGCCATGCCGAGTGGTTCTTCGCTGAAATATATGATGGAAAAAATGCCGCACCGGGCTTTTGATGTGGGTATTTGTGAACAGCATGCAGTTACGTTGAGTGCTGGTTTGGCAACACAGGGCATGAGGGTGTTCTGCAATATCTATTCTTCTTTTATGCAAAGGGCTTATGATATGGTGGTGCATGATGTGGCGATACAAAAGCTGCCGGTGGTGTTTTGCCTTGACCGGGCTGGTTTGGTAGGTGAAGACGGACCAACGCATCATGGCTGTTATGATATCGCCTATATGCGCTGCATACCCAATATGGTGGTTAGTGCGCCGATGAACGAAAGGGAATTGCGCAACCTCATGTACACGGCACAGTTAGAAAGTAATAAATACCCCTTTGTGATCCGTTATCCCAGAGGCGAAGGCATGATGCCCGAATGGAAGACGCCTTTTGAAGAAATAGTAATTGGTAAGGGGAGGAAATTAAAAGATGGGGAAGAAGTGGCGATATTGTCCTTTGGCCACCCCGGCAATTTTGCTGCTGCTGCAATCCGTGATGTAAAGGCAGATGGCATAAACCCGGCGCACTATGACATGCGTTTTGCAAAGCCGTTAGACGAGGAATTGCTGCATGAAGTGTTTGCAAAATTCAATAAAGTCATTACGATTGAGGATGGAACGGTGCAGGGAGGTTTTGGATCTGCGATTTTGGAATTTATGAATGAGCATGGCTACAAAGCCGATGTAAAAATAATGGGCATTCCTGACCGTTTGGTGGAGCATGGCACACCAAAGCAATTGTATTCCGAAATTGGGCTGGATGCTAATGGCATTGCGAATATGTTGAGGGAGATGGTGAAGGATACGGTGAGGGTGAGTGGGGTGTTTCAATAATCAAGTAAAGTATAAAATTTTAAGGGCCGGTTTTACCGGCCTTTTGTGTTATTGTACTATCTTTAAATTCAGTTTGTATTTAGCCTTTAAAAAACTCTTAAAACCATTCCATACATGGAATGCCAAAACGGTCATTCGTATGTCAAAAAAGTGTTTCTTTTTTCTTGCTATTTTATTTTCAGCGTCGGCTCTTTTAGCACAAAAACCCATCATTAATTCTTTTGCACCTGCTTTGGGGCCCGTTGGTACTGTTGTTACTATTACCGGTAGCAATTTCAGTACGGTACCTGCCAATAACATGGTGTTTTTTGGAGCGGTAAGAGCAAGCGTATCTTCCGCCACCACCACATCGCTTACAGTAATAGTTCCAATAGGTGCAACATACAGGCCAATGACGATAACCGTAAATGGCCTTACGGGTTATTCAATCACCCCTTTTTTGGTGACCTTCCCTGGTGGCAGGGATATCGTTTCTAATTGTTTTGAACCAAAGTTTGACAGCACAACAGCAACGGCACCCGACTACCTTAGTGCAATGGATTTTGACGGTGATGGGAAGCCGGATATCGCCGTTTCCCATAAAGTTATAGGTAACCTAACGCCTGGCTCAATTTCTATATTACGAAATATCTCGGCCAATAATCGAAGAATATCATTAGCTCCAGGAATAAGTTATACAACTGGAAGCACGACTTCCTGTGTTACTGCAGGCGACCTGGATGGTGATGGCAAACCTGAACTTGTATCCTGCAGTATTTCTGATAATACGGTATCTGTTTTTAAAAATACAAGTGTACCGGGCACTATAAGTTTTGCTGCAAGACAAGATATCGATATTGTCACATCTACCACTTATGTTCATATAGCTGATATTGATGGTGATGGCAAACCGGATATTATCTTTGGCAGGAGCTCATTGGGCACTATTTCCATATTACGAAATACCAGTAGCGGCGGGAATATATCTTTTGCAGGAATTGCAGATATTGGTAGTTCTACCGGAGCAGATATTGTGGAGACGGCCGATTTTGACAGAGATGGGCTCACTGATATTGTTGTTACCAACCAATTTTCTGGCACCACACTATCAGTTTTCAAAAACGCCAGCACAACTGGAAATGTAGTACTTAATAGTCCTGTTAGTATTAATGTAGGATCTTTACCTAGCCGGATACGCATCATGGATATTAACATGGATGGGAAACCCGATATGACAGTTACAAGTAGTTCCGCAGCCAGGGTTTATTTTTTTCAAAACGCAAGTTCCGGCACATCGCTTTCGTTTAACCTGCCCATAATCAAATCTATCAGCAGTGGCTCTATTTCGCCTAAAGACCTTACTGCAAGCGATTTTAATGGCGATGGGAAGCCGGATGTTGCAGTAGAAACGTCTGCGATGGACATTTTTCAAAATATGCCTGGCAGTTTTACTTCTATTTCAAATCCTGTTTTCATATATGCCAATGCTCCTTCTGCTGTTTGCAGTGCTGACCTGGATGGAGATGGCAAGGATGATATTGTTACCGCCAATTACACCTCAGCATCAATATCACTTATCCGTAACCGTAATAACGAGCCTTTCATCAGTTCTTTTAATCCCACCATTGCGGTTCCGGGTGCTGTGATTTCCATTACTGGATTAAACTTTACAGGAACTACTGCTGTAAACATAGGCGGCCAGGCAGCCACTTTCACTGTTGTAAACAGTACTACTATCACTGCTACTGTTCCCGCCGGGGCCAACGCTGGTTCTATAATAGTTACCAGTACTTATGGTTCAGGAAAACTCGATGGTTTTGAAATAGGATTACCACCTGTAATACAATCTTTTTCACCGGCAGCGGCCGGCCTCAATCAAACAGTAGGTATAAAGGGACGTTATTTCAGCCAGGCCACCAGTGTTAGTTTTGGTGGAGTTGCGGCGATATCATTTGCCGTGATTTCGCCAGACAGTATCAGGGCAGTGGTGGGCAATGGCGCATCGGGCCGCATAAAAGTGGTGACCCCATCAGGCACCGACAGTATTGCCGGCTTTACCTTTTTACCGTTACCAAAAATCACTGAATTTTTTCCATGGTCATGTGGCCCGGGCATGACAGTAACAATTGTCGGAAACAATTTGTCGGCCACCACGGCGGTAAGCTTTGGAGGAATTGCTGCCCGTTCGTTTACCGTAATTGCTCCTGACACTATTAAAGCAATAGTAGATACCGGATTGTCCGGCAGCGTTGGCGTTACCACTACATTCGGTAGTACTACTTACCCCGGGTTCACTTTTGTTCCTGCTCCCACTATTACCTCTTTTACTCCGCAAGGTGGCGATCCCAATACGCTTATTACCATAACCGGTACCAATTTTAATAATGTGTTGAGTGTTACTGTTAATGGCTGGCCTCAAGCTTACAATGTAATATCATCTACCCAAATACAGATGTTCGTTTCATCATTCAGCCCTTCCGGGAGTATTATAGTTACAACAACAGGGGGCGCTGCCTCCATGCCGGGTTTTATATTCGATCCACAGCCCAAAGTATATTCCATCAGTCCTGCAGAAGCAGGACCGGGGACGACAGTTGAAATAACGGGTTTAAATTTTTCCGGAGTTACTGCGGTAAGTTTGGGTGGTACTCCGGTCACATCGTTCGTGGTAAACTCTTCTAGCAGTATTTCAGCAGTTGTGGGTAACGGTGCCACAGGCGTTGTAAATGTGATCAATGGATTTGGTGCTGCTGACGTGCAGGCCAATTTTACTTTTAGTCAACGACCACTGATCTATTCGTTTTATCCTGCTTCGGCACCTGCAGGTTCATTGGTAAAAATCAATGGCGGAAATTTCAGCACAACAGCGGCGGATAATATTGTTCAGTTCGGAACGGTAAAAGCTGCCGTCATCAGCAGTACTACTACCAGCATTAACGCCATCGTTCCGCCTTATGCTACTTACGGGCCGCTATCCGTAACGGTTAACGGCCTATCTGTAAAAGCCCATAACCCGTTTTATGTAACCTATGCCGGTGACGATTCGTTTACTACTGCATCATTCCGCAAGAGGATCAGTTTTTCTATAGCCTCAAAGCCAAAGCAAATTAAAATTGCAGATATGGATGGTGACGGCAAGCCGGATGTTGCCGTAGCAAGAGACTCTGTGATCGATTTGTACCGGAATATTACAGCGAATGGAACTATAGCTTTTGCAGCACCGGTAAACTTATTGTTCGGTTATAAGGTCAGCAATTTTGAAACCGGCGATTGTGATGGAGACGGCAAAGCTGATCTTGTGGTGGGAGTTACAAATAACACCCCTTCTTCAAACAGGGGCGATGGATACGTATTAAAAAATACAAGTACACCTGCCGCAATAAATTTTGCAATGACAGATTCATTTTATTGCAACGGCGCACCAGGTAAAATAATCATACGCGATTTTACCAATGATGGAAAGCCTGATATTGTGGTTGGTATGTATAGCTGGGTATCCCTGTTCAGGAATACAGGTACGGCCGGTACCTTTTCATTCCAGGATAGGAGCGAGTATTCAGTGGTTGCCGGTAACAATAACAGCTTTGATTTCATCGGTAATATAACCAGCGCCGATTTTAACGGTGATGGGTGGGAAGATATCGCCGGTGGTACCTATACTTCATATATAAGTATTCTTACAAACTCCATGGGGAACTCTTTTATTAAAAGCATGATAGCGGAGCCCTTTTCAACTATAGGATACCCCTGGTCCGGGGCAGCAGCTATTGATGCAAACCGTGATGGTAACACAGATATTCTTTCGACCCGCTATCTGCTCAGAAACCTGGGCGGCAACAATAACCTGGAACTGGAAGGGTCATACGAACTGGGTTTTGGTTTAGTAGAAGAACTGAGTGGTGACGGCAAAGCAGATGTAGTTAAGTTGAATGACTCTTTAGGAATTGCTGTGTACAAAAATGCAAGTTTACCTGGCGACATAACCTTCAAAGCGCCGGTGAATTACATTACTGGAATAAATCCACAGGTGCTGGAGGCGAGTATAGTGAGTGGCGATTTTAATGGGGATAATAAAGCTGATATTGCTTTTTGTAATTATGGCGATTCGGCTTTTTATATACTGCTCAACCAATCCGGGGTAAGCCGGGTTTGTATTAATGGCAGTACCTCATTTACATCATCTGTAACTGGCGCTGCTTACCAATGGCAGGTAAATACGGGCACAGGCTTTTCAAATATCAGTAATAATGCGAACTATACAGGTACAAATACCAAGGTTCTTCAACTGACCAATATACCTGGTTCATTCAGGGGTTACCAGTACAGGTGTGTTGCTGATGGCAGTAACGGTGATGTGTACACGGTGAGTTTTACCAATAGCTGGACGGGAAGCGTGGATAATCATTGGGAAAATCCGGCCAACTGGAGTTGCGGAACAGTGCCTGGTAACAATACAGATGTATATATTGGGGGAGGAAAGGTTGAATTAAATTCGGATACCCAGATACGGTCCTTACAAATTTTGCCGCAGGTTGATTTTGTTGTTACACCGGGGTACACCTTAACAGTAATACATTAAAAAATGCTAAGGTTAACAAGTAGTTGTTCATATTAATAAACAAACCCGGCAATTCAATTGCCGGCTTTGTTATCTTATCAAGGATACTTATTTCAGATCATACGCCTTCAGTACATCTCTCACCAGCACATATACCCTGTCGGTTGCTTCATCTACCACAAATATGGGTGAAGTATCGGGAAACAAAATTTTCTTAGTGGCTTCTCCTTTTTCTTTGTTCCATACCATCAGCCCGTTACCTTCCGGCATTTCAGACAGTATGTAAAGGTTGTCTTTGGTTGCCTGGCTTGCAAGGTAGCGTTTGGAAGCCTCGTTATACATGTCCGTTCCCAATTGATTTAATGATTCACCCTGGTTCCTTTGATCATAACCGGCAACAAACTGACTAGTGTTGCCAGTCGTCAACGCATTGGCAAATCCCTGGTTCATGTTCACACCTCCCTGGATAGCTTTTCCTGCACCATAAGCCTGCACCGCCACGCTTGCTATTTTCAGCAATTTCTTTTTTGTATTGCCGATATCCTTAAAATAGTTGTTGTAGTTAATTTTTCCATCAGCAGATTGAAAAGAGGCTACGTTTTGATTGGCACTGATGATGACGGTGGCCCCGTTTTTCCTGCAGTCAAAAGTGAGCGTTTCTTCTTCCGCATTGAATTTTTTAAATGCCAGGTCTTCGGCCACCAGCCTGTAAGTAACATCAGTAAAATTAAATGCATGCAATTTTTCATTGGCATAAGCGTATAAAATTTTATTGCCTGCATCAATGCCAAAGTTGGCTTTACCTTTTAGTTTAATATCCTTGTTCCATACATCTTTACCTTTTTCGTAAGTAAGGATATTGGCTCTTTCAGTTGTTACATACATTACACCTTTTGCGGTGGGCTCTGCCAGCGTAAAGCCGCCTTTCACCGTTTCATCCCATACTCTTTTACCGTTTTTATCCACCCAGGAAAAAACAGTTTCGTCATCTTTTGCTTTTTGGATCGCCAGTATGCCATCTTCAGTAAATCTTACTTCGGTAATATTGCCCAGCTTGCTGTCTTTCTCCCACTTCATATTACCGCCTGCATCCATCAGGTTGATGCCAGCTTCGTTATAAACAATATAGTCATTGCCCATCGGGGTAATACCGTTCAGTTCATCCCTCATTTTAATGGGCTCTTTCAACAGGCTTTTGCCATCGGCAGTACTTAGCTTGTCAATATATTTTTTATAACCAATAAACAATGCTTTTTTATCCGTGGTCATATAAGCATCATCCACATTTTCGTCATACTGTTTTTTCCAGGCAATGTTTCCAGTTTTAGCAATCGCAAAAATTTCTTTTTTATACACTAATATTAAATTGCCATCAGCATCGGTAGCGGGGGCCACGTTAAATGCAGAATTCATATACGATTTGATGGCTCTTTTTAAAGCTCCGATGCCGATACCACCCGTTTTTTCCTGGGCCAGTGGTACTGTCCAGCTTTGTTTGGCAGCGGCAAAGTCGATCATGGAAACAGAGAGCAAACCGTCTTTCACACTTTCCACCAGCAAACCATTTAAAGACGGGATGATAAGGGTGTTGCGCACTTTAATACCTTCATCTTTGCTGTCGTACACAATTTTTCCGTCTCTTGCCTGTATGATATAGGTATTTTTATTATTGCTGACCGTGATACTTTTCCTGCGTTCGATCTTTATAAAAGGAGTGCCATCAATAATGGATATATCATCTTCTTCCAGTCCCAGCAGATCTTTGTTCTCCCACAGCATTACTTTTTTTCCGGATCAATCGAAACGAGTTTAAATTCATTGCCGGTAATTAGTTCTCCTGTAGAGGCCTGCAGTAAAAATTTGGGGGCAAAGGCGAGATTGCCCACCGGTATTTCAAAAATGGGCTCTGTTTTTTGTGCCGTGGCTTTGTAAGCAGGCAGTAATGAAGTTGCAAACAGGAAAGCAACCAGTTGTTGTTTAAGGTTCATTTGTTGGTTTTTAAGATGGCAAAAATAGGGGAACGGGTTCAAAGTGTTTTATTTGTGGAATACAGACGGTTTTACGTGAAGTGGACCTGGAACCCGCAGCAATGCAGAAAGACACAAAGCGTATAGGAGCTTATTATTCACTTCTTTTAAAAAGTGAAGGTGGCATTTTGTAATTTTTATCCAGTCATTTGTTTCTTCACCCTAATTAGCTATTGCATTTGCCAATCCCTCTTTCTATCTTACCCTCCATTCATTCACTAAAAACCAAAAACCAGACATGAGAAAATTGCTCTTCATTGGTTGCCTGGCCGTACTGGCCTCCTGCAACAATGCCTCCACAACAGAAACGAAAAAAAGACAGCAGTGGCACATCTACGGCTGAAGCAACTGCTAAAAAAGCGATGCCCGAAATGCCTTACACCCTTGCGAAGGGCTACAAAAACTGGCAGCCCGGCGACCAGCAACATGCGCTTACAGTTATGAATTCGCTCAAAGCCTGGGAAAATGGCGATATAGCCAAATCGATGGAAAGTTTTGCCGACAGCGTTGAGATCAATTTCGACAACTGGGGAGGTAAATACAGCAAAGACAGCCTGGCTAAACAGTTCACCGCTTACCGCGGTTCCCTGGCCTCTGCTACTATAAAAATGGAAGACTGGGAATCGGTGATAGCAGAAGATAAGTCGATGGAGTTTGTAACACTATGGTACAAACAAATAACAACCGATAAAAAAGGCAAAACGGACTCTGTAGCCTGTATCAACGATGCCCGCATAGTAAACGGGAAAATAGTGGAACTGAGTGAAGCTATCCGGCATTATCCAGCTAAAAA
>ENA-UOWO01004545-UOWO01004545.1-activated-sludge-metagenome-genome-assembly--contig:-NODE-4545-length-15251-cov-7.143196_pt1 | contig 15251 bp, 9 predicted proteins | sample MGYA00238148_ERZ761564 | MGnify/ENA primary metagenome ERZ761564 (study PRJEB28885, sample SAMN05720194) | activated sludge metagenome | isolation source: Anaerobic digester | place: USA...
GAAATGCCAATTCGGTTGCGAAGGCTACAATTCCAGCCATTGCTGCCCGCCAAATACGCCTACCTGCGAGGAGACGAGAACGGTTCTCGATGCCTATCAAAGAGCGCTGCTTTTTCATATTGAGACCTTGCCTGATATCTCCCGGCGTAGAAATTTGCGGCAATACCGTCACAAGCTGATTGATCTGGAAGGGGAGATGTTCAAAGACGGGTTCTATAAGGCATTCGTGATGCTTGCCGGACCCTGCGATATATGCAGGGTATGCAGCAAGGTTGAAGGAGAGGAATGCACGAATCGTTATCGGGCAAGGCCATCCATGGAGGCCTGCGGCATCGATGTATTTCAGACGGCGCGTAACAACGGCTTTCACATAGAGCCATTGAGAGATGAATCAGAGCCTCGCAATACCTTTTGTCTTATGCTGGTTGATTGACTGTTTGTGACCGCATCGCCGAGAAATGGCACACCGTCAAGGAAGGCGAAATGATCATCATGCCGGCCAATCGTCCGCAGGCCCTGAAAGCCCGCGAACATTTCAAGATGCTTCTGGTCCTGGTCAAATAGATATCCCCAAGCCGAAACTCGACATTGGCAACACCGTTCCTCCTGGCATTCTCCGTAGCTTTTTCAATCATCTCCGGGGTCATGTCCACACCGATGACCTTTCCTTCCCTTCCTACACGGTCGGCGGCAAGGAAGCAGTCGAAGCCCGCCCCACTGCCCAGATCGAGAACGGTCTCGCCGGTCTTGAGGGATGCCAGGGCGAGAGGATTTCCGCAGCCGAGCCGCCGCTATCGGGATGGCAGATCATTGTCCTGGGTCCGGGCTGCGCCCGCTGCAGCCAGTTGGAAAAGGATGCTAGAGAAGCTCTTGCTGAGTTGGCACTCCCCGGGGAGCTGATCCATGTGGACGATCTGCGGGAAATCACCCGCTACGGGGTGATGGGAGCGCCGGCCTTGATCATCAACGGCAAGGTCGTCTCGGTAGGAACGACACCACGGAAAGAGGAAATAAACTTCTGACGGGGGAAAAAAGGGTGCAGGTTTCTACAAGCGCCTGAGCGGAGGCCGGATAATTTTTATCTTCCTTCCCCCGCCGCGTCTTCCTTGGCGGGAATGGATGACTCGCAGGGGACCTTTGTCTGGCAAAGGCCGCAGCTATAGCTTTCGATTCCGAAGGTGGTTTTCGTGTAGGCGGCGACGGTTTCGAAAAGATACTTCCGGCAGCGTTCCTTGTCATGGCCCGCTTCGCTGATCGCCCCTACGGGACAGCGGGAGATGCACTTTTTGCATTTGCCCTGGGAATAAAAAAGACAATAGGCACGGTAATCATCGTAGGGCCGCGGCGTCGGGGAAAGGGCGACTTTGGCGACCACGGAGCCGCAGCGCATCGCCTTGCCCTTCGGAGTGATGAGGCCGTCACAGAGACTGAAGGTGCCCAGGCCGGCCGTGTGCGCCGCATGGCGCTCAGACCAATTTGAGGAGAATCCGTACCGTTCCGATGTCTGCCAGGCCCAATGGGGGGACAGTCCGGGCGCCACGGAATCGATGCCCTCCCCGCGTAGTGACGCCGCCAGATGCCGGGCAAGCTTCGCATTGAAAGCTTCTCCGTAGTTGCGAGACCGCACCCATCGCTCCGCCGGCAAGTCCCGCCGCTTCCGGTTATCCGCCTTCGTTGCCTCGGTCTGGGGCAGGACCCAACTGATCACAGTCAGTTCTTCCGGCGCCGGGTCGGAACCGGGAAACGTGAGGGAGAAAATCTCCCCGGGGGTCCAGAAAAAAGGTCCGATGTCGCGCTTATAGAACAAAAAGAGCGGGTCGTCCCCCCGGGCGTAGCCCACCAGAGGATCGCCCCAGGCCCGGTCGTTTGAGTCGTTTTTCAGGGCATTGTCCGGCGAAGTGCGGACGTAATCCATGATCAGCCCTTCGATTATCGCTGCCGACAGTTCCATAAAATACCTCCTTTTCTTCAATTTTAAATGATTTACGGCCAAGAGCGTAATGATTGCCCCCGCCGAGGTTGTTTGGTTATGAAAAAGGTATCAAGGGGCTTCCTTACAACAATTTCTTGTCCCTCGTAGCTGTTTGATCATCATGATTTTGGAGTTGTTTTCGCTGCCTGTGGCTTCGGATCTTTTCCCGGTTGCCACAGATGGACATGGCGCACCACCGGCGCCGGTTCGCCGGTGAATTGTCGAGAAAGAGCATCCGGCATCCGCCGCTTTCGCATCTCTTCAGGCGGTTCCGTTCGGCCCCGGTCATGATCGTGATGGCATCCCGGGCAATGTCGGCCAAACAGGCCTTTACCGGATTATCCGTTTCCCATGTGACCGAGGCGGCGGCGGCGTGAAGTTGCGGTATGGCCGGCGGAAATGCGGACGCCTGGTTGATGCGTGCGATGTCCCCACTCTCCGGCTGGGCATCCAGGATGATGGATTTGATAACGGCGTGAATGGATTCGCGGAGCAAAACAGCCTCCTCGTATTCGTTTTGGGAAGGAGAGGTATCAATGGGGAAAAAACCGGCCAGGTGCAGCCACTTCCGCAGCGCCGCGGGCGACGTCAGCAGGTCTCTCGGCTCGGCGCCTCGATGCCGGACGGTCGCCACAAAGTTCAGGGAAAGACTGCCGGCATCGAATCTGAACCGACGGTATTTAGGGTGTGAGTTTCCGCTGGTCATGGAATTGCCTCTCTTGTGTAACCACATATATGGTTACATTTTGGATGTCAAGACAAAATATCCCCTTGACATGAGAAAACATTACTCTTATAATCTCCACAATTAGAGATGTTTTATCAATAAATAATGCCCTGTCAATCAGGGTGCCAAACATTTTTCCACTGTCATTGTCATGAATTTGATTAACATTCCGGGATATGTTTTTCGACCGGCGCGGAAAGCTGGACTTAATTATAAAGAATGTAGTCATTTCTTCTTAACGCAGGGAAAACGTCTCAAAAGATTTAAGGAAAATAAGTCGTTGTTTGCACCCGGAGCAATGAACCAGCGACATCTCCAAGGGTCGGGCAATCCGTAACATTGTTGAGCGAGGCGGCTCATTTTCATTGACACGGTCCGTCGACGAGAACATTCCTTAAAAAGTCCCTCTCTGAAAACGTATGGCGCCGGACAACAAACAATTGGCCACAACACCTGAAATCAGTTGCCGAGTCACCAGGACACTGCTTCTGTACGTGCGTGAAAAGAACAACGGCTCATTGGGAAAGCTCCTGGACGGACTGGAATTGGATGAGGCCTATCTTTCCGATCCCAACAACTGGATTTCCCATGCCTTCCTGCATATCCTCTATCGTCGGATGATCGCCATGCTGGAGGATGACAACGCCGTGTACCACATGGCTCTCGGATCGGACCGATTGCAGTCACTGGGACTTCTGAACCGCATCGTCCGCCTGTTGGGAAATCCCCGGCTGATCTATTCTCAGGGTCCCATCCTGAACCGGCTGTTAAAGCGCAACGGGGAGGTAATTATTCATGACATTGGCGAGGCATGGGTCCTTCTGGAAGATCGATACCATTCAGGGGATCAAAAAACACGTTGCGACTGCGACTATACACGCGGCATTCTGGAAGGCATTCCAACCTTGTTCGGCATGCCCCCCGCCCGTATTCAGGAAATCGAGTGCCAGGTCCCCGTCGAATGTTACGGAAAAAGGTTTTGGGAAGATGCACCGGTGCCGGGTTCCAAAGGGTGCCTGTTCCGAGTTGAATGGAATGCCGGGAAGGTGCCTCGTTTCTGGGACCGAATATTGAACTTGGGAATCTACAGGCAAACCGTTGATGATCTGCTGGCCGCGGATCGGAAGATCCAGGAAAAGTACGATGAATCCAGAGCCCTGGCGGAGAACCTACAGAGAATAAATCAGGAGCTGCGGGAAGTCCGGCGTGAGCAGGAAGCCAATATCGCAAGACTCGAGGCCTCGGAAGCCAAGTATCGCCTGTTGGCGGAAACCCTGCGGAGAAGCGAAGAAAAATACCGCCAATTGTCTGAAACGTCGCACGATTTGATCGTGACCGTGGATTTTGATTTCAAGATCCTATATGTAAATCAAGCCGTCCTCAATCTAACCGGCGGCCTGAGCCCGGTCGGCGGCAGCTTGGTGGATTACACACCGGATCATCTACGCGAGATGCAGCAGGTTCTCATGCAAAAGAGGCGTGACGGTTTCAGCGAGGTCCTGTCGTTTGAATGGGAAATCGATCATCTCGCCGGCAAGAAGAGTGTCATCGATATCCGCTCGACCCTTTTGAAGGAAAACGAAAGACCTTCGGCGGTCATGTTCGTCGCCCGGGACATCACGGAACGTAAGCAGGCCGAGGAGGCTCTGCGTGAAAGCGAAAATAAATTTAGAGATATGGCCGAATTGCTTCCCGCCGTCGTTTTTGAATTGGACAGCCAGGGTCGCCTAACCTATGTCAACCGCTACGCATTAAATCTGTACAAATACACACCGGAAGACTTCAAAAGCGGTATCAACGCCCTTGATATGATTGCGGCCCCCGACCGGGAAAGGGCGGCCGTAAACATAATGAAGATGATGGAGCAAGAAAGGCAGACGGGCGTGGAATACATGGCCGTCAATGCCAACGGCGAGGAATTCCCCGTCATCGTCTATGCTACACCGATATATAAGGAGGGAAAGACGATCGGGCTAAGGGGAATAGTCGTTGACATCACCGAACGGAAGCGCATGGAGGAACGTCTTCAGCGTTTCGAGAAGATGGAGATGCTGGGGTCGTTGGCCGGAGGTGTAGCCCACGACCTTAACAATGTCCTGGGCGTCCTGGTGGGATACTCGGAATTACTGGCGGAAAAGCTGCCGGCGACGAGCGCGTTGCGGAGATATGCGGATAACATCCTACAAGCGGGCCTGCGAGGCGCCGCGATTGTTCAGGATTTGTTGACTCTGTCCAGGCGGGGGGTGACCGTAACGGAGACCGTCGATATGAATAAGGTACTCCAGGATTGCTTCCGAACGCCGGAGTACGAAAACATGAAGTCTCGATACCCGCTGCTTGTGATTTCGAACGATCTTGACCAGGGATTATTGAGCATCAAGGGATCGCCCGTGCACTTGGGCAAAACAGTCATAAATTTGATATTGAATGCCGCGGAGTCCATTTCCGGTCCGGGAGAGGTGACCGTCCGGACCCGGAACACCTACCTGGATCGTCCGATCCGGGGATACGACACGATTTCGGAAGGAGAATACGCTCTCTTGACGGTGGAGGATACAGGTAAAGGGATACCTCCGGAAGATGTGAAGAAAATCTTTGAGCCATTCTATACGAAAAAGGTAATGGGCCGCAGTGGCACGGGCCTGGGGCTGGCCGTGGTTTGGGGGACCGTGAAGGATCATGGAGGATACATAGAAGTGGAGAGCGAGCAGGGGCGCGGGACCACTTTTACCCTCTACTTCCCGGTGTCGGGCGGAGAGGCGGCAAGGCTGGAACGTCCAGTCTCCCAGATCTCCTATATTGGCCGTGGGGAACAACTACTGATCGTGGATGACGTGAAAGAACAGAGGGAGTTGGCCGCCAGAATGCTGGAAAGGCTCGGCTATCGGGTCGAGGCCGTTGCGAGCGGCGAAGAGGCCCTTTCGTACCTGAAGGACAGTACAGTCGATCTGGTTGTCCTGGATATGATCATGGATCCCGGTATGGATGGCCTGGATACCTACCGCGGGATGATGGAAATCCGTCCGGGTCAGAGGGCGATCATCGCCAGCGGTTTCTCGGAGACGGAGCGTGTCCGCCAGGCCCAGGCTTTAGGAGCCGGGGCATTCGTGCGGAAACCCTACATCATGGAAAAGATCGGTCTGGCCGTCAGAACCGAACTGGACCGTTAGTTCTCGACAACCTGTGAATGGAATCAACAGGCGTCCCGTGTCCCCGTTGCCCATTCCCGCCTTATTCCTTCCTGTTTTTTCATTTTTTATCGCTGACATGATAAATCCATTTGACAATGATTCATTATTTGTTCATAGATTAGCTCGATATGATCGTAGAACAACATAAATGGAAAAGAAATGACGGCTGGATTCCGGACCTGAAAACCGGTCGCCGGCCTGATGCGCAACTGTTAATCATCTTTGGAGCACCCCACCTGACCAGGGAAGAAAGGTTGATCGCGGAGCTAAAGGAGGCCTATCCGGAGGCGGTCCTTTGCGGCGCCTCCACCGCCGGGGAAATATTAGGCGCCCAGGTGGATGACGACACCATGACGGCCACGGCGATCCGTTGTGAACGCACCCGGCTGCAATTTGCGGGAGAAGCGCTGGGAAACGATGAAGATAGTGTGCGTGCAGGCGCGAGGCTTGCTGAACGACTCGGCAAACAGGACCTGAAACATGTCTTCGTCCTTTCCGACGGCTTGCATGTCAATGGCAGTGGACTTGTCCGCGGTCTCCTGAGCGGATTGCCGGAGGGGGTCTCCATTACCGGCGGATTGGCGGCGGACGGCGATCGTTTTGAAGATACATCCATAATCTTCAAAGACACAGGCAAAAGCAGGCTAATCACCGCGATCGGTTTCTACGGAAGTTCGTTTCATGTCGGCTATGGATCCTTTGGCGGCTGGGATCCGTTCGGTCCGGAAAGGCTCGTGACCCGTTCCATCGGCAACGTTCTTTACGAAATGGACGGAAAATCGGCCCTGGCGCTTTATAAAAGATACCTGGCCGAACACGCCGTGGCGCTGCCCGCCTCCGGACTTCTCTTCCCCCTCGGCCTGCGCATCGGGGACAGCGACACCCCCCTCGTCCGCACCCTGCTGGCGGTCGATGAGACAAACCAGAGCATGACCTTTGCCGGCGACATCCCGGAGGGCGTTTATGCCCGCCTGATGAAGGCCAACTTCGACCGTCTGATCGACGGCGCCGCCCATGCGGCCCGGGTCTGCAAAAGCGCCCTCGAGCCTTTCCTTCCGGAGTTGGTGGTCATGATCAGTTGCGTCGGCCGCAAATTGATCCTCCAACAGCGCGTAGAAGAAGAGGTGGAAGGGGTGCGGGAGATCCTGGGGCAAGAAGCGGTGTACACTGGCTTTTATTCATATGGAGAGATAGCCCCAGCCCGGTTCGACTCCCAATGTGAGTTACACAACCAAACCATGACCATCACCGCCTTTGCCGAGGACGACGGCCATGCATAGTCTCCTGGCGCGCCAATTAAAAAAGCTTTTCGGGCGCGCCGACGGTTACGATCCGAAATATCAGGCATTTATCGACAGTGTCGATGACGCCTACCGACAAAGCGACACCGATCGGCGCATGCTCGAGAGGGCCCTAGATCTGAGCTCGGAAGAGTTGTTGCAGGCAAACTCGGAACTCAGGGCGGTTCTTCAAACCCTACCGGACATCTATTTACGTATTGCCGCCGACGGCAAGATCCTCGATTTCAAAGGATCGGAGGCCCCCGATCCCCTTTTTTCGCCGGCGGCTCCCATCGGCAAATTCTTGCCGAACTTGTTACCCCCAGACGTCCATGCCGATTTTTCCGCTTTCATCTCCGAGGTCCTGGCCCGCAAGGCCATGAAAAGCATGGTCTTCAAAATCAATCGTCATGCCAAGACCCACTATTACGAATCCCGTGGCGTCCCCTTCTTTGACGATCAGGTGATCGTGGTCATTCGCAATGTCACGGAACGAAAGCATGCGGAGGAAGCCCTACTGAAAGAGGCGCGGGAAAAATCCGTCATCCTCGACACGATGTCGGAAATCGTCGTCTACATCGACCGGGAGTACAATGTCGTCTGGGCCAACAGGGCCATGTACGAGGCCTTTGATCTGTCTCCTCAGACCTACGAGGGGAATAAATGCTTTCACATCCACAAACGCACGGACCGCTGCCCCTTCTGCCCGGCCGTGAAGGCAATGGAAACCGGAACTCTCCAGATTTTTCCCGAGCTTTCTTCCTATGGAAGAAGATGGGTACTGCGGGGGTATCCGGTTCGCAACGATCAGGATGAAATCATCGGCGCCGTGGAGATAGTCACGGATGTTACCGAAAGCCGCAATGCCGAAGACGCCCTCAAAAAATCGGAAGAACGGTACAAGATCCTCGTGGAGAATGCCAGTATGGCCATCGTCATCATCCAGGGAGAGATGATGAAATACGTGAACCCCCGTGCCTGCGAGGCCACCGGCTATAGCCGGGAGGAGATGCAGGCCATGCCGGTTTTGGATCTCGTCCATCCCGATGACTTGGGGATGGTGGTCGATATTCAGAACAAACGGTATCGGGGCGAGAAGGTGCCCGCTACATATTCAGCCCGGATCATCCACAAAGACGGCCATACCATCTGGGGCGAATTTGCCGGGGCCGCTATATCCTGGGACGGGAAACCGGCCATTCTGAGTTTCATCAAGGACATCTCCCAGGAAAGACAGCTTGAAGAAAAACTGCTCCAGGCCCAGAAGCTCGAGGCCATCGGCACCTTGGCCGGTGGGATCGCCCATGACTTCAACAACCTCCTCATGGGCATTCAGGGATACGCCTCCCTGATGCTCCTCGAAACGCCACCTTCTCATCCCCATTACCAAAAGCTGAAGAACATCGAAACACAGGTGCAAAGCGGGGCCAATCTTACGAAACAACTCCTTGGCTTTGCCAGAGGGGGAAAATACGAGGTTAAAGCAACCGACCTGAATGAATTCATCCTTCACAACTCCAACCTCTTCGGACGCACGCGCAAAGAAATCATCATCCACACGACCTTCGACTCCGATCTTTGGACCGTGGAGATCGACCGGGGCCAGCTCGATCAGGTATTCCTCAACCTCTACATCAACGCCTGGCAGGCCATGCCCGGACAGGGCGATCTCTATATCGAGACACAAAACATCATGATTACGGAGAGGTCCGCACTAACCGCGGAGTTGCCCCCTGGCCGGTACGTGAAGATCTCGGTCCGCGACACCGGGGTGGGAATGGATGAAAACACCCGTCGGCGCATCTTCGATCCATTTTTCACCACTAAGGAAATGGGGCGGGGCGCCGGTTTGGGACTCGCTTCCGTTTACGGCATCATCAGCAACCACGGCGGCATGATCAGCGTCGAAAGTGAAAAGGGGAAAGGGGCTACCTTTCATATCCTCCTGCCGGCCGTGGAAGCCCCTCCCGCGGCGGAAGAAGACGGTAAGGAATCCATGGCGCCGGGCGGACGGGAAACGATCCTCATAGTAGACGATGAGGCCATCAATATCGAGGTGATAAGCGCCATGCTGGAGCAATTGGGGTACCAGGCGGTCAGTGCGAGCGGTGGCAGGGAAGCCGTTCAACTATACCGGGAAAGATGGTCCGCCATCGATATTGTCATCCTCGACGCCATCATGCCCGGTCTCAGCGGCAAAGAGACATTCGCGCTCATGAAGGACGTCAATCCCCGGGTCAAGGCCATCCTCGCCAGCGGCTACAGTCTCGATGAACTGTCTTCATCCATGATGGAACAAGGGATATGTGCCTTTATTCAAAAACCCTTTCGCCTCAAAGATCTGGCACAAAAGATCAAAGAGGCTCTCAACTCTTCCTGTCTCTAATTCATTCCGAATATTGCATCCGGACGGCCCCCGGCAAGCATTACCTGTAACCCCTTCAGATGATTGAATATTCCGTCTGTCTTCCGTGTCACAGCCGGATCAATGCTCCATGAACCTCTCGAAGGTGTCGGCCAGATCCCCGGCAAAATCCGCGTCCACGCCGGTCTGCCTGGTGGACAACCATTGTTGGTATGCCGGCGGGACCCGGCGCGGCAGGATATCCTCCAGGAAGGAGAATTCGTAATAGACCCGGCGCAGGGCAAAGAAGGGATCGCCGCCGTGGACGGCCCGGGCCATCCGCCGCGCCACGTCGCAGGCCCGGAGCACCCAATCTAAATCCATCCCCGCATAGGAGGTAAAGTAGTAAGTCCCCGCCTCCTGTCGCCACCGGCCGTCCCGAACCAATTCCTCTTTAACCGGCGTGCCGGGAAAGGGGATGAGACACTCCGTGTAGGCGATATCGGCCCCGTTCTCAAAGAGTTCCTTGGCCAGGCGGATGGTTTTCGTCATGGTCGCCACGGTATCCCAGGGGCTGAAGAGGATGAAGCTGACCACGGGCATGAGGTTCTGCTCGACGCAGCAGGATACGCCGCGGCGCAGATCCGCCGGGGTTATGTCCTTGCCGTAGCGGGCCAGGATCTCTTCCGCCCCCGACTCGGCCCCCGTATAGACCGCCTTGAAGCCCGCATCGCTCAGCCACTGCGCCATAACCGGACGGCGGCAGAAATCATCGATCCGCCCCTGGAGGTAGAATTCACAACGTTCGTGCAAACCTGCCGCCACGATGGCGTCGCATAACTCCCCCACCCGCCGGGCATCGGCGGTGAAATTGTCGTCGGTGAACATGATCCGCCGCGCTCCCTGCCGCTGGAGATCCCGGATCTCCGCCGTGAGCGAGGCGGGGGATCGGCGGCGGATCGCCCCCCGGTAGAGCGAGCGGATGGAACAAAAAACGCACCGGTGGGGGCACCCCCGGCTCGAAGCCATGCTCCGGGTCCGGTAGCGGTTGTTTTCCACCAGGCGATGGTCGGGCATGGTCAGGGCATCCAGATCGGGTGACAGGCCGCGATCGGGATTGTGGATGATCTCTCCGTCCCGGCGGTAGCTTACCCCGGCAATGCCGTTCAGATCAGCCCCCTCGAAATAGGCCAGACAAAGCTCCGGGAAGGACTCCTCCCCCTCGCCGCGCACCACCGCATCTATCTCCCGGTGATCAGCCAGGATGTCCGCATACAGCAACGTCCCGTGAATGCCCCCCAGGACGGTGAGGATCTCCGGCGCCGTCTCTTTGGCAAGCTGGCAGACCTCCCGGGCGGCGGCGAAGCTGTCGGAAAGGGCCGTCACCCCCAATATCCGCGGCCCACCACCGGCGATCCTTTCGATCAGCTCATTACGGCCCGCATCACCATCCCGGTGGAGATCGAGGTCCAGAATCTCCACCACATATCCCTGCACCGTCAGGGGAGCGGCGATATACATCAATCCGAGGGGCGGAATCTCCGCCGCGCCGTTGAACCGGGGGTTTACCAGCAGGATGTCCATGTTTGCGCCTCACCGTTTTTGGGCCACCTTACGGCATTGCCGCCCCGCTGTCAATTCCTTCGCCACCGCCAGATCCGCGGGCAGACATAAGAAGGAATAAAATGACTTATTACCGGTACATCATTTTCGTTTATGGAATATTTCACGCCTAAGGCAAAAATAGTGAACGCGTCCTTGATTAACATGCAAATACATGCGTGCGATCTCCCTTAAACCATTTTCATCGTTCGTGGGGGTCGGACATACATGACCGTTCATATTTCTATCCCCACGGACATGAACGGTCGAAATTGATCCTTTATTCGCCCCAGACTCTTTTTATTCTTTACAAATGCGGGAAATATGCTTATGGTGCGCCACCAATTTTATTGGGACAAGGAAATTGTTTTATAGCAGCGATCAACCACCCAAGATGGAGTTTCTGAAATTACCTCTTTTCGCCTCCCGCCGGAGCGCCCTTCCCTTCCTCGCCGCCCTTATCATCTTCCTGGCCTTTTTTCAGGCCGGAACGGCGGCCGCCGTTGAAAAGGTGACCCTTCAGCTCCGGTGGGACCATCAGTTTCAGTTTGCCGGCTATTACGCCGCCCTCTGGCAGGGGTACTACCGGAATGCCGGCCTGGACGTTGAGATCCGATCCGCCATTACCCCGGATCAGATGATCCTCAAGGCGGTCCAGGAGGTAGCCTCCGGACGGGCCGACTTCGGCATCGGCGCCGCGGACATCCTCGTGGCCCGCGACCACGGGCATCCCCTGGTCTTGGTGGCCACGATATTTCAGAAAAGCGCCGCCCGGTTTTATGCCCTGGAGAAAACCAGGCTCGATTCGCCGGCGGCGCTCCCCCGCCTCCGGGTGGCCCGGAACGTCAATGACCTGATCGATGTGGAATTACAGGCCATGCTCCGCGCCGAGGGCATCGATCCCGGCCGGGTTACGCCCTATCCCCATGAACCGGGCATGGCCCACCTCCTCAATGGACGGGTAGACGTAATCCCCGGCTATGAAACCTCCATCCCCTATTATGCCTGGCGGGCCGGCGTGAAGGTGATCGGCCTCTCGCCGTCAAGTTACGGCATCAACTGTTATGGAGATTCCCTCTTCACCCGCCGAGCCCTGGCCGAAAACAGACCGGAAATGATCTCCCGCTTTCGGGCGGCAAGCCTCAAGGGTTGGCGCTATGCCCTGGAGCATCCCCGGGAGATCGCCGACCGGATCACCCGGGAATTTACCCGTCAGGACAAGATCGACGATGTCCGGGCCTTCAATCGTTTCCAGGCGGAAAAGTTACCCGGGTTGATCCTCTATCCGATCGTAGCGCTGGGTCACACCAATCCGGAGCGGTGGAAAAAGATGCACGACCTCCTCCGCGCAAGCGGCATCGTGAAAGGAGAGCTGGACCCGGCGGAATTCATCTACGACCCCGAGGAACAGGAGCGGTACCGTCAGGATACGGTGCGCAAAACCATCCTCTGGGTACTCGCCGTCCTGGGGCTGGCCGCGGCCGTCTCCCTGCTGTGGATCCTCAAGCTTTCCCGGATGATCCGGCAGCGCGATCAGGCCCTCCGGGAAAGAAAGGCCAGCGAGGAGCGTTACCGGGCCCTTTTTGAATACAACCCCATCGAAACGGTGGTCGTGGATCAACAAGGCCGCATCACCGCTTTCAACCTGACCAAACGCGCCTCCGGCGGCGGGCAGCCGGCCATCGGTCAGATCATGTACCGGGATTACGCCCGGGAGCATGCCACGGATATGTATAAGGAACTGATGACCACTATTCACACCGGTGTCAGCCGCTCCTTCCCGAATACACGTTACCATGATAAATATCTGGACATCCGGATCGCCCCCTTCTCCGCCGGGGCGATGATCACCTCCATCGACATGACGGCCCGGCGCCGGGCGGAGGATCGTCTGCGCCAAGCCATAGGGGCGATCATCCGGACCCTGTCCATGATCGTGGAAACCAGAGACCCCTATACGGCGGGTCACCAGCAACGGGTGGCCGATCTGGCCCGGCGGATCGCCTCCGAGCTGAAAATGCCGCTGGAACGGATCGAAGGGCTCAGGATGGCGGCGATCGTCCACGACATCGGCAAGATCTCGGTTCCGGCGGAGATCCTCAGCAAGCCGACCTCACTTACGGCCCTGGAAATCAACTTCATTCGCCTTCACCCCCAGACGGGTTATGAGATACTGAAGGACATGGATTTTCCCTGGCCGATCGCCGACATGGTCCGGCAGCATCACGAACGTCTGGATGGCTCTGGTTATCCCCAGGGTCTAAAGGGGGAGGAAATCTCCTTGGAGGCCCGGATTCTCATGGTCGCGGACGTGGTGGAGGCCATGAGTTCCCACCGTCCTTACCGACCCGCCCTGGGCCTGGAGGTGGCACTGGCCGAAATAGAAACCAACCGCGGCATTCTATACGATGTGGAGGCGGTAAAAGCCTGTCTGCACCTCTTCCGTGAAGAGGGCTACCGCTGCGAATAATTGCGGCCGGTCTTATCACTGACAAAACCTGATCCGCGGTCTATGTCATCCGGAAGTCCTTGTCTCTGAAAATGGTTATGCAGGCATCCACCACGTCGGGATCATAAAGTACCCCGCGGTTGGCGGCGATTTCCTTCATCGCCGCGTCTAAGCCGTGGGCCGGCCGGTAGGGACGATGAGAGGCCATGGATTCCACGACATCGGCAACGATCAGGATCTTTGACTCCAAGAGCACATCATCATCTTTCAAACCGCGGGGATAACCGGACCCGTCCAGGCGTTCATGATGTTCCAGGACCATTCTCGCCACGGGCCAGGGAAAGTCGATATCCTTCAATATTTCAAAACCTGCTTGCGGGTGTGACTTGATCAGGCCAAATTCGATGTCCGTCAGTTTCCTAGGCATGCTGAGGATTTCCGCGGGAATGGAGATCTTACCGATATCATGAATGGTACTGGCCATGCTGAGGCCGTCGATCCGAGCACGGGGAAGGCCCATCTCCGTGGCAACGGCTCGGGCCAGATCCGCAACCCGGCGCTGATGGCCTGCCGTATAAGGATCTCGGGTTTCTACAAGGGACGCAATGGCCTGCACCGTCGCCCCCAGGGTTTTCCGTAAACGATCGACGCTCGCCTTCCGTTCGGTGATATCCCGCACGATACCCCGAAACCCCAGCGGCTGCCCATCCATATCCCTGATCAGGGAAGTAGAGACCTCCACCGTCCTTCGCATTCCGTCTTTCCGGACAATGTCCCAGGTAAAACTCTCCAAAGGCTCGCCGGTTTGGAAAACGCTGTTATAGGCTGCATAAACCGCCTGCCGGTTTGCCTCATCCGCAGCGTAATGCCGGTAGTTCATACCCATCAGTTCATCACCGCTGTATCCCATAATCCGCGCGAAGGATTTGTTGAAGAATGTGAAGTTGCCCCGCAGATTCACCTCATGGAATCCCTCTTCCATGTTTTCCAGGATCGCCCGGTATTTTTCCTCACTCTCCCGGAGTCTAATCTCACCCCGTAGATGCTCGGTAATATCAGCGGCGATCTTCACCCAGCCCACGATGTTATTACCCCCATCCAAAACAGGAGCTACGGAAAGGCTCACATCGAGGACCTCGCCATCCTTTCTTTGCCGCTGTGTCCTTTTGATTATGACCGCATCACGCCGCTTCACGGCGGCATGGATATCCGCGAATTCGGTGAATTTACCGTCAGGAACCACCGGCAGCAGCTTTCCGACCACATCTTCCTCCCGCCATCCGAACATCTGTTCCGCGGCCGGATTCCAGATCCGGACATAATTAGTGTTGTCCGCAACAATTATGGCCAATGGCGAAGAGGCAATAATCGCTTCCAGCATGAAATTTACGTCGCCCCGGGGCACTTCTGCGCCCGCGGCAAGTATCTTATCCTTTGCCCTTTCCATGTCCGGCGAGAACTTCTTTTCCAGGGGATCATATGACATGGTAAATATCCTTTCCCACGCAAATGACAACTTGATCGTGGTGGTCAGCAGCCCAACCTATCCTCGGGAGCCGAGCCGCAGGCCGCCGTGAATGAAAAAGACGTCGCCGGCCAGGGCCTCGTTACGGTAGAGCTCGCCGACCAGGGAGGCCACCTCTTCCGGTTCGATCAGACGGCCGATGGGGACGTCCGCCAGGATCT
>ENA-UOWO01004547-UOWO01004547.1-activated-sludge-metagenome-genome-assembly--contig:-NODE-4547-length-15242-cov-5.127082_pt1 | contig 15242 bp, 11 predicted proteins | sample MGYA00238148_ERZ761564 | MGnify/ENA primary metagenome ERZ761564 (study PRJEB28885, sample SAMN05720194) | activated sludge metagenome | isolation source: Anaerobic digester | place: USA...
GGGAGTGAAAAGCCCGACCCTTGTGGTAACGCCCAACCAAATAACCAAATCCACGAATCCACAAATAAACACAACTATATGAAATTTTTTATTGACACTGCCAACTTAAACGAAATCAAAGAAGCGCAATCGCTCGGAATTTTAGATGGCGTTACTACCAATCCGTCCTTGATGGCGAAAGAAGGAATCACGGGAAAGAACAGTATTCTTAAGCATTACGTAGACATTTGCAATATCGTTGATGGCGATGTAAGTGCGGAAGTTATTGCGACAGATTATGAAGGGATGATTCGCGAAGGAGAAGAATTGGCTGAATTGCACGAGCAAATTGTGGTGAAGTTGCCGATGACCAAAGAAGGTGTCAAAGCTTGTAAATATTTTTCAGACAAAGGCATTCGTACCAATGTGACTTTAGTGTTTTCGGCAGGGCAAGCTTTGTTAGCGGCGAAAGCTGGAGCTACTTATGTGTCTCCGTTTATTGGTCGCTTGGATGATATTTCAACAGACGGTTTGGTATTGATTGAAGAAATCCGTTTGATTTATGACAACTACGGTTTTGAAACTGAAATTCTTGCCGCTTCAGTGCGTCATACGATGCATATCGTAAATTGTGCAAAATTGGGTGCCGATGTCATGACCGGACCACTTTCTGCCATTTTAGGTTTGCTAAAACACCCATTAACCGATAACGGATTGGCGCAGTTTTTAGCGGATTACGCGAAAGGAAACCAGTAGTTAATTAATAATGAATAATTAACAATTAATAATTGGTTGTATTTAAATAGAAAAGCGGTTCCAATTCGGAACCGCTTATTCATTATTAACTATTAATTATTCATTATTAATTAACTAAAGTTCTTTCTCAAAATGCACATCAAACAAATTCGTAAACGCGTTTTTTATCAACCCGTTTTCGTCTAGAATTAAGGTGCGATGCACTTTCATTATCGCCCAATTGGCTTTTAAATCTTCAAAATTGGTGCAGCGTAATTCGGTGATGTCATTGAATCTGTATTTCTCCAACTGTGCTTTCCAGAGCTTTTGGTCTTTGTCGAGATTGATTCCGATAAACTGATAATCAGGATATTTCGCTTTCAAAGCCAAGATTTTTTTGTGCGCTGCCAACATGTGTGATGATAGGTTGTCTGTCCAGAGAAAGATTACGGTTTTCTTTTTCGTAAAATCATCTGAAGAAATGAGTTGGTTGTTGCGATCGACCAGTTCTACCTTGGGCAATGCGTTTCCAACTTTTAAAAGTTGAATGGCGTTACCGATTTTCAGAATTTCATTTTTCTTGCTTCGGTCGGTAGAATATTTATGGTAGGTTTCTAAAAATTTCTGGTTGTTGACCATGTTTTGGTCTTCCAAAAGATAGGTAAAAGCAATGTTGTTGAGAATGGTATTTTTTACCGTTTTATTTTTGATTAAAGTATCGGCAATATTGAGTTTGTTGATGTTGGTTTTCAGCGCTAGGTCTAAAGGCGTGAAATGGTTGTGATAATGAATGGTTGCGACATTGTTGAGCAAGTGCGACAAATACATTACAAACGGCGCATAGTTGGAAAGCCGTGCATCGTTATAATTAATGTCTTTTCGGTAATCATAATAATCCTTTGGAAGTTTTTCTAAAACATCTTCTCCAGTTCGCATTTGATGCGCCATTGGGTAAATTTCCTTTTTTGAATAATGGTGAAAATTGAGCGCGGCTTGGGCATAAACATCGAAATCATCGCTCCATTTGATGGCTTCTTTTTTAGTGTTGTAAAATTTCTTTTTCGAAGCGTATGAAGAATCTATGTTTTTAGTGAATGTCGGTATATCATAATCAAACACGTCAAAAATCTTGCTGCGATCGTCTTCGTTTTTCATGTACATTTCCATCAAAAAATTATTCTTTTGATCGCCTCGTCCGCAAAAAACAATCGAATTGTCGAAATCTTTGGCGTTGATGCGCACCATAATACTGTCATTTTTATCGAAGTAAACGGATTGAAATTCAGGTTCGTTTTTGAAAGTATATAAACCAGGAGCTAGCGAATCAAACTTGATAAAAAACCGATTGTTGGCATCAATTTTAACGCTGTCAATCACTTCAGCATCTTTGCAAAAAAGAATGTATGGATTGGTTGGATTGGATACTTCGCCTCCGAAATAGGCAGTGTAATTGTCGCTTTTGAATTCTTTGTTACAAGAACAAAAAAGAGCAGCAATCGAGGACGTAAAAAGTAAAAGCGTATTTAGTTTTATGCGATACATCTATATAAAGCTAGTCTACAAAAATATTCAGTTGCATTGATTATTACTGTTAATGCATCGTTAAATAAACTTTGCTAATATTTGTGGGGTTTCAGGCAAAAAAATCACACTAATTTTTATACTTTTGCAAAAATTTTTATAAAATCTGAATACATGTTAACAGTTAATAATTTATCCGTTCAATTTGGTAAAAGAATCTTGTTCGACGAAGTAAATACAACGTTTACGCACGGCAATATTTATGGAGTGATTGGAGCGAACGGTGCCGGAAAATCGACGTTTTTAAAGATCATTGCTGGCGATATCGATCCGACTTCTGGACACATTCATCTGGAGCCAGGAAAGCGTATGTCGGTATTGAATCAGAACCACAACATGTTTGATGAACATACGGTTTTGGAAACGGTATTGATGGGTAATAAAGTTTTGTTTGCTGTAAAACAAGAAATGGATCAATTGTATTTAGATTACAACGATTCGAATGCGGATAGAATAGGGGAGTTGCAAGTGCAGTTTGAAGAAATGAATGCTTGGAATGCCGATTCAGAAGCCGCAGCCTTGTTGTCGAATCTCGGCATTACAGAAGACAACCACTATACTTTGATGGGCGATTTGGATGGAAAACTTAAAGTACGCGTGCTTTTGGCGCAGGCTTTATTTGGAAATCCAGATGTGTTGATTATGGATGAGCCTACGAACGACTTGGATTTCGAAACCATAGCTTGGCTTGAGAATTTCTTAGCCAATTATGAAAATACCGTAATCGTCGTTTCGCACGACCGTCACTTTTTAGATGCGGTGTGTACGCACATTTCGGATATCGATTTTGGAAAAATCAACCATTATTCTGGAAACTATACGTTTTGGTACGAATCGTCTCAATTAGCAGCGAAACAACGTGCACAACAAAATAAAAAGGCTGAGGAAAAGAAACAAGAATTGGAAGAATTCATCCGTCGTTTTAGTGCGAACGTGGCGAAATCGAAACAAGCTACTTCTCGTAAGAAAATGATCAGCAAGTTGAATATTTCCGAAATCAAACCATCAAGCCGTCGTTATCCAGCGATTATTTTTGACCAAGAGCGTGAAGCCGGCGATCAGATTCTGAATGTTCAAGGGTTAAGTGCCTCGGTGGAAGGCGAAAACTTATTCACCAATGTCGATTTGAATATGGCGAAAGGCGATAAGATTGTTTTGTTTTCCAAAGATTCGAGAGCCACAACTGCTTTTTATGAAATATTAAACGGCAATCAAAAGCCAGATGCTGGAAAATTCGATTGGGGCGTAACTACGAACCAAGCCTATTTACCTGTCGACAACCATTCGTTTTTTGAAAACGATTATTCTTTAGTAGATTGGTTGCGTCAATGGGCAAAAACAGAAGAAGAACGTGAAGAAGTCAATATTCGTGGATTCTTAGGGAAAATGATTTTCTCTGGTGAAGAAGCTTTGAAAACCAGCCGCGTTTTGTCAGGTGGTGAAAAAGTGCGTTGCATGTTGTCGCGCATGATGATGGAAAGAGCGAATGTGTTGATGCTAGACGAACCAACCAATCACCTCGATTTGGAGTCGATTACGGCCTTCAACAATTCCTTAAAAAACTTCAAAGGTTCAGTGATTTTCACGACACATGATCACGAGTTTGCGCAAACTGTCGGCAATAGAGTAGTAGAACTTACACCAAAAGGTGCGATTGACAGATACATGACTTTCGATGATTATTTGGATGATGAGAAAGTGCAGGAATTGAGAGCGAAGATGTACTCTTGATATAATTAATAATGAATAATCAATAATTAACAATTAAGGTAGTTCACCACATTGTTGTTAATTTTAGCTTGATAGGAAAAAGGATAATTAATAGTTATCCTTTTTTTATTGATTCCTAATTTTTAATTTTAAATTTGCTCCAGAAACAACACTTCACTATGAGTCAAAAAGTATTGCTCACTGCAAAAGAAGTCCATATCATATTGCACCGTTTGGCCTGTCAGCTGATTGAAAAACACCTCGATTTTTCGAAGACCATTTTGGTAGGCATTCAACCGCGCGGTACTTTTTTAGCCGAACGACTGAAAGCCTTGTTAGAATCGGAATATCAAATTAAAGACATTGCGTTGGGTTATCTCGATATCACTTTTTTTAGAGACGATTTCCGCAGAACCGACAAACCCATTGAAGCCAATAAAACCAAAATCGATTTTGTAGTCGAAGACAAACAAGTGATTTTTATTGACGATGTTTTGTATACAGGAAGAAGCATCCGTTCGGCATTAACCGCAATACAATCTTTCGGTCGGCCATCAGCCATCGAATTATTGGTTTTAATCGACCGACGTTTTAGCCGCCATTTGCCCATTCAACCCGATTATCGCGGGCGTCAAGTGGATGCCATCAACAACGAAAAAGTAAAAGTATGTTGGCAAGAGCAAGACGGTGAAGATGCCGTTTATTTGGTGCCAACACAACCCAATCAACAACCAACAACTTAAAAAGATGAGCGAGTTAAGTGTCCGTCATTTATTAGGAATCAAATACCTTCAACCCGAAGATATTCAGCTTATTTTTGAAACCGCAGATCATTTTAAAGAAGTCATCAACCGCCCGATTAAAAAAGTGCCTTCGCTTCGTGACATCACCATTGCCAATATCTTTTTTGAAAACAGTACCCGAACCAAGTTGTCTTTTGAACTCGCGCAAAAACGTTTGTCTGCCGATGTGATTAGTTTTTCAGCTGCACAATCGTCAGTCAAAAAAGGCGAAACCTTAATCGATACGGTCAACAATATTCTGGCGATGAAAGTCGATATGGTGGTCATGCGACATGCCAATCCGGGTGCCGCTTATTTCCTTTCTCAAAATGTAAAAGCAAGTATCATCAATGCAGGTGACGGCGCACACGAACACCCAACACAAGGTTTGCTAGATAGTTATTCGATTCGCGAAAAACTGGGCGATGTAGCCGGAAAAAAAGTAGTGATTGTAGGCGATATTTTGCATTCGCGTGTAGCACTTTCTAATATTTATGCATTGCAAATGCAAGGCGCAACGGTCAAAGTATGCGGTCCAAAAACCTTAATTCCTAAGTATATCGAATCGCTTGGCGTGACGGTCGAATCCGATTTACGAAAAGCACTCGAATGGTGTGATGTGGCCAACATGTTGCGTGTGCAGAACGAGCGTATGGAAGTCAATTATTTCCCATCAACAAGAGAATATACTCAACAATATGGTGTAGACAAAGCCTTGTTGGATTCTTTAAACAAAGAAATCGTCATTATGCATCCTGGACCAATCAATAGAGGTGTTGAAATCACAAGCGATGTAGCCGATTCGAAACAATCGGTGATTCTGAATCAAGTCGAAAATGGCGTTGCGATTCGTATGGCTGTTATTTATTTATTGGCTTCTAAAATTCAATAAAATAAACTGCTGGTGAGATTTTTTCACCCACAAAAAAATCGTAAATTAGCATACCGCTAAATTTTCAAGCCATGAAAGTAGAACAAAAAGGGCACACCGTAACGATTAAAGATACACAAGGCGATTTGGTATCTTTTTTAATGAAAGTCACACACGAATACAAAACGTTCGAAAAACACAACATGATTATCGATCTGAGTATGCACAAAGATCTTACAGTCAAAGCGATTAATAGTTTTTTACCACTTTCCAAAACGCATAGAAAAGCTAAAAAATCATTTGTCATAGTAGCCGACGGCGTTGATTTTAATGAAGTTTCTGATAAATTGTTGCTTGTTCCCTCGATGCTCGAAGCGCACGATATTATTGATATGGAGGAAATTGAGCGCGACCTAGGATTTTAATTAATTGATAATTAACAATTGATAATTGATAATTTTTTTAGAAGCCGGGAACCTGCTGTCCGCTCCCAATTCCCGATTAAGAAAAGCTACGGCTAAAGCCTTGTTTTCTAAAACCGGGAGATTTCCACTACCATCAGGGCTAGGGTTCGTCCATACTAAGAACACTTTTTTATTAGCAATTGATAATATTCAGCCAGACTACAGCGAATTGGCGAAGCAATTATCAATTATCAATTATTAATTATCAATTCGAATGAAGCTTACCATATTAGGTTGCTACGCCGCAACACCAAGAACCATTACCAATCCGACTTCTCAGGTTTTAGAAATTCGCAACCGCATGTTTCTGATTGATTGTGGTGAAGGAACACAAGTGCAACTGCGCAAGCACAAAATCAAGTTTTCTAAAATCAACCATATTTTTATTTCGCATTTGCATGGCGATCATGTATACGGATTGATTGGTTTGGTATCGACATTTATGCTGCTCAACCGAGTCAATGATTTGCACATCTACGGACCAAAAGGCATCAAGGAAATCATTACGCTACAACTGCGATTGTCAAATTCTTGGACGAGTTATGGCTTGTATTTTCACGAATTGGAGTCGACAACTAGCGAAATAATTTATGAAGATGAAAAAGTAGTTGTTAAAACCATTCCGTTGAAACACCGTGTTTATACGAATGGATTTTTATTTGAAGAAAAGATTGGCGATAGAAAACTCAATATCGATGCCGTGCAGCAGTACGAAATAGAAACTTGTTATTATCAAAACATCAAAAACGGAAAAGACATCACCTTAGAAGACGGGCGTGTTATAGAAAATCAGCTCTTGACTTTTGATCCAATCGCGCCAAAAAGTTATGCCTTTTGTTCTGATACGGCTTATGACGAACGGATTATTCCAAATATTGAGAACGCAGATATTTTGTATCATGAAGCTACATTTTTAGATACGGAACAACATTTAAGCGAAAAAACCATGCACAGTACCGCCAAAGAAGCCGCATGGATTGCACAAAAAGCGAATGTGGGTCAGTTGATTTTGGGTCATTATTCGACACGTTATGAAAGCATACAGAAATTTAAAGAAGAAGCAGAAACCATTTTTCCGAATGTTTTATTAGCCGATGATGGTGTTTCTTTTGAGTTTTAAATTTCAATTACACAACCAAACTCAGTACATTAGCAACTCATAAACTCAGCAACGTTACCAATGAATGACTTAAGCAATTACAGAAAATCTTACGAAAAGAGTGAGCTTTTGGAAAGTACCATACCAGAAGATCCGATTAATTTGTTTGACCGTTGGTTTCATGAAGTTAAGGAATTTGGTGGTATCGAAGAAGTGAATGCCATGACTGTTGCCACGATTGGTATGGATGGTTTTCCAAAAGCCAGAGTAGTCTTATTAAAAAAGTATGACGAAAACGGATTTATATTCTACACCAACTACAATTCTGAAAAAGGAAAAGCCATACTTCACAATCCGAACATCTGTTTGTCATTTTTTTGGCATTCGTTAGAGCGTCAGGTGATTATTAAAGGTATTGCTGAGAAAACGGATGATCATGTTTCAGACAATTATTTTGCTTCTCGACCTGATGGAAGCAAGTTGGGCGCTATTGTTTCCAACCAATCTGAGGTAATTCCGGACCGCACTTTCCTAGAAAAACAATTGAAAGCACTAGAAAATGAAACTGCAGGAAAAGAAATTCTTAGACCAAAACATTGGGGCGGCTTTTTGATTCGTCCTGTTGCAATCGAATTTTGGCAAGGACGGCCTAATCGGTTACATGATCGAATTCGATATACCCTGCAAGCTGATTATAGTTGGCAAATTGATCGATTGGCGCCATAACACTAAGTAAGAATGAATTTACCAAGACTGCAATTTGTGGTCTTTTTTTGTTTCTATAAGTTTTCATTCTAATAATCCGTTGCAAAAATTCGTACAGTGCTTATTTAAAATTAGGCGATAAATATTTATTTGTAAGAAAATTATTTTATAAAAACTAAAAATTACGTATTTCATCGATTTTATTTGGCATTTAAACGATGATTGTAGTAACATTGTCTCAGAAATAACAACACGTTCATATTATCAAAACGAAAGAAGCTTGCCCCACATACTTCTCGAGTTTTAAAAAACATATTAAAGAAGTTTGCCCCACAATCTACTTTAAACTTAAACCTACTATTATGAAGTCAACTCTACTAAGAGCAATCGTGCCTATGGCATTGATGTTCACTTTGATCTCTTGTTCTTCAAATGAAACTGAAGAAACTACAGTTGCAAAACCGCAATTGATCCAAAACTACGATTACAATTCAGACGAATTGCAATTGGCAGATTTGATCAATGAGCACCGCGTAAGTTTAGGTTTAAATCCACTACAATTAATCAATCACGTTTCTTACAAATCAGAAGAGCACAATGCTTACATGATTGCTAGAAAAGTAGTGAATCACGATTTGTTTCCACAACGATCTGAAAACATCATGGAAGTTTTAGGCGCTGTGAAAGTAAACGAAAACGTGGCTTATAATTTCGTATCTTCTAATTCTGCTTTAAATGCTTGGCTCAACAGTCCAGGTCACAAAGCTAATATAGAAGGTTCTTTCACCCATTTCGGAATTTCTATTCGTCAAGACGAAACCACTGGAAAAAAATACTACACGAATATCTTCATTAAAAAATAAATTAAAATTGAGTTTAATTTAATTATGTTTTGTTTTGACACTAAAAACCACTCGCAAGAGTGGTTTTTTCTTTTATATACTTTTCTATATGTTGATTTAATTATTCCTTCGGATTTGATCTTACTTTAATCACAGCTTCATTTTCACTATCAATTCTTTATTAATGATTATCCCCAAAATTAACTTCGCAGTTTCTTATAGATTTAATTAAGTATTCAGATTTTTATTATGTAAGAAATTTATATTATTAAAATAGATTTTAGTGTAATTCATCGATTTTATTTTGCACTTAAGCGATAATATGATTAATATTGAATCAAGAAAGAAAACACGTTCATATTATCAAAACGAAAGAAGCTTGCCCCACATACTTCTCGAGTTTTAAAAAACATATTAAAGAAGTTTGCCCCACAATCTACTTTAAACTTAAACCTACTATTATGAAGTCAACTCTACTAAGAGCAATCGTGCCTATGGCATTGATGTTCACTTTGATCTCTTGTTCTTCAAATGAAACTGAAGAAACTACAGTTGCAAAACCGCAATTGATCCAAAACTACGATTACAATTCAGACGAATTGCAATTGGCAGATTTGATCAATGAGCACCGCGTAAGTTTAGGTTTAAATCCACTACAATTAATCAATCACGTTTCTTACAAATCAGAAGAGCACAATGCTTACATGATTGCTAGAAAAGTAGTGAATCACGATTTGTTTCCACAACGATCTGAAAACATCATGGAAGTTTTAGGCGCTGTGAAAGTAAACGAAAACGTGGCTTATAATTTCGTATCTTCTAATTCAGCTTTAAATGCTTGGCTTAACAGTCCGGGTCACAAAGCAAACATTGAAGGTAGTTTTACACATTTTGGAATTTCAATTCGTATAGATGAATCTACCGGGAAAAAATATTATACCAATATCTTTATCAAAAAATAGTGTTTTAGTTAAGTAATTTTTTCAAGAAAACCATTCGCAAGAGTGGTTTTTCTGTTTTATAGAATAACTTTACAGTCTACTATATGCTATTTATTAATCAACCATACAAGAAGTGAGGCTTAAGAAATTTAAATATCTTTTTTACTTTTTAATATTGATTTGTTATCAGGTATCTTTTGCACAAGTGAATCAGAAAAAAGAAGATACTGCGAAGGTTTATCGAGCCATCGAAAATTATTCAAAGAAGCGGAAGTTTACAAATTACATTCATCGATTGCTATTTGAACCCATAACAGAAAAGAAAAAAATTTCAAAGGCCGTCAAGAAAATAAAAAAGCAAAATTATGCTAAGTTTGAAGGCAAGATTATTCGCAATATAAAGGTCACTACGCTCGATCCTTTTAGTTACTCTGTAAATGACACCAACCAAAAGCCAACTAAAAAAATGGCTAAAGTTGGAAACGCACTGCATGCCAAAACCAAAAATTTTGCTATTTATAATATTCTATTGTTTAAGAAGAATCAGCCGTTAGATTCATTGTTAGTGAAAGAATCAGAACGTTTAATTAGAAGACAACGTTTTGTGAGAAGTGTCGCCATTACGACCACATTGGTTTCAAAGAAATCAGATTCCGTAGATGTATCGATTAGGGTTTTGGATTCTTGGAGTTTGGTTCCCGATCTCACTTTATCAAGTTCAAAATCAACATTCTTTTTGAAAGACAGGAATTTTTTTGGAACCGGACATGAATTTTCCAATTCTTACACCAAAGAGTTGAATAGTAATAATAACGGTTACGGAACCAGTTACACCATTCCGAATATTAAAAATACTTTTATAAAAACCACGCTGCGCTATAATATTGATATTGATGGCAATTATACAAAGGCTTTCAATGTGGAACGCCCATTTTATTCACCTTATGCGCGATGGGCAGCGGGAATGAATTTCGATCAGCAATTTCAAAGACTCGTACCTGTTGATTTCCCGCAAAGCGACACTACGGTTAACTCAAAATACAATTCGCAGGATTTGTGGGGCGGACATTCCATACAAATCTTTAAAGGGAATACCGAATCCAATCGGGCGACCAATTTTATTACAACCGCTCGTTTTTACAATAAAGAGTTTAGCGATAAGCCTATTTTTGGAGATGATACGCTCGGTGTTTACTCCAATGAAAAGTTGTATTTGATTAGTTTGGGTATTTCTTCTCGAAAATACAAGCAAGACAAATTTGTTTTTAATTTTGATGTTATTGAAGATATTGCCTCCGGATTTGTTTATTCTGTAACTACAGGTTTTCAAAATAAAAACAGTAACAACCGACTTTATTTCGGCGCCAAAGTGGCTTTAGGAGGTTACTTCGATTTTGGTTATTTGAGTACCGATTTGCAGTACGGAACCTTTATCAACCATCGCATGACCGAACAAAGTGCTTATAACTTTAGTGTCATTTATTTTACTAACTTAATCGATGCTGGTCGATGGAAATTCCGTCAATTTATCAAGCCACAAGCCATCATAGGAACCAAAAGGATCGATTCGAATACGGACAAATTAACCCTAAACGGCGATACCGGAATTCCAGGTTTTAATAGCAATGCGCTTTTCGGTTCAAAAAAATTATTGATGACTTTTCAAACACAAGGCTACTCGCCATGGCATACCGTAGGATTTCGTTTAAATCCGTTTTTAAGTTATACGATGGGTATGCTCGGTCAAGCAGGAACGGGTTTTAAAAACAGTAAACTGTATTCCGAATTGGCAGTCGGATTAATCATTAGTAATGACTATTGGGTGTTTAGTAATTTTCAGTTTTCTTTCTCTTATTTTCCAACATTACCAGAAGATTTGTCGGCCATGTATAAAACGAATTCCTTGAAAACGTATGACTTCGGATTACAAGATTTCGAGATTTCTAAACCGGTTTTGGTAGGTTATCAATAGCATCTGACTAGTTAGCAATTTTAAAGGAACTTGCTAACTAAGAGGAATATAAACCAGCTATTCACTCAAATACAAATACCCATAAAGCGGTGTCGGATAATCAGCATCATTCAATTCGAGGCTGTAATAATAAGTACCGTTTGTAGTTTCTTGATTGTTTACAATAAAACCTTGATCGGCAACGCCATCCCATTCAGGTGTATAATTGTTCCCTGTCCAAACTAATTTTCCCCAACGATTGTAAACATTCAGTTTGTAATTTAAAAAAACATCGCGCAATCCTTTGATTCTAAAAGTATCATTGATACCATCGTTATTTCTTGAAATGAAATTGTAAACGATGGGCTTGCATTTTTTAGTTTTCAGTAAAAACGAAGTAATATTAAAACAATTCCCATTATCAACTTTTACAAAAATTTCCATAGGTGTTGCTGGTGCCACATAATTAGAAAGGTTTGTAATGGCATTGATTTCGTTTTGCAAATCGATAGCACTAGGGTAGAAGGTAACCACATCGGTTGGATTTTGCTTGATTTGCATTTCATAAGAAGAAAAATCAAAAGTGCCCACGCTATAGCCTTCATTACAAGAAACCAATTCGTTTAATGTGCCCAAAGGTTCAGAAGTATACAGCAAAATATTTTGAGAAAAAGTATTGTTGTTCTCTCGAAGTTCAGCAATGGTTCCGTGATGGTTTTCATCCTCATCAACAACCAATTGAATCTCAAACGGACTCGTAACACCTTCCGGCAGATTTATCAAAACAGCCCCACTTTCGCTTCCATCAATCGGTATCAAATTTTGGGTTTGGGTGCTTTGTATGTATGTTCCATTCAAATAAATAGCAATAGGAATATGGGCAGGAATATCAGCTGTCGCCTCGAAATTGCTCACCGTATAATGAAGTGTTACGGCTCTTGAATTGCATTCGGTACTGACACGATCAATAGCAATCACAGCATCAGGCAATTGCGAATTGAGTTTGGTGACAATCGCATTAATCATGACTATATCCTGGCTTGAGGTCATTCGGATATTTGCTGATGTATCGCCAATTTGAATGTTGTTCTCTAAATCATATACATCCAAATCCATATTGTATAAATTCGAAGCATTGGTAAAACTATTCGTGCCGTTGAAAGCATTGCTAACCGGATTTAACGGCGGATTACTGATGGGATTATTATTGATGAATAACGATTCGCCATTGGCTATATCAACATCGCCTTCCCAAGCTAAAAAACCAATTTTAGAGTTTTGATTGTCGATGACATTCAGACTGTTTAAAGTAATCAAAATTTGATTTGGAATCACTTGGAAACCATCATAAACATTCAGTTGATTCAAAGGCAATGCGTTGTTTTTATATATAACAATGATAGCCCATCCGCCAAAGTTGGTGCGGTTTTGAAAATAATAAGGAACCCATGGTGTGAGATCTAAATCTGACAAAGTATACGTTCCGTTTCCCGTAGTTTGCACTTGATTGGTAATATCGGTAAAGGTGCTGAAATATTCTAAAGCCATACCATTGCTGGTCCTCTGATGGCTGAACGTACGATCAGGTATAATAGTTTGTCCGTTGAGTTTCACCTCGAAATCACCTGGTCCGCATCCAGCCCAATATAAATAAGCATTTTCAATGACATCATTCGGGTTTAGAGACAGTACAGCAGATGACGACGTATTGATTTGCGCCACTTGCATAAAGGAATTCTCATTCGGATTTAGGGTATTGCCAATGAAAGTAAAGTCGTATCTCCCATTGTATTGTTGGTATAACGAAATATCTTGTCCAAACGATGAAAAAGAAAATAGGTTGACAATAAAAACGCAATACCACAGTTTTGTATTCACAACAGTTTTATTTTTTGAAAGTTAAAATTATTGAAAAAAAATGGAATGTGACTGTTAAAATGTGCTTTCTATTGCGCTTTGTCAATTAGCTGTAGTCCATTAAATTTTTAATAGTAGCTTTGTATCCATATCCATAACACTTTTTCATTGCATTTTTATAAAGCCATATTGCGTACACCATTATTCAAAGCCACTTCTTTGAATAGTATTAGTGTCCTTATGAAAATCGCAACGGGCCTAATTACCTCTAAAGTTTTAGCCATTTTTGTCGGACCATCGGGTATGGCATTGGCGGGCAATTTAAAAAACTTTATGACTTCTGTCGAAAGTATTGCAACACTTGGTTTTCAAAATGGGATTGTAAAATACGTTGTAGAACACAAGGAAAATGAAGCCGAATTTAAGAAAATCATCTCCACGGTTTTCATCAGTTTACTCACAGTTTCGTTACTTTTGAGTGGCATTTTATTCGGATTTTCATCTTATTTCACGCAATCAGTTTTAGACAATTCCGCTCAATATACGATTGTATTTAAGGTATTAGCCTTGGTTTTGCCTTGGTATGCCACAACAGCTTTTCTGAATTTAGTACTCAATGGTTTGGGAAAATACCGTTCTGTAATTTACATCAACATCATCGGAAATATAGTAGGTTTGCTCTTTGCAGTAGCTGCCATTTGGTATTTTAAAACACTAGGCGCATTATTATCGATTATTATTCCGCCAGCTTTATTGTTTTTTGTAGTGTTCTATTACATCAACAAAGATTTTCCATTTTTCGCTACGATTTCTCGTCATGCCTTTGATTTTCAAGTGATAAAAAACATGTCGTCTTATTCCTTGATGGCATTGGTTTCGACAGTATTTGGCTCTTTGGTTTTTCTAGCAATTCGAAAACATATTATCGCTGTTTTAGGTATCGAACAAGCTGGATATTGGGAAGCCATAACACGAATTTCTAATTATTATCTGCTGTTTATTTCCACGATGTTGACCGTTTATTTTTTTCCAAAATTGGCCTTTTCCAAATCGAAAAAAGCGACTAAAAATGTATTTTGGAGTTATTATTATGGCATATTGCCGTTGTTTGTGTTGGGATTAATTGTACTGTTTTTTCTGCGGTTTTTTGTGATTCAATTGTTTTTCACCAAAGCTTTTATGCCAGTTTCTGAATTGTTCTTTTGGCAACTTTTAGGCGATGTGTTTAAGGCTGCGTCTTTAATTTTAGGCTACCAATTTTTCGCAAGAAAACTAACTATAGCTTTCATTGCAACCGAGATTTTTTCGTTGTTGATGATGTATACTTTTTGTCATTTTTTCATCACAGCTTTTGGCATTCAGGGTGTAGTCATGGCGCATGCTTTAACCTATTTTATTTATTGGATTATTCTGGTAATTTATTTCAGAAAAAGTTTGTTTTGATTGGCTATAAAAATTTTAATGGCATTCTTCTAAAGCGTACTTTTCGGTTAAACCCAAAACAAAAAAGGATGCTAAAATAACACCCTCTTTCGAACCAATTCAAAATTTATAAAGCTGTAATAATGAATTCACTTCTTCTATTCGCCTGATGTTCTTCTTCCGAACATTTCACGCCATCGGCACATTTGTTTACGAGTAAAGTTTCCCCGTAACCTTTTCCAATCAAACGGCTTTCTTCTACACCGTTTTTGACCAGCCAAGCCATAGTCGATTTGGCTCTTC
>ENA-UOWO01004548-UOWO01004548.1-activated-sludge-metagenome-genome-assembly--contig:-NODE-4548-length-15239-cov-12.184668_pt1 | contig 15239 bp, 13 predicted proteins | sample MGYA00238148_ERZ761564 | MGnify/ENA primary metagenome ERZ761564 (study PRJEB28885, sample SAMN05720194) | activated sludge metagenome | isolation source: Anaerobic digester | place: USA...
TACAGATGCATAAAATTACTCCTGACTCCTTATCCAGCGCCTTAATAAACCGCGTTTTACTCGATGTGCGTACTCCGGCAGAATTCGCCCTCGGGCACATCCCTGGAGCGTACAATCTTCCTTTGTTTTCGGATGAGGAAAGGGTAGTGGTAGGCACCATGTACAAACAACAAAGCCCGGATAAGGCTTTTATGAAGGGGCTAGAGTACGCCGGAGCACGGATGCCCGACTACGTCAAACAAGCCCGCCTCCTTGCCCCCAGGGGTAAGGTCGTGGTTCATTGCTGGCGGGGTGGGCAACGCAGCGGCAGTTTGTCCTGGTTGTTGGGTTTTTCAGGGATGGATGTGGTGACGTTGCAAGGCGGTTACAAAGCCTATCGCCAGTTCATCCATCAGGAATTTGTAAGCCACAAGCTGCGTATGGTTGTACTGGGTGGACCCACGGGAAGTGCAAAAACCAAAACCCTACACGAATTGGCGGCCCTGGGCGAACAGGTCATCGATCTGGAGCAATTGGCCCAGCACAAAGGCTCTGCTTTTGGTGATTTGGGTGAAGCCCCGCAGCCGAGTGTAGAGCAATTTGAGAACAACCTTTATGCGGTTTTTTCACAAATTGACCCTCAACGGCGGGTTTGGGTTGAAAATGAAAGCCGGGGCATCGGGCGGGTGTTTATGCCGCAGGGCTTTTGGGATCAATTTCGCCAAAGCCCACTGCTGGATCTAGAAATTCCTTTCGAGCAACGCGTCGCCTTTTTGGTGGCCACTTATGCCAGCTTTGACAAAGACGCGCTGCGTGGTGCTTTTTTGACCATTGAGCGCCGTCTGGGTGGGCTTAACCTCAAAAACGCTCTGGCTGCGCTGCAAGCAGACGATTTTGCCACAGCCGCCGAAATTGCCCTGCGTTACTACGACAAATCCTACCTGCACGCCAACCAAAAATGCAACTTTCATCCCGTTTGGACGTTTCCCGATGCGAATGAATCACTGCACGAACGCGCAAAACAACTGATACAATTTGCCAATGCACAACAACTATAAACTCACCCAATACAGCCACGGTGCTGGATGCGGCTGTAAAATTTCACCCAGCGTACTGGACAATATCCTCGTTCAAGCCAGCGAGAAAATTCATTTTTCCAACTTATTGGTGGGCAATGACGAACGCGACGACGCGGCCGTGATGGACCTGGGCGATGGGACGGCGATCATTTCCACTACCGACTTTTTTATGCCCATTGTGGATGATGCCATGGACTTTGGCCAAATCGCTTCGGTGAATGCCATTAGCGATGTGTACGCCATGGGGGGCACCCCTTTGCTGGCCATTGCCATCCTGGGTTGGCCGATCAATACCCTGCCGCCGGAAGTGGCCAATCTGGTGATCGAAGGGAGCCGCAAAGCCTGCCTGGAAGCAGGGATTCCCCTGGCTGGTGGGCACAGCATCGACAGCCCGGAACCCATTTTTGGTTTGGCGGTGACCGGAAGGGTCAAATTGCAACACCTCAAAAGAAATGGCGGTGCTTCGATAGGCAGCAAATTATTTTTGACCAAACCCCTGGGCGTAGGGATTTTGACAACCGCACAAAAAAAGGGTTTGTTGCGCGAAGAACACGCGAATCTGGCCCGCAATTCCATGTTGATACTCAACAAAGTTGGTGCGACATTTGCTACTTTGCCTTATGTAGAAGCGATGACCGATGTGACGGGATTTGGCTTGATGGGGCACCTCATTGAGATGTGTGAGGCTTCGGGGACGAGTGCCATCATTGAATTGGATAAAATTCCGCTCCTGGATGCTGAGGCCATTGAGTATTACCTTTACCACCGTTGTGTGCCCGGTGGTACCAATCGGAATTTCGATAGTTACGGGCATAAAATAGCCCCGCTTACCGACGTACAGCGCAATATTTTGTGTGATCCACAAACCTCAGGAGGCCTACTGGTTGCCATTGAGGCCAGTCAGGAAAACACCTTCCAAAGTTTCGCCAGCGAACTTGGCTTGACTTTGGCACCAATTGGAGAAATAGTGAGGGGAGGGGATAAACTTATCGAGGTCAGAAACTGAGGAGGGGTGGGTGAGGGTTCGGCAATCGGGCACCTCGGCTCCGCTCGGCGACCGATTGCCGAACCTTCAAACCCTCTTACTTCAAGCTGTACAAGAAGCCTTTTCCACCGGAAGGACTCTTTTTCAACATCCCCAGTTTATTGCCCAATTTGACCAAGGCCTGGTTGAGGCGCACTTTCAGTTGTGCGGGGCCTTCCTGGACGTTGTCACGTTTGGCGATCACGGTCATGGCTTCCATCAACTCTTCGTTCTTGAGCGGACGATTGGACGATCTCAGCATGTCAATGATTCCTTCTTCCCAACGGTTAAACCCAGGAATGCGGCCACGTTTTACTGCGCCTTCAGCAGGAGCTTTTTTGCTCACTTTCGCAGGTTTTTCTGCTTTGGTGGCTTTCACCGGCTTTTCTTTCTTGGGTTTTTCAACTTTGATTTGGTCGAGCGGAATGAGGCGGGGGCGGCCAGGACCTTTTTTGGCGGTTTTTTCTACTTTGGGCGTTTTAGTCGCTTTTTCAGGTTTGGTTTCTTTTACTTCTTTAACATCTACCGGGGCTTCAAGTATTTGTTTTTGTTTTTTGGGTGGGCGACCTGCTTTGCTTTCTTTTTTTTCTTCTTTTGCAGGAGCTGGAGTCCCTTTTCCCAGCATTTCTTCCAAGGCTTCAATGTTCGCTTTAATTGAAGCTGATTTGAACTGAAGTTGACGAAGATCTGATGTATACGTATCGATCAAAGATCTGATATCTACAACAGATAAATCCAATTTTGCCATTTCTTAAATTTTTTTTACAAAGGTAATTTTATTTCACGTAAAAAAAAATAATTTTTCAATAGTAGGATCGCCATGTTTTATAGAGGTTTTGTGATTCAAACAGTAATTATACGCTAATTATTTTTTATTCGTGAATGGTGTGATGAAGCTAGTAAAAACTTTTGAGCATCTTTAATGTATACATCCGTGTACCGCGTAGTAAGCACAATAATTCCTCCTTTTTCTACCCGTTCAACAATATAAATACCCCTCAGGATTGCAGTTTTTCCTTCATTGTAAATATTTACAATTGTTGCTTTGGTATAGTGTTTTTCCTGGGTGCCAGCCAAGTACCTGAGGCGGTAATTTTGCAATAAGCGCTGCAGATTTATCAATTCACCGAAACTTGTAGTAAGCTCAAAATCAGCACTTACCATTTCTTTTAACTGATTGGAATCCAGTTGAGACAATGCCGCCAACCTGGCTTTTTCCAGTTCGAGGAGTTGGGTAGAAGTATTTTTATCACGGGAATTTTGGGCACTTGAATTGGACTGGCGTTGGGGTTTACAGGCAAATAAATACAATGCTGGTAAAACCATCAAAAAAATGACGATTTTTTTCATGCCAGTAATTTTTGTGTATAAGTAAATAGGGTATGTGTAAAACAAAACGGTTGGGCTATCGATTCAATAGGTTTCTGAAAAACCCTGGCTGTTTCGCCAGGCGGGTGCTTCAGCATTCAAGCTCCAGTATTCCATAATTTCGATGATTTTTTCGCCAGCAAACGTGAAAAAGGAGGTAATGAAATAACTTTCCGGTGTTTTTTCGGAATAGGCTTTCACTACGGTGACGATGATTCCTTCTTTCATCTCGGACAGCATGTCTATTTCTTCAATGCGCCAGGGTTGCGGATTGGCTTCGTGCATGCGCAGAAAAGCGCTTCTGGAACGAAAAACTTCGCGGGTATTGGGTTCCCAAACTACGGCATGATCGTGCATGAGTTTTGTGGCAGCCTTGAAGTCTGCCTGGTCAAATAAATCCCAGTATTTGCGCACTATCTCAAGCTTACTAAGCATAAAGTGTTGATTTTTTGTTTTTTAAGTACATTTTACCACATTAGCAAGACGCATACTTAGCTTCCTATTTGCCAATCGGGCATAAAATTAACGCTATTTACTCATGAAACATCGCATCAGCTGCCTTTTTGTTGGTTTGTTTTCTTTGATCATTTACCTTCTTTTCCCATCACTTTTCGCTTTTCACTTCTAGCTTTCATCGTCGAACTCTACATCAAACCAATCGTCCTTAAAGCCATCGATTTCCCGGCGGTCTTTTTTAGTGGGGCGGCCAGCGCCACGCTCGCGGAATTCGATGCCCCCTTTGCCCACAAACCATTCGTTGTATTTGTTGAGTTCTTCCGGGGGCGTCAGGTTTTCGTAACAAGTGATGGCGATGGGGGCGGCTACGCGGTTTTTGAGGAGCTCGATTACTTTGAATTGAAAGTAGAAGCCATTTTTTTTCAACTCAATCACTTCGCCCCGTCCAATGTTGTAAGATGCTTTAATGGCTGCCCCATTGATTTTTACCCGTCCACCTTTGACGGCATCTGAGGCCATGGTGCGCGATTTGAACATCCGCACGGTCCAAAGCCATTTATCAACGCGAATTTTATCCATAGTTTACTTTTGTAGTGGCGGATAGGCCAGATCCAGGGTTTCCAGTTTTTCTACCATTGCTTTTGAAATGACGTAATCGCGGTACCAGCGCTGATCCACGGGCACAATGGTCCAGGGAATGCTGCTCTGGTTCAACACGTCTTCGTAACAACGCATGTATTCGTCCCAATGTTCCCGTTCCTTCCAATCGCTGGCATTGTGCTTCCAAAATTTTTCCTTCTCGTTCAAACGTTGGTTCAGCTCCACTTCCTGTTGTTCTTTGGAAATGTGGAGCATGAATTTGAAGATGATGGTGTTGTTGTCGTAAGCCAATAATTCTTCAAACGTGTTGATGGAAGCGATGCGTTTTTTGACCCGTTCCTCATCGATCCATTTGTGTACCCTTTGAATGATGACGTCCTCGTATTGTGAACGGTTAAAGATGTGGATCATCCCTTTAGGCGGAGCATTTTTGTGTATACGCCACAAAAAGTCGTGGGCAAATTCTTCTTCGGTGGGTTTTTTAAAACTAACGACCTGCAAACTATTGGGATGACATTCTTTGAATACATTGGCGGTTGCGCCGTCTTTGCCGCTGCCATCCATGCCTTGCAGGATGACCAATACACTGTATTTTTTTTGGGCAGTTAGCATCGACTGAAGTTCGCCCAGACGATCTACATATTCTTTGGTAAGATCTTTGGCGGCGGATTTTTCTAAATCAGCAGGCGCGTCGGCAGAAATGTTGGCTATTTTGATCATTGAAAGTACACTACGGTGAAAAAATAAAACCTGCTTACATTTGAACATGCGAGCAGGTTTGTAAAAATAAAGATTACCTCCAAATAACAAACTAATTTTTTGTAAACGCGTAATCTAAGTTCTTTACTTGTGCGTGGCAGTTGTTGCAAATACTGGCGCTGTTGCGGATGGTGATTTTACCTGCACTATCCAGATGAAACCATTCCCAACCGTTGTGCGCCGAATTGTAATCGCCGCCACGTTTGACCATGGCCACAATGCCATAGCCACCCAATACTTCTTTGACGAGGATGGTACCGTTTGGGTATTGCCCATTGGGGCCTCGTTTCGCGTCAGCTTGTTTGATCCAGATGGTACGGGCGGCATCGGTATGTGCACGTCCGTCTGCGGAAAGGGCTTTGGAGAGCTGGGTTACCACTGTCCAGTTGCGGAAGTTTTGAAAATCGGCGTCTACGGCAATGTACTCGGATCCGGAATTGGGATCGGGGGAAATGTTTTCCGATTCACTGGTACAAGCACTTAAAACGAGAATGGTGCCTGCAATAAGTAGGAAAACAAACAGCATCATTTTGGTCATGGTCGATTCGGTTTTATTGCAAAAAAACACCCAATTTGACCATTGAAAAGTCTGCTGAAGGACGCTTTAGTTTTCTTAAACGTCTGTTTTATTACATTTTATAGGCTATGCTTTCATCCGCGAACGTTTCACCAGATAGGTTTGCAGCACGTTTCTGAACCCTTGGTGGATATCCGCTTCTACAAAATCGATTTGGTATTGCAGGCATTTCATTTTCAGTTCATCCATGAACTTGCCCATCTGTTCGATGTAGTGTTTTTTGATTTGATTGGATTGCAGGCGCAATTTTTCTCCTGTTTCCATATCGATGAAAAGATATGGACGGTTTTCAAATTCAAATTGAATTTCTTTGGATTTATCCACAACGTGGAAAAGGATGACTTCGTGTTTGTTGTGCTTGAGGTGTTGCAGCGCGGAGAATAGCGTATCCGAATCGGCATGGTGCTCAAACATATCACTAAAAATGACCACCAAAGACCTTTTGTGAATGCTGTCGGCAATTTGGTGCAAGGCGTCGGCGGCAGCGGTAGTCTTATTGCGTTCGGGGTTGCTGAGCAGTCGATCGAGTTGGGAAAGCAAGAGGCGATAATGCGTGGTACTGGTTTTGCAACGGGTATGGGTGTTGACCTGGCTGTCGAACAAAGTAAGGCCAAAAGCATCTCTTTGTTTTTGCAACAGGTTCATCAGCGCCGCAGCACCCAGGGCAGCAAAGTTCAGCTTATTGACATAAGGTTTTTGACCGGTATCTTCTGGGAAATACATCGAAGAAGAGCCATCGATGACAATTTGGCAACGCAGGTTGGTTTCTTCCTCAAAACGTTTCGAGAACATCTTGTCGGTGCGGGCGTATACTTTCCAATCGATGTTGCGGGTACTTTCTCCCTGGTTGTACAAACGGTGCTCTGCAAATTCCACCGAAAACCCATGGAAAGGGCTTTTGTGCAAACCAATGATGAACCCCTCTACGACCTGTTGGGCCAGCAATTCGAGGTTGCCCAAATCCCGTACTTCGTAATTGTCGAGTAACTTCATGTCCAATTTTAATAAAAAACGCAAAAAAGCCTTTAGTGTTTCAAAACACTAAAGGCTTTAAAGAAAAGCATTATTTGCGGTATATTGGCATTTGTTGCACATTTTTTGTTTCAAGCCCGAAACAGGATGAACCAAGGGCTTGTGCAACAAGTTTTTATACGGTCGTTTCTACCAATGCATCCAGCTTATTGGCGAGAACCTGTTTGGTGGCCAAACCTACATGCTGGTGTACAACCTTTCCGTCCTTGAGGATCAACAAAGTTGGGATACTGCGAATGCCGTACTTCATCGCTACTTCAGGGTTGTGGTCAACGTCAAGTTTACCCACCAACGCTTTATCTTTATAGTCGGAATACAACTCTTCGATGGTTGGAGCAATGGCACGACAAGGTCCGCACCAGGTAGCCCAAAAGTCAACCAATACAACGCCCTCAGAGGTCTTTTCAGTGAAGTTTGAATCCGTGAATTCGAATGCCATGTTGTGACAGTTTATTGATTTAAAATTTATTTCGTTTGATAACAGTTCAGACGTACATCCGGTTGCAAAGATACTTATTTGCATGGATTTAATGTCCGCTTCTCGACAAGTAGAAATGAATTATCTTTGTGGAATTTTGATCTGCTTTGCTTGGTTTTTGTGTTAAAATTCAGATAATGAAGAACTTAAGATGGAATTTATTTTGGATTTTGGCGGGCGCTTTTGTTTTGCTGGCCAAAACTTTTCTCCCCAATGGATCGACAGTAGTGGAGCAAGTGTACAGTCGTGGCGTCTTTATTGGTGTCCGGCGGGTGTTTGATCTGTTGTCCTGGAGCCCGATTCCGTTGATGTACTGCTTTTGGATCATCGTACTTTGGGGCGCTTGGCTCAAGATCCGGAGTTGGCGCAAAAACGGTTTTTCCATCCTCCAGTTTGCCCTCGGGACGGCATCTTTTGTGGGGGCATTGCTGTTCTTCTTTTTCCTGCTCTGGGGCTTCAACTACAGCCGTGTACCCATCGAAAAACAGTTGGGACTTGACTTAAAACCCCTCAACGCAGCGGAAATAGAGGCCGCGTTCCAAAAAGAAACCACCCGCTTGATTGATCTACGTTCTCACCTGACCAATGCCCGTAGGCGCCCATTGCAGCGCAGTGATTTTCCCGAAAAGTTGGAACAAACCGTAAGGGAAGGCCTGGAAACCTGGCTCGCTACCCATGATTTTTCTACAGCGGGTCGGGTGAGAGGGCGACTGTTGTATCCTCGGGGGGTGTTTTTGCGCTTCAGTACAGCGGGTTTGTATTTCCCTTACACGGGTGAAGGGCACATTGATCCAGGCCTACATCCTTTACAATGGCCCTATACGCTCACACACGAACTTGGCCACGGTTATGGTTTTGGCGACGAGGGAACCTGTAATTTTTTGGCCCTGATGGGCTGTGATCAATCCAAAGATGTGGCCATTCGGTATTCGGGACGGCTCAATTATTGGCGCAGCCTTGCGGCACAATACCGGCGTTATAATCCCGAGGTTTTTCAGTCGGTTCGAGAAAGTTTGCCTCCCGAAATCCAGATGGATCTGAACGTCATCAATGAAGCGATGCTGCGTTATCCAGATTTTATTCCCGACCTGCAACCCCGCATCTACAATGCTTACCTCAAAAGCCAGGGCATCGCGGAGGGGGTGTTAAATTATGACCGGGTGGTGATGCTCGCAGAAAGTTATGAAAAAAAGCGATGAGTTCACTCGTCATTCGAATCATTCGCCACTTTAAGTATATTTACCGCTCATTTGTTTACTAAAGCGGTAAAAAGTGTGGACTAGACGTGTCATTCAGTTGTTTACTTTATCGGCCTTGGGCCTGGTCATCTATGATTTTGGGTTTACCCAGGATTTAATCAAGGAGATTTTTCTGTTGAATGCCTATTTTTTTCTGACCCTTGCTTTTACTGTTTTAGAATCCTACCGCCTGTACAAAAGGCAAATTCCTTTCACCTTCTTTTATTTTGTTCGACTCATCCTGCCATTTACCGCGTTTACGGTCATTGCCATTGACTGGATCGTTCAGCAGGAGAGTTTCCGTGCGGCAGTGGTGCGCAACGAAGGGTGGTTTTTTGCCAATATCCTCTTGTTGGTGTTGTATGGTATGTCCAATATCGCCAGTAAGTTGTACCGGCGCAGTTTTTCTCCAGCGGTGATTTTTGTGAGCAGTTTTATGATTGTGATTTTTTTTGGTACCCTTTTTTTAATGCTTCCTAATGCAACAAACAATGGCATCCGTTTTATTGATGCTATTTTTACAATCACCAGCGCGGTAAGTGTAACTGGTCTTGCGGTCGTAGATACCCGGGCGGCGTTTACCACCATGGGGCAGTCGATTATTTTGGTTTGTATCCAATTGGGAGGGCTGGGGATGCTGACCCTGACTGCTTTTTTTGCTTATTTCTTCAAGGGGAAATCATCCTATGTCGAGGGCTTATTCATCCGCGACTTTTTGAGTTCGGATCAATTTGAAGGCCTGTTGGGACTGGCCATGAAGATTGTGTTTTTGACTTTTGCGATCGAGCTGACGGGTGCTTTTCTCATCTATATCAACTTGCCGAAAGAAGAATTTTCTTCCTTTTTCGATATGGTTTTTTTCTGCACTTTTCATTCCGTTTCCGCCTTCTGTAATGCTGGCTTTTCGACCTTGACCAATGGATTGTACGAAGCTCCTTTTCGTTTCAACTACAACATTCACCTGACCATTGCTTTTTTGATCATCATTGGTGGACTGGGATTCAGCATCATGTTCAATCTGTTTATTTTGGTGAAACATACGCTGACCAGTTGGTACAAACATTTTATCGTTCACCTTGTGTTTTATCGCCAGGCCGTACGGGTCGCTACACTCAATACCCGGGTAGTCATTTTCACCACGGTTATTTTGTTAATCGTGGGGACGATTGCGTTCGCTTTTTTTGAATGGGATGGGGTACTACAGGAGCATAAAACCCTCTGGGGTAAATTCGTTACCGCTTTTTTTGGCTCGGTTACACCGCGCACAGCGGGCTTCAATACGGTGAATATGACGGAATTGTCGAGGCCGACCATCCTGGTGACCATTTTATTCATGTGGATCGGCGCTTCACCGGCTTCTACGGGTGGTGGGGTCAAAACCAGTACCTTCGCCATTGCCCTCATGAACATTTTTGCGGTGGTGCGCAGCAAACCGCGGATTGAATACGCTGGACGTGAGATTCCCCAAGACTCGGTGAATCGGGCTTTTGCCATCATTGTGCTATCCTGGTTCGTGATTGGAATTGGCTTCACAGTCATTGCCCAGTTTGAAAGAAATATTCCGTTTTTATCCATTCTTTTTGAATGTGTTTCGGCGTATGCCACCGTAGGATTGAGTTTGGGCATTACTCCTCAACTGTCTGATATTAGCAAAATCACATTAATTGTAGTCATGTTCGTAGGAAGGGTGGGCGCAATTACTATCTTGATTGGCCTAATTAAAGATGTCGATTGCAAAAACTATCGCTACCCTCGAGAATCGGTGTTGATTAACTAATGGACCAATTTGGTCAGACGATCATGTATGAAATGTAGACTGCTGCCACTGGTGTGGGTTGGGATGTTGTGTGTATTGGGAACTACTTTGGAAGCCCAACAGCCGAGTGCCTTTGACCTGAATGTAACCGGATCTTATCGGGAAAAACCACTCCCCGAAATCCTCAGCGATCTTGAATCGCGCTATCCGGTTAAGTTTTATTACATCCCTGAAAAAGTTCCTTTTTATCCCATTACGGTAGAATTCAGCGGGCAGCCTTTTTTTCAGGTGATGAAAAAACTGCTGGAGGGGAGTTTGTTGACCTTTAGCAAATGGTCGGCCAATGAGATTGTATTGGTACCCGACGACAACCGCAACCGGGTCTTTGTAGAAAGTATGATCAGCAAATGGAAATCTGGGGAATGGCAGGCACCGGTTTTGACCAGTGTAGCCGAGAAGAGTTTTATTTTTGGCGATCCCAATGCTCCGGCTGTAGCGGGTAAACTTACGCTGAAAGGTCAAATCAAGGACGATGAAAGCGACGAAGCCATTTTGGGCGCAACGATTCTGGTGCGGGAAACGGGGCAAGGGCAGGTTAGCGATGCACAAGGTGAATTTCAACTCAAATTGTCACCAGGCCGTTACACCCTGCAAATCAATTACATCAGCTACCAATCACAACTCAATTACGTCAGTTTATACGCCGATGCCGATTTGCCCGTTCGCCTGATCAGTATGCCCCAACAATTGAATGAAGTGCTGATCAAAGCCCAATCGCTGGAAAAAGGTGCGCAAAGTACCAACATGGGCATCGAGCGCCTAAGCGCCAAATCAATTAGTGAACTGCCTACCCTGATGGGTGAAGCCGATGTCATTAAAAGTTTACAAACCCTGCCCGGCGTCACCAATGCTGGCGAAGGGGTAGCTGGTTTTAATGTACGGGGAGGAAACATTGACCAAAACCTCATTTTGCAAGACGATGCACCTTTATTCAATTCAGCGCACGCGCTGGGATTTTTTTCCATTTTTAATGCGGATGCGGTAGAGCAGATTAATTTGTACAAAGGCCATATTCCGGCGCAATTTGGAGGCCGACTTTCTTCGGTACTGGACGTCCAACTCAAAGATGGCAACATGCGCAAATGGGTAGGCAAGGGCAGTATTGGTTTCATATCCAGCCGAATGTTGCTTGAAGGCCCGCTCAAAAAAGACAAACTATCGATCCTAATCGGAGGCCGACAATCTTACCTTGGCCCTACCCTGCAACAAAGCACCAGCATCACCATTAAAGACAGTAAAGCAGCGTTCAACGATGCGATACTGAAATTGGTGTGGCGGGTCAACGCCAAAAACACCTTCCGTTTGACGGGCTTTACGAGTAGTGACGATTTTAGGTATGCCCAGGATTTTGGTTACAACTGGCAAAATTACCAGTTGACTGGCCTGTGGAGTAGGGTGCATTCGGATCGGTTTTCTACCAAAATTCATGCCTCTTACGGCGCGTACCGCGCTGAACAAATCGATCCAGAAGGCAATGATGCTTTCGCCCTGCGCAATGGCCTCGACAACCTGAAACTGAAGCTGGACAATGTCCTCTCGGTTGGTACCGACCATGCTTTGCGTTTTGGGGCGGAAGGCAGTCAATATTTTGCTCAACCAGAATCCATTCGCCCTTTAAGTGATATTTCGGTGATTTTACCCGAACAGGTCCAAAAGGACAATGGACGGGAGTTTGCGGTGTACGCGCAAGACGAAATCACCTTTTCAGATCGGATTGCCTTGTCCATCGGTTCTCGCTGGAGTCATTACCAAAACCTGGGGCAACGTACGGTGTGGTATTATGAGGAAGGATTGCCGCGTGAAAACCTGACGGTACGCGATTCGGCCATTTTTGGTGCGGGAAAAGTCATTACCGCCTACGGTGGCCTGGAGCCAAGGGCCTCCTTGAAGTTGGGACTCAGCGACAATACTTCCATCAAAATGAGTTACAACCGCCTGCGGCAGTACATCCATCTCACTTCCAATACGGTTGCGCCTACTCCGGTGGATGTTTGGCAGGCCTCCAATTTGTACATCCCTCCCCAAATTGCCGATCAATACTCAGTCGGCTGGTTTTTGGATGGCAAAGAAAAAAAATGGGAGACCTCCGTGGAGTTTTATTACAAGTCGATCAAAAACGTTTTGGATTACAAAGATTTACCCGAGTTGATCCTCAATCAACGCCTGGAAACTGAAATTTTGGCGGGTACTGGCCGGGCGTACGGAGGGGAATTTTCGATTCGGCGTACCCAGGGGAAACTCACCGGCTGGTTTAGTTATGCGTACGCCCGCTCTTTGGTTAAGGTGACTGGCCCTTCGGCAGCCGAAACGGTCAACGCTGGACGTTGGTTTCCCGCCAATTTCGACAAACCCCATCAAGTCAACCTGATTGGGCGTTTACAAGTCAACCCCACCAATAGTTTCACGTTCAATTTTACGTACAGCACCGGACGACCCATTTCGATCCCGATTTCCAGTTACCGCTTGGGCAGTTCGGTCATTGCCAATTATTCCGAGCGCAACCAGTTCCGCATTCCGGATTACCACCGTCTGGACATTGCTTATACGGTAGACAATCGCCAAACCCGACTCAAAGGCATCCGGGGGAGTGTTACGGCTTCCCTCTATAACGTGTATGGACGGGCCAACCCTTTTTCCATCTTTTTCCGGCGCAATGAAAAAGGCCGACCTTCCGCCTACCAATTGGCGGTAGTTGGATCGGTTATCCCGGCGGTATCGTACAATTTTACTTTTTAAAAAACAGCAAGGATGAATTCATTGAAACAATATACCTGGTTCTTGTTGCTGCTTTTGTGTAGCGGATGCATCAAAGAACTCAATTTTGAATTGGGAAAACAGGACGATTTACTGGTGGTTTACGGCATTTTGACGGATCAACCGGGGAAACACCTATTTCGGGTAACCCGTACCAACGCCTTTGAACGCCAGGTGGACTCGGAGCCGATCAGTGGGGCTACCCTGATGGTCGTAGACTCCAAAGCGCAACAGTATCCTTTTGTCGAATTGTCACCCGGGTTTTATTTGTTTAAGGATACACTATTTCAGGCAAGTGCAGGTGAACGGTATTACCTTGAAATTGATGTTCCCAACCAGGGCAGATACCGCTCGGATATAGAGGTTATGCCTACTCCAGTGCCGATGGATAGTGCCTATCCACGGGTAAAAGTGAAAGATTTTGACCAAACCTTGCAGGTTATGGCCGATGTACAAATTCCCAGCGATCCAACAGGTATTTATTTGCGTTGGGATGTAACCCGGGTGTGGCGGCGTACCTCGATCAATCTTCAACTCTTGTTTAATGATTTTTTCCGCTATCCACCCCCAGCTACTTGTTACATGACGGAGTCTATTCAGCCCAATACGGTACAACTTTTTGGCTCTAGGCGTCGGGATGCTTTCAAATTGCGTGAACAAGTTGTGGCGAATATAGAACCGGATTATAAATTTTTTGAACGCAACGCCTTTGCCGTGGTGCAATACCGCATCTCGGAAAAAGCCTACGAATATTGGAACAATTTGAATAAAATTGGAAATCCAGCCGGAACCATTTTTGATGTCCCCCCGGCGAGTGTCAGAGGAAACATCTACAACGTAGACAACCCCAAAGAGCGGATTTTGGGCTATTTTGAAGTAGCCGCAGTAGACACATCGTACACCTACACCGACCTCTCGATTTTTCGTTATTACATTGCTGATCCTTGCTCGCGTGATTTCAGCAAAAGAATCTGGGAGAGCACTTATTTTTTTGACCCTGAATGCACCTATTGTACAAATATCAAAGGTCATTCCCTGAAGGTGCCAAAATTCTGGTAGTTTTGCCCCATAATTCAAAGCTGTATGTCAACTACTGCGGCCCGTAGCAATTACCAATTGCAACTATGGGCACTTCTTTTGGGCCTTGCCCTGATGGCCATCAAATTTGTAGCCTGGTGGTTTACCAATTCCAATGCCATCTTATCGGATGCTTTGGAGAGCATTATCAATGTAGTGGCGGGAGCTTTTGCACTGTTTAGTTTAGTAATTGCGGCACAACCCCGCGACCATAACCACCCCTACGGTCATGGAAAAATTGAGTTCGTTTCCGCAGGTTTTGAGGGCGCACTCATCTTCTTGGCGGGTATCTTGATCATTGGAAAAGCCATCTACAATTTGCGTTTCCCCCAGCCACTGGGTTCGCTTGATCTTGGGGTGATCCTGACCGTGTTTACGGGAGGACTCAATTACTTCATGGGCATATATTTGGAAAAAAGAGGTCGAAAAGTAGAATCAGCCATCATGGTGGCCAGTGGCAAACACCTGCAAAGTGATGCCTGGTCGTCGATTGGTTTGATTGTAGGTTTGGGTTTGGTTTGGATCACGGGTTGGGTCGTTTTGGACAGTGTAATGGCCATTGCTTTTGCCTTCTTGATCATTTATACGGGGTACGGACTGGTGCGTTCGGCCATGGCGGGCATCATGGATGAAACCGATACGGCGCTAGTGGCCGAAATTGTTGAACAATTGCAGGCGCATCGCTCCCCGCACTGGATCGACATCCACAACCTGCGGGTGATCAAATACGGGGCCAATCTGCACATCGATTGCCACATGACCGTGCCCTGGTATTTTACCACCCGCGAAGCGCATGAAGAAGTGGAGAATTTATCACATGTGGCCAACAATAATCGGGAAAACCCCGTGGAGCTGTTCATTCACATCGACCCCTGTCTACCTGATTCTTGCCCCTTGTGTATGAAATTTGACTGTTCATACCGGAAGCACACGTTTGTAAAGCGGGTAGAGTGGAAGTTGGAAAATGTGGTGGTGAATCAAAAGCACGAAGTGGGTAAAAAA
>ENA-UOWO01004550-UOWO01004550.1-activated-sludge-metagenome-genome-assembly--contig:-NODE-4550-length-15238-cov-7.516301_pt1 | contig 15238 bp, 13 predicted proteins | sample MGYA00238148_ERZ761564 | MGnify/ENA primary metagenome ERZ761564 (study PRJEB28885, sample SAMN05720194) | activated sludge metagenome | isolation source: Anaerobic digester | place: USA...
CTAGAATCTCGCATCTTTATCCACCACAGTTTTTTTCTTAATCGAAATGCGTCCTCTTTTTTTCTGTGTTCTTATTTTTTCCAAATCCTTTTTGATTTGAATTTTAAGTTCATCCGAAACAATATCAGTTGAACCTTCGATACTTTCTGTTGTTTCTTCAGAGCGATAAAGTTTGTAGGGAGTTTTTATCATCACCTCGACTCTGAATTTTCCCTTTTTATTCAAATCAATCTCAATCTCTTTAATTAAAATGTTTTTTAATATTTTGTCGGCAAATTTTAGTCTTTTTTCAATATATTCACCTGTTCGATCATCAATCTTCACACCTTTAAACAAAAATCTGACATTGCTCTTTTTAGCCATATTATTTTTTGTTATTAATTAAAATCCCAAAAAATTTACTTCAGGAACCAATTGCACCCCCAACTTTGTTCTGACTTTTTCCTTGACGACATCCATTAATATTATAACATCTTCGGCCTTAGCACTTCCAGTGTTCACAATAAAATTGGAATGTTTTTCGCTTATCATGGCTCCGCCAATTTTTTGTCCTGTAAGTCCAACTTCCTGAATTAGCCAACCAGCCGGAATCGTATTATCCGAAAACCTTTTGCCGCTATCTTTTTCGAATTCATCTAGCAGTTTTATATCACTCACCTTAGGATTAACAAAAAATGATCCGGCGCTAGCAGTCCCCTGTGGGTGCATCTGATTTCTTTTTTCAATAATCTCTTTTGTTTTGTTTTGAATTTCCTCGCTATTACCTTTTTTCAATTTCAAAATAACTGAAAAAATAATTAGATTATTATTTTTTTTAAACAAGCTATTTCTATATTCAAACTCACACTCTTCTGTGGTAAAATCTTTAACTGAAAAACCAGCCTCCTCTGGAAAGAAGGCTCTAATTTTTGCAACAACACTGTGCATATTACTACCAAAGGCTCCCGCGTTACCCCGTACTGCTCCACCAACTGTTCCTGGGATTCCGGCCGCCCATTCAAGCCCAGCGAGAGAGCTGTCTGCTGCCAGCCTCACTGCTTTTAACAAAGAGGCTCCGGCTCCACATGCAATCTCTGCATCAGTTACTTTGCATTCCGTATTTTGAAATCTGATTACCAAACCGTCAAAACCTTGATCACTTACTAAAATGTTACTGCCACTACCCAGAACAAAAAACTTAAGCTTATTTTTCAAAGCATATTCCAAAGCTTCTTTCAGCTCATCTTCTTTTGTTATTTCCACAAAATATTTGGTCGGTCCACCAATCTTGAATGTTGTATATGGAGCCAATACTACATTTTTTTGAATCTTTATCATATATATTTATTATATCTCAGTTTGATTTATTGAGCATTTTCTTTCTTACTTCTTCCCAGACAAACAAAACCAGTCCGGCAACGATAGCCACTAACCAGTCAGCTTTTTCTATCGGAAGCATATGCAAATATTTTTGGAAAAATGGAACATACATAAAAGACAAAAATATTCCCAGAGAAATAAAAATCGAACCAATGGCGTAAATGTTTTTGAAAAATCCCAATTTGAATGGTGAGAATTTTTCGCTTCGCGATTGAAGTAGGTTAGCAATCTGACAAACAACCAAAACTGCATACGCTGCCGTGGTTGATTTAATATAGAGCAAACCTTCACTTGTAATTGATTCTCCAAAATCCCAGCCCCCTCTCTTCATTGACCAAATAAAAGCCGCCACTGCACCAGCAGACATAATCAGACCAAGATAGATAATTCTTCTGAATTCTTTCCAGCCCAATACACTCCTGCTGTTTTTCTGTTTTTTTTCTTTCAAAGCATCTGGCTCTTCAGGTTCGAGTCCCAAAGAAAAAGAGGGAAAAATATCTGTTCCCAAATCAATGGCTAAAATTTGAATAGCTGAAATGGGAGCTGGAATTTGTAAAATTACACCCAAAACCACAGTGAAAAGTTCTCCAGCATTGGATGAAAAAACATAGTGAGCAAACTTCCTGAGATTTTGAAAAATAGTTCTGCCCTTTTTTATTCCCTGCACAATTGAATAAAAATTATCATCCAATAAAATCATATCCGCTGCTTCCTTGGAAACATCTGTACCCATAATTCCCATGGCCACGCCAATGTCTGCTTTTTTGAGAGCCGGCGCATCATTGACGCCATCCCCTGTCATTGCAATTATTTCTCCATTATTTTTAAGAATGGTCGCAATACGCAGCTTTTGTTCTGGTGCTATTCGTGCAAAAACAACATCGGATTTTTTTATTTTATTATATATTTCCGCATCCTTGAGAATATTTAAAGTTTTTCCACTGATAATTTCATAACTTCCTTCTTCGCCTATAAGCCCAACATTTTTAGCAATAGCCTTGGCTGTAAGCTCATAGTCCCCTGTTATCATTATTGATTTAATGCCAAATTTTTTGCATTCAGCTACAGCCACAGCCGCATCACGTCTCGGCGGATCGATCATCGCCATCATTCCAACCCACACTAAGTTCTTTTCCGCTTCTTCTCCTAGGGCTCTGCGAAAAGCAAACTCATCTGATCCAAATTTCTTTTCAATATTACTCAGATCCCTGTAAGCAAACGCCAGAACACGTAAAGCTTCTCCCGACATTTCATTATACAAGGCTTTCATTTTTGACCTGTCCTTGGCAGCAAAAGGCACGACACCCTGATCTGTTTTGATAAAATTGCAAAGATTGATCAGAACATCTGGAGATCCCTTTACAAAAGAATTTAAATTGAGATTTTTATAAACCACACTCATTCTCATTCTGTCTGAAGAAAAAGGAATTTCAGTAATTTTTTTCTCGCCTGTTTTAAAAAATTTGGCTTCTTTATTAAATTTTCTGCCAGCAACAATAATGGCTCCTTCAGTTGGATCACCATTTATTTTATATATGTCATTCTCTTTTACCAGACTTGCATTATTGCAAAGAACGCCAATTCTAAAAAGCAATTCCAGATTTTTTATTTCATGTTGATCGACTACCCGACCATTGAAATAGAAACTGCCCCAAGGCTCATAGCCCTCACCACCTATTCCAATAATCTTCTCGCCCACAACAACCTTGGTAACTGTCAATTCATTTTTAGTAATCGTTCCAGTTTTATCAGTACAAATTATGGAAACCGACCCCAGCGTTTCCACAGCATTTAATTTTTTAGCTAGGATATTATTTTTCAACAAGTTTTTCATTCCCAAAGAGAGAGCTACGGAAGTTGCCGCTGGCAAACCCTCAGGAACCACTGAAACGGCCAGAGCTAGAGCAAAAAGGAAATTTTGATAAAGAGACATCCCTAAATATTGTCCTGCTAAGATAACTACAAGTCCAATGCCCAGAGAAAGAATTGTTACATTTCTTCCGAGAACTTTTAGTTGTTTTTGCATAGGAGTTGGCTCATCCTTGATGCTCTGTGTAAATTTGGCTAGTCTGCCTAATTCCGTTTTCATACCAGTCTGCGTAACAATAACCTTTGCATCTCCTGTCGAAACTGTTTCGCCCATAAAAACCAAATTATTGATTTCCGATAGTTGAATATTTTCTTCAGTCATTGCTCCTACATTTTTTTTCTTCGGTCTGGATTCTCCGGTAAAAATAAAACTGTTGACTTTGAATTCATAGGCTTCCAGCAAATACCCATCGGCGGGTATGCTGTCGCCAGAACTTAAAAAAACAATATCTCCCAGAACCAACAGCTTGGAATCAATTTCCACTCTCTCTCCATCTCGCAAAACCGAAGCCTTGTCTTGAGTTAGTTTTTGAATATTTTCCAAAATTCTTTCAGCCTTAAATTCCTGAAAAAATCCAATCAGTGCATTTATAAAAACGATGATTAAAATAATAACCACATCTCGATATTCATGAAACAAAAAAGCTAGCCCTGCCGCTACCAGAAGTATCCAAACCAAAGCATCCTTGAATTGATTGAGAATCAATTTTAGCCATTTCCAGTTCTGTTTTTTTTCAATGACATTTTTACCAAATTCTTTTAATCTCAAACTGGCTTCTTCAGTCGAAAATCCTTGCACGGAAGTCTTCATCTTTTTCAAAACTTCATCAGAAGTAAGATTATATATATTCTTTTTTGTTTTGATCATTTTATTTTTCTTTTAATTTCTCCAAGACTTCCCAGCTGTTGCCAGCGCCAATTGAAAGCACTAGGTCCTGTTCGCTTATTTTGTCTGACAAATTTTCAATTACTTCCGCAATAGTTGGAATATACTCAGCCTTATCTCGATTATATTTATTTATCAGATTGACTAAATCTTTGGAAGATACTTTCCCATCGGATTCTCTGGCCGAACCATAGATATCCAACACGATAACCTTGTCCGCCGCATCAAAACTTTGTGCAAACTCCTGCAACAAAGCTTCAGTCCGTGAATATGAGTGCGGATGAAAAATAACAATCAAATTTTTCTCTGGGTAAACTTCTTGAGTTGCTTTCAATGTCGCTTTTATTTCCTCTGGATGATGACCGTAGTCATCGAAAAGCAAGGCTCCTTTCTGGCTTTTGCCGATATATTCAAATCTTCTAGACGTTCCCTGAAAATTTTTCAAAGATTCTTTTATTTTTTCTCCATTCAAATTAAGCTTATGGCAAGTCGCAATTACAGCTGCCGCATTCAAGACGTTGTGTTTGCCAACCAGTTGAATTTGAAATTTTCCAAGATTTTCATTTTTAAACAAAATTTCAAACTCTTGGATTGAAATATCATCCGCAACTTGCAATTTATAATTTGTAATTTTCACATCACAATCATAATTAAATCCGTAGGCTATGATTTCGCAATTAGCTTTTTTAGACACCTCTAATGTATCAATGCTATTCCCCCAAACAACCAGAAATCCTGTCTTGGGAATTTTCGAAACAAAATCAGCAAAGGCTTCTTTATAAATTTCGAAATTTTCAAAAGTATCAGGATGATCAAAGTCGAGACTGGTAAGAATCGCTATCTTGGGTTCATACATTTTCAGCTTATTTTGAAATTCATCCGCTTCAATTACAAAAAATTCGCTCTTGCCAAGTAAGGCGTTAGAATCCCAATTTTTGACTTTTCCACCTATTATGGCACTTGGATCTGCCTTGCAACCTCGCAGAACTTCCGCAAGCATAGCTGAAGTTGTTGTTTTTCCATGAGTTCCGCAAACTGCAATACCGTATTTTTGATTAAAAAATTCAGCTAGAATTTCCGGATAGCTCAACATCGGCAAGTTTCTTTTTTGTGCCTCCTGAAATTCAGAATTATTTTCAGCGTTATAGGCTGTTGAATAAATAACCAGATCAATGTCTTCAGGAATGTTTTCTATCGCAAATTTTTCAAAATATTTTATGCCCAATTTCTGCAGAATTTTATCTGTAAAAAATTTCTCATTAGTATCAGATCCCAAAACTTCAACGCCCATTAAAGTCAACATTTCGGAAATTGCAACCACGCCAGAACCCTTGATCCCGATAACATAAACTTTTTTAATTTTTTTTAAATCAACTGCCATATTTTAAGCGTTAATGTGTTATTCTCCCATTTCCAAAAGACCTTGGGCTATTTTTTCGGCCGCATTGGGGTGAAAAAAGTTTTGAATATTTTTGGAAAATTTTTCCCGCAGATCTTCATTTCCTATTAGTTCATCTATTCGGCTCAAGAAAAGATTCTCGCCCAAATTATCCTCTTCCAGAACGAGACAGCCCCCAATTTGAGACAAAAAGTAAGCATTCTTTCTTTGGTGATCGTTGGCTGAATTTTTGAGCGGGATAACAATAGCTGGTTTTTTATTAGCCGCAATTTCAGAAAGAGAATTAGCTCCGGCTCGAGAAATAACCAGATCGGCTGCTGCCAAAATATCTTTCAAATCATCTTCTATGAAGGGAATGGCAAAATATCCTTCCCTGCCCTCTTTGATGCCCAATTCCCCAGCCCTGGCTTTGGATTTTTCCAAATTATTTTTTCCTGTTTGGTGAATGACGTAATATTTTTTCAGCAGCTCTGGTAAAATATTTAGGACTTTTGAATTGACAAAATCTGATCCCTGAGAACCGCCCCAGACAAAAATAATCTTCTTTCCTTCATTTAAAGAAAACCTACTTCTAATTTTTTGTGGATCTCCCTGATTAATGTCAAACCTAAGCGGGTTGCCTGTCAAAACTGTTTTTTCCTTTTCAAAATAATTTTCTGTTTGTGGATAAGAAACAGTTATTCGATTGGCTAATTTTCCTAAAAATTCATTGGTTTTCCCCGGAACACTGTCTGATTCATGAATCATGATAGGAATTTGATATATCCAGCCAGCAATAACTACAGGTAGAGATGCATAGCCACCTTTGGAAAAAATCAAATCTGGCATATATATTAGAAGGTACCAAAGCGCTTGAATGATTCCGATGGGAATCTTGAAAACGTCCAAAAAATTAAGAAAGGAAAAATATCGCCTGAACTTTCCAACAAAAATTTCCTTAGTTGGGATATTATTATTTTCCATTAATTTTTTTTCCAATGCTCCGCTTGGACCAATAAAAAGAAACTCTGCATCGAATTGTTTTTCCTTTAATTTTTTGGCTAAAGCTATTAAAGGAAAAAGATGACCACCTGTCCCCCCACCTGCTAATACTATTCGCATAAATTTATCCCTCACCATTTTTCGGCTTTTGCCGTAGGCAAGGATTTTATTAATACTTAAATTATATTATTACTAAACAATTTATTTCTATCTTGAAAAAATTAATTCGTTATTTAAAATAGCCGAAAAATGGTAAGGGATTAATTTTTTTCTGAATATTTTGAAATATTGAGAACTACACCGGCCGCCGCCATCAAAAATACAATTGATGTTCCTCCATAACTAATGAATGGCAAAGGAACGCCTGTTAAAGGAATGAGTCCTGTGACAGCAGAAATATTTATGAAAGCTTGAAAAACTATCCAGCAAACTACACCAACTACCACTAGTCTTCCAAAACAATCTGGAGCCTGTTTGGCAATTCGAAATCCCCTCATGGCCAAAACAACAAACAGGGCGACTAATATAGTTGCTCCCAGGAGCCCAGTTTCTTCTCCTATTATAGCAAAAATTGAATCCCCCACGGGCTCTGGCAGATAGTTAAACTTCTGCATGCTATGCCCTAATCCTAACCCAAAAATCCCACCTGAGCCAATCGCCAAAAGGGCTTGATTAATTTGATAGCCAACACCGCGAGGATCAAGCTCGGGATGCAGAAAAACCAAAAATCTGTCCATGCGATATGATTCCAGCTTTATCAAAGTAAAAAAAGCCACGACTCCCGAGGCCCCCAGAAAAAACATATGCGAAAGTTTCGATCCCGAAACAAAAAATATTGACATAGCAATAAAAATAGTTACACCCAAGGTTCCCATATCTGGTTGTTTTATCAGCAAAAAACCTACCAAAGCAACTATGGCCAAAAATGGCACCAATCCTTCGAAAAAATCTGCTACTTTTTCTCGCTGACTTTCCAGCCAAGCAGCTAAATAGATTATCAGAGAAAATTTGAGCATTTCCGAGGGCTGAAAAGAAAAAGTTCCCAATTGCACCCATCGGCTGGCTCCGTAAATTTTTGAACCAAATCCTGGCACAAAAATCAAAATTAAAAAAACAATGCTCAAGGCAAACAAAGGAAAAGATATTTTTTTCCAAAAATGATAATTTATTTTTTGCGTAATATAGAGAGCTAAAATCCCTGGTAAAAAACCGTAAAGAAGTTGCCTCTTGAAGAAAAAATAGGAATCATCAAATCTGGTCTTGGAATATGAGATACCAGCGGAAGCAATCATAATCAAACCAAAAACAAGTAGTGCCAAAACGACATAAAAGAAAACTCTATCTGATTTTCTTTCTGTTTTTTCTATTTTTCGAATACCCTCCCGCATGAATATTTACAATTAAAAACTATTTCGTTTTTGATTTCTTCTTTTTCCACTCCTCTATTTTTTTGTGGTTGCCGCTTAGCAAAACTTCTGGAACCTTCCACTCGTTGAATTCCTCGGGCTTGGTATATTGAGCGTGTTCCAGATATCCTTCTTCTCTGTGTGATTCATATACGACACTCTGATCATTTCCAAGTACTCCTGGGAGCAGGCGTGTGATGGAATCAACCAAAATCATAGCCGGAATTTCTCCGCCAGTTAGAACATAATTTCCGATAGAAATTTCTTCATCAGCAATATTTTCAATCACTCGCTCATCCACACCTTCATATCTACCACAAATAAAAATAAGTTGGTCATATGCAGAAAGTCTTTCGGCATCTTTTTGTGTATATTTTTTACCTTTAGCTGAAAAAAGAATCACTCGCGTTTCGAGATTTGAGATTTGAGATTTGAGATTTGTTTGGGATTTGGGATTTGGGATTTGGGATTTTAAAGATTGAACACATCGGTAGATGGGTTCAATCTTAAGTACCATTCCCGCTCCTCCTCCATAGGGCGTATCGTCCACGGTTTTATGCTTGTCATTCGTATAATCACGAAGATTGTGTGTTTTAATTTCAATAAGATTATTTTTTTGCGCTCGCTTCAAAATACTCTCATTAAAATATGAGTTGAATATATCTGGAAATATGGTTATAATATCAAATTTCATACTCTTAATGATACCATAAATAAACAAAAACAAAAAAGCCTTTTGTGGCTTTTTTGCTGAAAAATCCTTTCTTTTTAGATTAATCCAAATAAGAAAGAAGATTAATTTTCAAACTATAAACTTCCAACTACATCATCAATTGATCTTTGTTCTCTTGGTGCATTTTCTGAACCTGCTGGTTCGTTAATCTTTAGATTAACTCTAGCATTGTTCTTGGCTCCAATGATTCGAAGCAAAGTTCGGAGAGCCTTGGCAGTTGCACCTTCTCGACCAATGACCATTCCCATATCTTTTGGATCAACATCCAAAGTAATAAGAACGCCCATTTCGTCGATTTTTCTTTCAACCTTTACGGCATCCGGATTACTGACAATCTGCTTAATAACATATTCGACAAAATCTTTGTCTGTTGTATTTTCTGTCATTTTCGTGTTTCAATTTATTACCTTTCAAAGTAGAGATGATTTTTCAGAAGTTCGACCTGCCATTCTTCTCTTGCCATGAGCCGAAACTCGGCTCATGAAAGCATCTTCTCACTTTGTCTTTATAATATTGTTTTTCGATATTTTTGTCAATATTGAATTTCCTATAACTTGTCGTAATTGCCCGATAAAGATTGAATGGTTTTGGAATAATTGGTAAGCCCATAACAAGACCAGCCAAGATATTTCATGGAAGCATAGACCTCCCATTTTACGCTGATTTTTTTCTTGTCACAAGGACTGGTTATTCTAACTTTACCACTCTCTGTAGCACCATCATTTTTAAGCTTCAACGCCATAGCCATTACACCGTCAGTCAGATTCCATGGGTTAGGTGGGTTGTGTCCAGTAGCGGAAGCAATTTTACTCTTATACCCCCACCAGGTATCAGACATAAATTGGGCCGCACCCATTGCTCCTCCAGTTCCCTTGTAGCTTTTTGGTGCGCAAGAAACTTTTAATTTTTTGTAATCAAGGTCTAATTCTTCTGCAATATTTTTAAATATTGTTAATCTTGCACTGCTCATTTTACTTCCTTTGTAGTCACAACCTCCAACAGAAGCCCCTAGGCGAGATTCAACTGAAAGCATTCCAAATAAGAATCCGGCCCTTACTCCTGTTTTTTTGCTGGCAAATTTAATCGCATCTTTAACGTCTTTTGCATCATAGCTTCCTCCCAATAACTTATTCAAGTCGCTCTGTAATTCTGACATTTTTTTTTGAATTTCAGCTAAGGTGGATTGAGTTTCTTCAATATCATCTACAATCGCTGCTTGTTGCACTTGCTGAGACTCAAGGGCTTTTTGGTTTTTTTGTTTTTGGCTAGCCAACAATGCTTTGGCTTCCTCTGTTTCTCCTTTGGCATCATTAATCTCTTGCAAAACATCGGATATTTTTGTTTTTATCCCAGCCATACTATCAAAGCCCCATGTTAAATCACTCATATTTCCATCGAAGACAGCCAGAGAAATAACTGGGTTATCCTGATTAGCATAGTACATTTGTCGAATATATTCAGATAGTATCTTTTTATTAAGTTCCGCCCTATTGTTCAGATTATTAAGTTCCTCTTCACTTCTGGCTATGTCAGCCTGTATTTCCTTTAAAAGAGTTTGTGTAATGCTGATTTGGGCCTTATTTTTGTATAGCTGTGACTGCTCTGTGGCCAATTCTTGTTGAGCCTCTTTAAGTTTTTTGTTGAGTTTTTCAATTTTATCCTTTATGTCACTGGCAGTATCGGCATGAGCTGGATAAACAGAAAAACCAAAAAAACTGGTAATAAAAAACGTTATCACCAAAAATGTAAGAATTTTTTTTCTTTGCTTTCTCATTGCTTAAAATTATATCACAAAACAAAAAACACTTCAAAAACAGAAGTGTCTTTTGCTTGTTCCGAGCCTGAAGTTAGGCTTTTTTATCTGGCTCAGTTTCTTCGACTGGAGCCTCCTCCTTCTTTATTCCTTCAACCTTGGTTAAATCTTCTTCAACTTTTTCCTCAAGCTCTTTGAGTTCCTCCTCTGATCTTGGTGGAGTTACAATGGCAATAACTGTTTCTGGTTCAAGCTCGAGTTTGACACCTTTGCCTATTTTCAAATCTCCAACTGTGATATGATCATCGAAAGTTTTCAGACTTGATACATCCACATCAATATGCGATGGCAAATCAGCTGGCAAACATTTTACTTCCAATTTATCAATGTTTTTAATGAGAATTCCGCCAAATTCCTTGACGGCTGGAGATTCACCCACAAAAACCAGCTCAACTTCCGTTTCAATTTCTTCATCCATTCTGACTTGATAAAAATCCAGATGAATTATTTTATAAGAGACTGGGTCTCTTTGAATTTCTTGAATGATCACATTGCGACCATTTTTGCCATCAATTTCCAGATTGATAATTGTACTTTCTCCTGATTTTTTGAGCAATTTTCTAAAATCAAGAGCAGTAATCCAAATATTCAGAGATTCCACTCCTCGGCCATAAACGATAGCCGGTATCAAACCCTCACGCCTGCTTTTGTTGGTTTTTTTGCCTTTTTCTTGGCGATTTTTAGCTTCTAATTTCACTTTGTCCATATATTTGCCTTTCCCTCACCATTTTTTGGCTCGCGCCTCTGGCGGAAGGTTTCTTTTATAATGATTAAACTAAAACTATTTAAATTATATTAAAAAAAATTAATTACATTTCATACTCATTAGCTAAAAGGTGGCGAGGGATAAATTAAAAAATAAAAAAACTTATCGAAGTAGATAAGTTCAGTTCAAAAAATATTTTCTAAAAATATTTTTTCTGAACGTTCTACCCTCCCCTTAGGGGCCTCTCAAACGTTAAAAAATTAATTTTCTAAATTATGATTCGTGTTTTGGCCATAAACAAACTCATGTATTTCCAAAACATCATCAGCGTCAATTGTGTTATCACGAAACATTCTTTTCACCTCTTGCCTGTCCAGATCAGTAGCTACTCCCAAATTTACAATCCCAACGCCAGTAATTGATGAAAAAATCAGAGCTGAAGTATTACATTTAGGACAAGTTATGTGAAATGTCGTTTTTTGATCTTGGTTTTCCAGCGTTAAAAAATCATCCTGAGAATAATGGGCATTGCAAAAAAAGCAATTTTCCAAGATATTCTCACTCCTATTTTTCTTATTTTGCTTCATATAAAATAACTTAGCTCTATAGAATTTTACCAGAAAAAAGATCTCTAGTCAAGAGCTTTCAGTCTTCTAATATAAATACTCTGGATTATACCAATAGAAGCCAAAACAATAACGATTGAACTGCCACCATAGCTAAGAAATGGCAAGGGAATACCCGCAATTGGCGACATTCCAGTATTCATACCCACATTAACCACTATTTGCAAAAAAAACATCGCCATTATACCGACGGCCAGAAGATAACCAAAATTATCTCTAGCCAATCTGGCTGTTTCTTTGATCCGATAAAATAAAACTGTAAAAAGTGCAAAAACAAAAATAACCCCAGCAAAACCTAACTCCTCGGCGATAACAGCAAAAATAAAGTCTGTATGTTTTTCGGGTAAAAAATTTAATTGAGATTGGGAACCATGCCCTAGGCCCTTGCCAAAAGCCCCGCCTGAGCCTACTGCCACCATCGATTGAATAACATTATACCCACTTCCGCGTGGATCATTATAAGGGTTAGTAACATTTTTCAATCTCTCTTTCTGATAGTCTTTAAGAAAAAACCAACTGGAAGATATGGCTACTGCACCAATCAGAAAAAATATAGCAATATTTTTTCTGTCGATTCCGGAAACCAAAAGAATGCTTACCCAAATTCCAATAATTATTGCAGCTGAACCAAAATCTGGTTGCCTGAGAACAAAGAAAACCGGCACAAATACTAAAATAAGTGAAGTTATTATTTTTACAACTTCACTTAGGTGACTCTTTTTCTTTGAAAGAAAGCTAGCTAAAAAAATAATCATAACGAGTTTCGCGACCTCTACTGGTTGGAAATTAAATTCTCCAAAATTCAGCCAGCCTCTTGTTCCACGAACATTCATCCCTAAAAAAATTACTCCGACCAAAAAAATAAGCAAAATTAAATACAATTTTGTACTATAGGAATTGAAGGCTCGGTAGTCATAAAAAGAAAAAAATAACATCAAGGCAATCCCTATTATTATCGCTATTATTTGTTTGTAAAAATTGTTTGGGCTAAAGTTACCTTCAATAAAAGAAACGCTGTAAAGCGCCGTTAACCCTATCCCTAGCAGCAAGGTAATAACAACTATTACCAGCCAATCTATTTTAAAAAAATTATTCATTGCCTAGCTATGCTGATTTAATGCGATTTTTTTTGTTTTTTATTTTAATTAGAAAGATTGCGCAGGAAAATATCGTTTAACGAAAGCATCGCTTTTGAAAATATTCGTTTCGGCTTGAATTTCCATATCGCCAACTTGATAAATTTTATTTGGCCAAAGAACCTTGAATTCACGACTTTCTCCAGACTGAACTGTGTTTATTTTTGTCGAATTAAGGGCAACAATTTTTCCATAATTATTTTTAACAACTACAAGTATTTTTATTTCATTAAAATCAAATGAGCTTTCGTTTCTAAGTAGCCCGATCGCGTTACTAGTTCCCAAGCTTTGATCAACTTCGTAAAAATTTTTATTAACTATTACTAGCGGGGGCTTTTCCACACCAGAAAAATCCTTCCAGACTATGTTTTTTATTTCCAACTCAACTTTTGCCGGATAAACATTTAAATCGATACCAACTTCCACTAGATATTTATTTTCCTTAGGAAAAATAAATCCTCGTCCATCTCTTTTGGTTAGAATATTTCCATTTTCATCCTTTAGGTTGAACGTGTAATCAAAACTGCTGCTACCATAATCTTCGTTGGGGTTTTGTATTTCACTGTAAATATCATATTTGTTTGCCACGCCAGTTTCGGTTATTCCAGTATCTTTAAAAACCAGGCCACTGGCTAGTTTAATTTCGCATTTATTCGGGCAAACACCTCCACAATCAGTCCCGCTTTCATCCTGATTTTGTTTTCCATCAGAACATGAATCATTTGGAATTAATTTAAAAATAACAGGAATTAAAATCAGAAGAAAAATAGCCGCATAAACCAAGCCTATTATGATTTTTTTTTGATCTCTTTTTTCCATAATTTTGCATTAAAATAAAAATGACTCTTTCTTATATTTTACATTAAAAACTAATTTCAGGAAAGCTACCGGAAAAAACGAAGATTCAAAATAGACTTTTTGAAAAAACAAAAAAGAGCGTATCATTCTTTATTTAATTTCAAATGTATAGTCTTGGCGGCGACCTACTTTAACCCCGCCGAGGCGGGGCTATCATCGGCGCTGAAGTGCTTAACTGCTCTGTTCGGGATGGGAAGAGGTGTTGCCACTTCGCTAGAGTCACCAAGACAATACATTCGAAGAAATATTTCTCAAATAATACTCTCTTTCAAATTTTTATAGTTTTCTTTTTTCGTAGATGCTTTTTATCAGAAATTATTAACTGCTAACTCATTCTTTAACACGCAACCTGTAACATACCTAACTAAAACAAATTAATCATTCTAATTAGATTAATGTTTCATGTTACGTGTTACATGATTTTTGAATTCAAGGTAATATGTTCAATTTATTAGTATCTCTTGGCTAAACATATCGCTATGCTTACACCTGAGACCTATCAACCTGATCATCTTTCAGGAAATTGTACCGCTCGCATCACGCTACGCGCGATACTCGCTTTAAGTCTAAAGCTTAAATTCTAAATTATAAAGTTTGGTGTCCGCCAGAGGCGGACTTTCTTTATTTTAGACTTTAGCTTTTAGAAATTAGACTTTGAGTGAGTATCGCATGCAATGTGATACGAACGATAATTGCCTAATCTTGAGGTGGGCTTCTTGCTTATATGCTTTCAGCAATTATCCCGTCCAAACTTAGCTACTGAGCAGTGCTCCTGGCGGAACAGCTCATACACCAGAGGTTTGTTCTTTCCGGTCCTCTCGTACTAGGAAAGAGTCCTCTCAAGCAATAACGCCTACAGCAGATAGGAGACCAACCTGTCTCACGACGGTTTGAACCCAGCTCGCGTACCGCTTTAATTGGCGAACAGCCAAACCCTTGGGAGCTTCTCCACCCCCAGGATGCGATGGGCCGACATCGAGGTGCCAAACCCCTCCGTCGATATGGACTCTTGGGAGGGATCAGCCTGTTATCCCCGGGGTAACTTTTATCTGATGATCTTCTACGCTCCTATAAGCGATAGTCGGTTCACTAAATTCTACTTTCGTAACTGATCGACTTATTGGTCTTGCAGTAAAGCTGGCTTATGCTTTTGCACTATCAGTCCGATTTCCATCCGGACCTAGCCAACCTTTGTAAACGCCTCCGTTGCCATTTAGGAGGCGACCGCCCCAGTCAAACTACCCACCAGGCACTGTTCCCGGTCTGGTATGAATCACTAAGACAGACGTTACAAATATAGAACCATTAATTACAAACTTTTATATAATCTCTGGTTCATCATTGTTAGTCGTCTTTTTGACTCATAACAGACCAGGGTTAGAATTAAAACCTTGATAGAGTGGTATTCCACTGTCGACTCAGTCTGCACCTGAATGCAAACTTCAAAGTCTCCCACCTATTCTCGG
>ENA-UOWO01004557-UOWO01004557.1-activated-sludge-metagenome-genome-assembly--contig:-NODE-4557-length-15219-cov-13.847402_pt1 | contig 15219 bp, 14 predicted proteins | sample MGYA00238148_ERZ761564 | MGnify/ENA primary metagenome ERZ761564 (study PRJEB28885, sample SAMN05720194) | activated sludge metagenome | isolation source: Anaerobic digester | place: USA...
TTCTACATTGATTTTTTTCATTGGTGTGAATTCCGCTTCCGGTGTGCCGGTAAGTTTTATTCGGTTGACATCGCCTTTATTAAAAGAAACAGTGATAAACGCAGACGTTGATTTGTTGGCACCATTATAGGCATCATTGTCCTTAATGAAATAAATACTTTCTGCATTGCCGTCTACATCTACCTTGTCAATTTCTTTGTTTGCAATTAACGCTTGCATAAACTTGCCTTTTATCTGGTTGTAAATTTCTTTGTCTTGCAAGTTTACGATAAATGCATTACCGAAAATATCCACTCGATTGATTTCATTATTCTTATTGTACAGATAAATGGAATCGCCTGTAATTTGTGTAGAATCCATCCATAAAATAGGGTTGATGTAGAGTTTGAAAATAGAATCCTGTTCTGAATAATACATCGAATCCGCGTTGGCACTCATTTCGCCTTGTATCATTTTCATGTGATACCATGCTTTGATTATTTTTACAGAATCATTGCTGCTGATAGAATCATTCAGCAGTACAGAATCTTCAACAGCAATTTTAAAAGTCAGCAAGGTATCTGCACTTAAAAACATCGTATCTTTTTCATTTTCCGATACGGTAATCATCAACGGATCTTTGTAGGCTTTTACGTACGATTTGTTTTCATCAGAATAAATGTAATTGCTCAAAATGGTGGTGCGTTCCGAGCTGTCGCTATACACTACATTGCCTTCTGCAACGGATATCTTAGATTTATTATCAAAGTTGATAGATTCTGCTTTTACAGAAGCATCGCCTTTTTTTATTTCCGCATTTTTTCCAAAGAAAGCTCTTTCCAGTTTTGAATCGTAGTAACCGCTGTTGGTTACAATGATGTTACTGTCTTTGTCAATAATCGTTGTTTTGGTAATGAAGTAAGCTATTTCTTTGTCCGTGTTGTAGCGCATCGAATCGGCATAAATGGTTCTTTCCGGATTTTTCAAAACCACATCGCCATAAAACATTGCTTCACTTTTTTGATGATAATAATAGCCGATGGCACTGGTGATGACCGTTTCCTTATTCACAATTCTTCCGCCACTCATATAGTTTCCGACATCCGTTTCCGTATTGTAGTTCAATTCAGGTGCCGTCAAAATCATACTTTTATCGCGCATAGAACACATGCCTGTCAGACGACCTAATTTCTGGTCGCCGAAATATTCCAGAAAATTTCCCCAAACATCTACGCTGTCACTTTTTTCGATATGTACTTGTTTCCCGTATGCGGTCATGTAATTGGCATCAATATCAATAATGGCACTGTCGCAATACATTACTGCATTGTCGTGTTTTAATTTTACATGTCCAATCAGTTTTCGGTATTTTCCCAGTTCTTTTGTTTCGTACAACAAAGAATCAGATTTCAGAATTTCTATTTTCTTTTTTTGAGATGTATCTCTTGGTGGTGGCGGAAAGTAGATGGATTTTTGTGCCACAGCATTAGAAAATATCAAACAGCAATACAAAAAGAAACAGATTTTTAATCCTGTTTTTTTTGATGTGGTATGATATACTTTATTTGCTTTCAATATCTATAAATAAAATAGCCATTGTTAGATACAATGGCTAAGTTAGTATTTTTAATTTCATTACAACATACTGTTGACGCACTACTTATTTTATCTTTTTCGCAGCTTTCGGATTGTTTTCTAAAAACTGTTGTAAAGAGGTATCCGCAACGGAATATGTTTTTGTTCTGTCTATTAAAGACAAGCTGATATATTTTTTAGGATTTGCTTTTAAGTCTGTTAAAACGGCATTCAATGATTGAATAGTTTTAGTGATGTCATTATACGCACCATCTTCTTTCAGCAATTTGGAAATAGAGCCGTCACCATCATTTATTAACGACAACGTTTTCTTAAGTTGTTCCAATGTTCCTTTCGCACTTTCTATAGTAGGTGCTAAATCCAATGTTGCAATTTTTCCGGAAAACGTCTGGAAATTAGTCAAAATGGAATCCAGTTTTCCGGATTCAGCAGTCAGCCTGCTAACGTTTGCCATGATGGCATCAATATTTGCTTTGTTATCTGATAAAGTACCGTTTAAGGTAGTAATCATTTTGTCTGCATTTGCAGCCAGTTTATTTACAGATTGTAGTGTAACGCTTAAATCACCCACCGCTTTTTTTAATAAGCTATTTTCACCGGAACCTAATTGTGTATTTAAATTAGACGCCAAAGCCTGAAAAGAACCTAGTGTGCTGTCTAATCTTGGTTTTAATTGTGCAATTAAATCAACGCCTTGGTCAATAGAGTTTCCTTTAACAATGCAAGCCAGTGTATCTGTATCTTTTGCTTCACCGCCACTTTTACCACGCAATAAACCAACACCCATTTTTCCCAACATATCTAATGCATAGATAATAAATTTACTGTCTTCCGGAATTACTACATCATTGTTCAACTTTAACGTCATGATGGCTTTGTAAGGATAATTAGGACTTGAAGTGATTTGAATATCATCCACTCGGCCAATTGGAACATCGTTTTCCAATACAGGACTGGATGGTGTGATGCCTGGCACTCTGTCTGCTACGATGTAAACATATTTACTTCTGGCGAATATATTATCACCTTGTAAATATTTAAATCCTAAAATAAATGCTGCAATTCCAAAAATGGTAAGCGCGCCGACTAAAATTTCGTTTTTATTTTCCAAGGTTGTATAGTTTTAACAATCACCAAATATAAGGAGAAAAACATAATATTTATAGTGTCAAGATTAAGCTAATTATAAGATAAGTACAAAATCTACTGTAAATATTTTTTTGCCTCAGTAGAAGATAATTTTTTTCCGTCTTTATAAACTACTATAAATGCATCTTTGTAGCCTGAAACCTTCACTTTCTTCAACACTTTCAATGCTTCATCGTAATCAGTGAACGGTGCATAGGCATATTTATACATTCCATCCGATTTTTCATACTTCAGATTTTTGTATAAACTGTATGCTTTATCTGATTTCGGTAATAATTTAGTGGTTGATTTAATTTGTACCTTATAAATTATTCCTTTTTCTGATGTTGTTTCTTTAGGTGATTCCACGGGTTTTGTTTCTTCCACAGGCTCTTCTTCCACAACAGGAATGTTGTTAGGCTGATTCATAATTACTGGTGGAATTAATTTATTTCCTTTTTCCACAGTGATTTTGTATTCGTCAAAAGCATGGAAAATAGCACCGGCAATGTCTTCTTGTCCATTTTTAGAAATTAAAAATTTTTCTTCTTCTTTATTGGTAAGAAATCCTGTTTCTATCAGAATAGAAGGACAAGTAGTGCGATAAAGTACCCAAAATCCAGCTTGTTTCACACCTCTGTTAAAACGATTTAACTTGTTCGTGAATTGTTCTTGTACTTTACTGGCCAAGAACGTACTTTGCTCAATATTGGCATTTTGTGCCAAAGAAAGTGCAATCATCGCTTCCGGCGAGTCCGGATCGAAGCCTTCATATGTTTTTTCGTAATTTTCCTCTAGCTTAATAACTGCATTTTCTCGTTTTGCCACGTCTAAGTTGGCTTGTGATACGTGTAATCCCATCAAAAACGTCTCTGTTCCGATCGCTTTGCTAGGTCCAGAATTGCAATGTACGCTGATAAAAAGGTCAGCATTATTATTGTTAGCCAGTAAGGCTCTATCCTGTAAAGTGATAAAAACATCTGTTTTTCTTGTATAAAGTACTTTTACATCAGGATATTTTTCCTCAATCATTTTACCTAAGGCAAGAACTACTTTTAAGGTAACATCTTTTTCATGAGAATGGAGAGAACCATTGCAACCACCGTCGTGACCACCGTGTCCGGCATCCAAAACAATGGTCTTGATTTTATAATTCGCTGTGTTTTTAGAAACACATTGTCCAATTGTGTGAATAGATAATAATAATATTAAGCAAGCAATCCGTATTTTTGACGTTTTAAACATACATTTGAAACTCATTTTGTATAGAAATATTTTATTGTTGTCGTACTTTAATCTGTATAATCGGTTTGTCTTTTTGTTGTTCATAATTTTTATGTCAGTAAATGTATTTTCTCAAAAGAAACTACAAAAAAACATTAAAATAATGAACGATACTACAGAACAAGCAAACTTTGAGCCAAAAGTACTAAAATCAAGTTCGGATTCTGTTTTTAAAGATTCCACAATTGTGGAAGCAAAAACCATAAAGATAGCAGATAACGAGTTGGATGACAATGTGAAATATATGGCTCAGGATTCTATTGTTTATGATATTCCGAATAAAACTGTCTATTTATATGGAAGAGCAACCATCAAATATCAGGAAATGGATATGGCTGCAGGCTTTATTAAGTATAACTGGGACAGCAGTGAAGTGTACGCAAAAGCTACTTATGACGATAGTTTAGGTGCCATGAAACGGGTGGAATTTAAAGATGGCAATGGCGAATACGTTGCCAATGAAGCAAAATTTAATTTTAAAACTAAAAAAGGCAGAAGTGTTGGTTTGGTTACCAAAGAAATGGAAGGTTACCTGCACGGAGATCAGGTTAAAGTGATTGACTCAAATACTATGTATATCAAAAACGCAAGGTATACCACTTGTGATTTAGACGATCCGCATTTTTATGTGGAAATTGGCAAAGCAAAAGTCATAAAAGATAAAATTATAGTAGGAAAACCAGCCGATGTGGTGATTGCAGGTGTGCGAACACCATTATTTTTGCCATTTGCCATGTTGCCATCCATTAAATCTAAAGGCACCGGATTGCTGATGCCTACCTATGGACAAAGCACTGAATTAGGTTTTTTCTTAAATAACATTGGATACTACTGGAAAATAAATGATCAGGTAGCATTGACTACTACGGCAGATGTCTACACACTAGGAAGCTGGGGTTTGCATACTAATCTTGCCTACAGAAAGATTTATAAGTTTTCCGGAAACCTGAATTTTAATATCAACCAGCAAAGAGGTGGTTCGCAATATGAACGCTTTAATCCGAATCGACAGAAACCACCACTTAATTTTGGAGTGCAGTGGCAAATGAATCTCGATCCGAAAAAAATGTTCAACAGCAGTTTTAACATCAACCTGAATATTGTAAGCAATAAAACGTATCAGTTGTTGAATTCAAGAGAACCTCAAAGTGTATTGGCCACCAATTTCTCTTCTAATATTTCTTACAGTAAATTCTGGCCGGGCAAACCTTACAGAATTGCCATCAACACCGATTTAGTTCAAAATACTCAATCAAAAAGAATTACGCTGACATTGCCACGTTTTACGTTCAATGTCACCAGAATTAATCCTTTTCAACGAAAAGTGGCAGCCACTACACGTAAATGGTATGAAAATATCGGATTCTCCTATGATTTAAATGCATCCAATCAACTGAATGCAACAGATTCCACGTTTCTGACCTTGAAAACGCTGAAAGATATGCGCAACAGCATCACGCATAATTTGCCAATTTCCGGAAATTTTACACTGGCAAAATACCTTAATTTAAATGTTGGTTTTAATTACCGAGAGAACTGGTATTTCAGTTACATCAATAAAACGTATTATGATTTTTTAGCGCAACGAAATGACGAAACCGGTAAAATAGATACATTTTATAATCAGGCAGTTGACGAAACAAAATATGGTTTTAAATCCTACAGAGATTTTAATTTTAACATGAGTTTCAATACACAGTTGTTTGGTCTATTTCAGTTTAAAAATAGCAAGTTAAAAGCTATCCGACATACATTTCGGCCAAGTTTGAATTTTAATTTCAGTCCGGATTTTACCAAAGCATTCTGGAAATATAATCGTACAGTACAATCTGATAGTATCGGTACTATTGCCACCTATTCTGTCTTTCAGAATAACGGAATTGTACCACAAACCAAACAGGGAAATATTGGTGTAAGTTTCAGTAATACGCTGGAAATAAAAGTGTATTCTAAAAAAGACAGTGTTACGCATACCAAAAAAATTACCTTGCTTGATAATCTGTCGCTTAATATGAATTACAATATTCTGACGAAGCGTTTGAGTCCATTAAACATTAGTGCTTCCACACATTTGACGGATAAATTAAATCTGAGTTTTAATGCGAGTATGGATCCGTATTCTACAGATAGTTTAGGAAGACAAACCAATGATTTCTACTGGAAAGAAAGACGAAGATTTTTCAGACTTACCAATTTGAATGTTTCGTTGCAAGGCAGTATTCGCTCTAAAAAAGGATTGCAGGAACAAACAGAACTAAATCAAACCTTACAAGAAACGCAAGGTATTAATAATCAGTTTTTTCAAAAAAATGTATACGAACGCGATTATTATAATTTCTCTATTCCGTGGTCTGTTAATTACCAATACAGTTTAAATTTATCTAGGTTTAAATTCAATAAAAAAGATACGACTGCCATCACGCAAACACTAGCATTAGGTGTTGACTTTAACATCACCAAAAAATGGAAAATTAATATTTCATCCGGTTTTGATGTCACGAATAAAAGTATTACCAGAACTGATATTTCTGTTATTCGCGATTTGCACTGTTGGCAAATGGAATTCAAATGGACACCGGTTGGATTTCAGAAAGGATTTTACATGACGGTTTATGTTACTTCTCAGCAATTTAACTGGTTGAAATTGCAGAAACAAAAAGGCTTCTTCGATACCGGAATTTTCGGTGGATTAAACAGTGGTGGATTAGGAAATATTGGAAACGGACTGTAGTAATTGTCTGAATCTGGATTAGCGGATTAAAAGATGATTGGATTGTTTATCTGAACTTTTATACTATAATAATCCGTTGTGCGTTTTCAATATTAAATAACAACGAAAAATTGGAGCATGCAGGATTTAAAAAGCGTGGGCTGGCAAAACCAGCGGAGCATTTGGTTTTGCCTTGTCTTTTTTGGTTACTTTTTTTGACTAAGAAAAAAAGTGACAAAAGTTTGAACATGATAATCAATTGGAAAATAACCTTTTTATTATATTAAACCGCACAACGCGTTATAATAGATTGTAATTTTGTGATTCTCTATTCCAATAAATCCGAAAATCCATTAATCTGATACATCCAGATTCAAACAACTATTTAGTAAACGCATACTGCACCAGATTAGCACCCATTTTCAAGGCTTTCTGTCTGTTCTCATCTGAGTCTTTATGCACCGACTGATCTTCCCAGCCATCGCCTAAATCACATTCATAATCATAAAAACAAACTAAACGACCTTGGTAAATAAGTCCGAAACCTTGTGCTGATTTTTTTTCGTGTTCGTGTATTTTTGGCAAGCCATTTGGAAAATCATATTTCTGATGATATACAGGATGCGAATGAGGTAATTCAATAAAATCGAGCTCAGGGAAAACTTTTTTCATCGCTTTTCGGATAAACGGATCGATACCGAAATTATCAGAAACATGCAGAAAACCGCCTGCCATTAAATAAGTACGAAGATTAGCTGCTTCCTGTTCGGTAAAAATAATATTTCCGTGTCCGGTGATATGCACAAACGAGTAATTAAATAATTCCGCACTACCGGGTTCTATTTCGCCAATATCGGTACTGAGATTTAAATGAAGCTGCTGGTTGCAAAACTTTGCCAGATTAGGAAGTGATGTTGGATTTGCATACCAGTCGCCACCGCCTTTATATTTTAACAATCCGATTTTTGCCGTTGTTTTACCTTGTGAGAAAGAGGAAAAAGAAAAAAGCAAAAAGCCAAATAGTATAAGTGAATATTTTATTTCTTTTTTCATCGTTAATTGTACATCGTTAATCATTAATCATACTTATGACGGAGCATGCATATACGCCAGCCGTTTCTACACGCAAAATAGAATTTCCTAAGGAAACCGGAATATAATTTTTGTTAATTGCCGTTGAAATTTCTTCTTTCGTGAAATCACCTTCAGGTCCAATCAACAGCAATGCGGTTTCCTTTTTTTTGTAAACATCTTTTAAATGTCTTTTTTCGTCTTCACAATGCGCGATAAAATAATTGTCGAATGGCTGACTTATTGTATTATAGAATGAAGATAGCTTTTGAACCGGATGTAACGTTGGAAAAAATAACTGACCACTTTGTTTTGCTGCAGAAATAATGATTTGCTGCAAACGTTCCATTTTTATTGTTTCTTTTTCCGTTCTGTCAGAAATGATAGGGTAGATGTTAGCGATTCCGATTTCAGTGGCTTTTTCCAGAAACCATTCAATGCGCGCCGGATTTTTTGTAGGACAGATAGCGATGGATAATTTATTCGGATTTTCCGTTACTGCTCTCACAATTTTCTGAATTGAAATCTGTACTTCGTGTTTTTGGATGGATGAAATAATGCCTTCATATAAAATGCCATTTCCGTTAAGTACTTCCACTACATCACCCAATCTTCCACGCAAAACTTTTGTGCAATGCTGTGCCTCTTCATTTTCTAAATAAATGAAATTGGATGGTATGTTGTTAGAATAGAAACGTTTCATGTTTTTTGTATCACAGAGTTACACAAAGATACACAGAGTTGCTGAGTTTTATTCCTCAGTGGAATCTCCGTGTTCCTCTGCGATAGTTTCTTCTTCACCGAAAAACCAAAAATGTGTTTGTCCGTAGTTGCGCACTTCCAGTAGTTTCGGATGTTCCGTGAAATCGTGTCTTGGTGATGTTTCCAATATAAACCAGCCGTTTTCTCTGAGTAGTTTTTTTTCAAAAATCAAATCCGGTATGGTGTCTATTACTTCCAGTGCGTAAGGTGGTCCGGCAAAAATTAAATCGTATTGTTGCGTGCAATTTTCCGCAAATTTGATGGCATCACCTAAAATTATTTTATGATTCGGAATTTGCACTTCTTCGCTCATCTTTTTTATAAAACCTAAGCTAATTTTGCTCATGTCAACAGACGTAATATCTGTGCAACCACGCGAAAACATTTCCATGTCCAGGCTGCCGGTGCCAGCAAATAAATCCAGAAATTTCACTTCTGAAAAATCAAAAGTATTATTCAGAATATTAAATAAGGCTTCTTTGGCAAAGTCTGTCGTTGGCCGTGCCGGTATATTTTTCGGTGGATAAAATCGTTTTCCGCGCAAGCTTCCTGAAATGATTCTCATATTTTGTTAGTGATAGTTAGTCTGTTGAAAATGGAAATAATAGTTGACAAAAATATCAAAATAAATGTATTAAAACTGATTTATAAACTGCCAACTCACAATCCGAGTCCTAACAAATTTATATAATAATGCAATTGAATTTCTTCCACACCATAAATAAACGGAAGCGTGTTTTTTAATGTTCTGTCTATTTCAAAATTCCGCACATATCCGTATGTAGTGGAATACATCGGAGATTTTTCTTCAATAAATCCATATAAATAAGTTGGAAATTCATTTAAGTCGAGCTCTAAATGTTCGTATGACAATCTTAAATAATATAGTAAGTCTTCTTTTGCTTTCACCGGAAATTTATTGTAATAAAAATTACCGCTTGCTTTTTTGTAGCAAATCGTCAGTTCTTCGCCATATAAATTTGCCGATAAATAGCTTTTGAAAGAAAGTTTAGTATTGTAAAAATGGAGCAATCCGTAATCAATACAATAGAATTCAACATTTGGTAAATGATTTTCTATAAAGTTGATGGTTTTGTCCGGCAATGAATAATACACATAAAACGAATCACTAATCTTGTTTTTCAGGTAGGTAATATGTTCATTTTCAGAAAATCCCAATAGTTTAAAAACTTCTGCAGGTTTGTCGGTTTTATCCGGCAGAACAGCAAATTCCGGTGAATAGATGGCTACTTTACTGTTTTTAAATGGCAAATTGAAAATTTCCTGTAAATCGGCAAACCAGATAGCGATGGAATCATTGTGCAAAAATTTTCCAGGTTGTTGTTCCAGCACTTTGGCTTCAAAATCAATGATTTGGTTTAATTCTCTGTCAATTATTGCATAGGAAAAGCAATATGGATGCAAATGCAGCAATAATTCCAGATGCTGAGCTCGTTTTAATATGTCAATCGAAGTCCTGATGGTTAATTTTTATGCAATTATAGCTAAAAACTAAAATTAAAGCGCATCTTTTTTACTTTTTAGTTGATACTTTATTACTTTTGCCACATGAACTTACATGAATATCAGGGAAAAGAACTCTTGAAACAATTTGGCGTTAAAGTACAGGAAGGAATAGTAGCAGAAACCGTAGAGCAGGCAGTAGAAGCCTGGAAAGTCATCAGCGCACGAACCGGAAGCGAAGGCGTGGTGGTGAAAGCACAGGTACATGCAGGCGGACGCGGAAAAGGCGGTGGTGTAAAATTTGCACCGAATCTCGACGCACTGAAAGAGAAAGCATCAGAAATTTTAGGAATGACATTGGTGACTCCACAAACCGGAGCCGAAGGGAAAGTGGTACATAAAATATTTATCGGTGAAGATGCATACTACAAAGGACCAAGCGATACCAAAGAATTTTATATGTCTGTGTTGCTCGACAGAAAAAAAGAATGCAATGTAATTATGTATTCTACGGAAGGCGGTATGGATATTGAAGAAGTGGCAGAACATACACCTGAAAAAATTTACAAAGAATGGATAGATTCTGCAGTTGGTATACAGGCTTTTCAGGCGCGTCGTATTGCGTTTAATTTAGGATTGAGCGGACAGGCTTTCAAAGAAATGGTAGATTTTGTACAACGTTTGTATAATGCATATGTAGGTTCAGATTCCAGTATGTTTGAAATCAATCCGGTTTTAAAAACGTCTGATGATAAAATTATTGCGGTAGATGCAAAAGTAAATCTGGATGATAATGCCTTATATCGTCATAAAGATCTGGAAGCACAACGCGATTTGCTGGAAGAAGATCCGACAGAAGTGGAAGCAGCGGCAGCAGATTTAAATTATGTGAAACTAGACGGTAATGTAGGCTGCATGGTGAATGGTGCCGGACTGGCGATGGCAACTATGGATATCATCAAATTAAGCGGTGGCGAACCGGCTAACTTTTTAGATGTTGGTGGTACGGCAAATGCAGAACGTGTTGAAAAAGCATTCAGAATCATCATGAAAGATCCGCATGTAAAAGCAATTTTAATCAATATTTTTGGCGGTATCGTTCGTTGCGACAGAGTAGCAGAAGGTGTTATTGAAGCATATAAAAACATTGGCACTATCAATATTCCGATCATTGTGCGTTTGCAAGGCACCAATGCAGATATTGCTAAAAAAATGATTGATGAAGCAGGCTTGAAAGTACAATCAGCTATATTATTGTCAGAAGCAGCAGATTTAGTAGCTAAAGCAGTGGCGTAAGTCATTGAATGACATTTCCTTGAAATAGAGAATCTCAGATAAATAAAAACGAGCCGTCATTTGACGGCTCGTTTTATTTTGACGTATATTTCATTTTTTACAATTACATTTCTCAAGATAATTTTAGACGTACTAACTTTGCCTTCCAGATTTAAAAACCACCTATTAATTATTTGACTAAAAATCACAATAGATATTTTCAGTCGTAAATAAAAAATAAAAAAACTTGTACTTATTAAAATAAGTAGTTATATTTGTAAGTGAATATTCACTTACTAAAAAATATAAACAAAATGAACGGTAAAAATAACATCGCAATTGGGTTCCTGACAATGGGAGCATTTATGGCTTACGGCTTCTTACTAATTTATCTACGTGACTTTGCTCCTGGTAAAGAAGAATGGGTAAACTCATACAGTATCGGTAAGCACTTTGAAAGCAGACTGGCTCACGTTCACGGGAACTTGTTTGCCTTCCTAAACATACTAATCGGGTATCTTCTACTTCATTTCAGAAACAAACTCCAGAACGTTAAAGCTATTTCTTGGTTAGCACTTACAGGACTGTTAATGCCCATAGGAATATTAACAGAAGTGTATTTAGGTTTGCCACCTGCTTTGGTATTAATCGGAGCAATAGCCATGACAGCTTCTGTGATTTGGTTAGGAATTGCATTTTTAAAATTGAAATTAATAGTCGAATAAAAAATATCAAATGATAGAAACAATTTCAGACAGACAACTTGAAATTATTGAAGCGGCAGGAAAAATACTTACCGCTTCAGGTGTGAGTGGCTTAACCATTAAGAACCTTGCTAAAGAAATGAAGTTTTCTGAAAGTGCTATTTACAGGCACTTTACAAGCAAGGAAGAAATAATTATTGCCTTACTAGAGTATCTTGCTATCAGTATGGATGAACGATATACTCATGCAATTTCCAGCGTGCAATCACCTGAAGAAAAATTTACAGCGTTATTTCAAAATCAATTTTCATTCTTTAAAAAGAACCCTCACTTTGTAGCTGCAGTATTTTCCGACGGACTATTGGAAGAAAGTCAACGCATCAACAAAACTATATTGAAAATAATGGGTGTAAAAATGAAACACTTGATGCCGATAATTTTGGAAGGACAACAACAAAAAGTTTTTACAAATGCAATCACATCCGATGAATTAATGCATATTATAATGGGAACTTTCAGGTTGCAAATGTATAAGTGGAGAATTGCAAACTTTCAATTTGACATAAGCAGAAGCGGTGACAATATGATACAATCGGTTTTAACATTAATAAAAAATAAAATATAAATGAAAAAATTAATTCCATATTTATTAGCAACAATTTTATCGGCGTTTGGTTTGCTGACATTATTTCTAAGCACCTCTGTAATATTTGACTTATTTGGTATTAGAGCCAAAGAAGGCAATTATGTTTTATTTATTGTTTGGTCAAATTTTATCAGTAGCATCCTTTATCTTTTTGCAGCATATGGTTTAGTTAAAAACAAAAAATGGACTACAAAACTCTTAGCCATTTCTTCCATCATTTTAATTGTTGCCTTCATTGTTCTTCAATTTTACATTAGTTCAGGTGGTATTTATGAAACAAAAACTGTTGGTGCAATGATTTTTAGAATTTCCGTAACCCTTGTATTTGCAATCATTGCATATTTCACAATATCAAAAAAGAAATTATGAAGAAGTTAATAATTTTAATTCCATTAATCAGTTTGTTCCTTTTCAGTTGTCGCAATACTGTTAATGAAAAATCAAATGAACAAACACAGTCTGTTATTCAACAAGAAAATCACCACAATGACGAAAGTGAAGCGATTGAATTAAACAATGGCGAAAAATGGAAAGTTGATGCCAACATGATTACTCATATTCATAATATGGAAAACGATATTATTTCCTTTACTGAGATTGAGCAAAAAAATTATAAATCATTATCTGAAAAATTACAATCCAACATAGATTTACTTACGTCCAATTGCACAATGAAAGGCAAAGCACACGATGAACTGCATAAGTGGTTATTGCCTTACATTGATTTGGTAAAAGAACTTTCAGAAGCTAAAGACGAAACCGAAGCAGAAAAACAATTTCAAAATATACAAACCTCATTTAACACTTTTAATCAATACTTCCAATGAACATAAAAGAATTACACACACAAGAAAAACCAGTTTCTGCAATTCCTATTTTTAAGAGCGAACTGGGCAATGCAACTGCCATACAAATTTTGCAGGGAGAAAAATTAAAAGAGCATATCACCAAAACACCGGCACTTTTGATTTGTATAGAAGGAGAAGTAATTTTTAATAATGAAAAAGGAATTAAAGAAAGTCTAATTCCAGGTGATTATGTAAATATTGAACCAATGGTAAAGCATTGGATTGAAGGAACAATTAAAAGTCAAGTAATACTCATCAAGTAAAAAAATTTGATACATGAAGTTAGTAAACATTCACAAACACTCATTATTACTGTTACTAATAATAGTATTTCAAGCGGTACAAGCACAAGTCTGGTCGCTACAACAATGCATTGACACAGCACAGATTTACAATAAAAACCTGCAAATGAACCGAAACAATATGGCAATTGGAGAACAACGAGAAAAAGAAGCCAAAGCCAATCTCATTCCAAAAGTAACTGCTAACGCTGATTACAAATACTTTACGAATCTACCTTACCAATTATTACCCTTGTCTGCATTAAATCCTGTAGCACCTGAAGGAGAATATAGAGCTGCTCAATTTGGAGTTCCTCACAACATCAATGCAAACTTACAATTATCAATGCCTTTGTATAATCCGCAAGTTTACGGAGTCATTCAAACCACTAAGATAGCCTCGGAGTTGACAGAATTACAATACCAAAAGACAGAAGAGCAAATCTATTTTGAAATATCCAATCTGTATTATAATGCACAGATTTTACATCATCAGTTAGCCTTTTTAGACAGCAACCTTACAAATGCTGCTCGCCTGCTTGAAAACATGCAATTACTCAACGAACAGTTACTTGCAAAAGGAACTGACGTCAGCAAAATAAAATTGCAAATTGCTCAATTACTCACGCAAAAAGAAAGTATAAGCAGTAAATACGAGCAAGTTCTAAATGCCTTGAAATTTACTATGGGTATTTCAATCGAACAGAGGATTCATATAGACCCAAACATTCAATATCAAAACACAAATGAATATTCAAATTCATTAACATTAGATATTCGCATAATAAAAACTCAAAATAAATTATTGTCGAGTGAACTAAGCACACTAAACAAATCGAGGTTTTTACCTACACTTAACCTTTTCGGCACCTTTGGTACAACTGGTTTTGGTTACAATGGTGAGCCAAATAGTTTTTTAGATTTTTATCCAATTGGTTTTGCAGGTATACAACTCTCTTATCCCTTATTTAACGGAACAGTCACGCATCGAAAAATAAATCAGAAAAAATTTGAAATCAAAAACAATGAACTTCAATCTGGCTTTTTCACTGAGCAAAATAATATGCAAGTTGAAAATGCCAAACTACAAAGAGAAGTCGCTAAAAAAATGGTAGAAACTACAACCGAACAAATCCAATTGGCACAAACAATTTATGAGCAAAGCGTTCTTCAACAAAAACAAGGAACGGCTAGTTTAACAGATATTTTACTTACAGACAACACTTTACGTGAAGCACAACAATCTTATCTGTCTGCTGTAATTGATTACCTTAAAGCAGATTTAGAACTTAAAAAACTCACAGGGAATATTTCAACTACTAAATAATATCAACAATGAATACAAAATCATCAATCCTAAAAAAAGTTCTATACGTCATTATTCCTTTGGCGATAATTGCCATTGTGGTAGTTAAATTAAAAAACAACAAAGAAATTTCTCAGAGTAAAGTATATCAATACGATAAAGAAC
>ENA-UOWO01004558-UOWO01004558.1-activated-sludge-metagenome-genome-assembly--contig:-NODE-4558-length-15219-cov-7.144421_pt1 | contig 15219 bp, 10 predicted proteins | sample MGYA00238148_ERZ761564 | MGnify/ENA primary metagenome ERZ761564 (study PRJEB28885, sample SAMN05720194) | activated sludge metagenome | isolation source: Anaerobic digester | place: USA...
GCGTTCCTGCTCAACGTGGTCATCGCCCGGCTGGTCTCCACGCAGCGAGAGCAGATCGCCGCGCTGAAGGCCCTGGGCTACCCGAACGCGACCATCGCCCTCCACTACCTGAAGATGGTGCTGGTCATCGTGAGCATCGGCTGGCTGCTGGGGCTGGTGATCGGCGATCAGCTGGGCGCCGCGCTCACGCGGCTGTACTCGGACTTCTTCCGCTTCCCGAGCTTCGAGCACCGTGTCGCGCCCTGGCTGCTCTTGGTCAGCGGCGGGTTGACGCTGGCGACCGCGGTGCTCGGCACGTTGAATGCGATCGCGGCCACGGCACGCCTGGCGCCCGCCGAGGCGATGCGCCCGCAGGCGCCGGGCCGCTACAGGCGCACGCTGTTCGAACGGATGGGCATACGCCACATCCCCACCAGCCTGCGGATGATCCTGCGCCAGATGGAACGCCGGCCGGGGCGCACCGCGCTCGCGGTCGGCGGCGTTGCCGCATCGGTGGCGATCGTCGTGATGGGGAATTTCCTGCGCGACGCGATCGAATCGATCGTCGACACCCAGTTCACGCTCGCGATGCGCAACGACGTCGCCGTGTGGACGCTGGATCCACTGATCGACGCCTCGGGCCGCGAGCTGGCCCGGCTGCCCGGGGTCACCGCGGTCGAATCGAACCGGTATGTCCCGGTCACGCTGGTGAACGGTCATCGTCGCGAGCGCAGCCAGCTGCGCGGCTACGCGCTGCAGCCCGAGCTCTACCGGATCGTCGACGTCAACCGCCGGCAGACGCAGCCGACCGGCGACGGGCTGGTGCTCACCGACAGGCTGGCCGACAAGCTCGGGGTCCGGGTCGGCGACCGGGTGCAGGTCGAGGTGCTCGAAGGGCGTGCCCGCACGCTGGATCTGGTCGTGGATGCCACGGTTCGCGAAATGATGGGACTGAACGCGTACATGAACCGCCCGGCGCTGAACCGGGCGCTCGGCGACGGCGATCTCTCCACCGGATTCATGCTGGCCGTCGAACCCGGCCGCGAAGCCGAACTGCTGGACGCCACGCGCCAGCTGCCGAGGGTGGCCGGCGCATTCAGCAAGGCGACGATGCTGCGCAACATGCAGGAACTCAGCGCCCGCAATGTGCGCATCATGAGCACGGTGCTGACGGTGTTCGCGAGCATCATTGCGGTCGGGGTCGTCTACAACAACGCCCGCATCGCACTGGCGGAGCGCACGTGGGAACTGGCCAGCCTGCGCGTGCTCGGATTCACGCGCGCGGAGGTCTCGGGACTGCTGCTCGGCGAGATGGTGATCGTGGTGGCGCTGGCGCTGCCGCTGGGCATGCTGCTCGGATGGGGGCTTGTGCATGTATTGGCGGGGGCTCTGAAGAGCGATCAGTTCTACTTTCCGGTGGTGATCCTGCCGCGCACCTACGCCTGGGCCGCGATCTGCGTCGTCGGCGCCGCGCTGGGCAGCGCGCTGGTGGTGCGCCGGCGCATCGACCGGCTCGACATGGTGGCCGCCTTGAAGACACGCGAATGACGATGAAAACAGGTACGAAGATCTCCATCGGGGTGGCCTCGCTGGCACTGGCGGCGCTGCTGGCCTGGGCGTTCGCCCCGCGCCCCATCGAGGTGGAAGTCGCGAAGGCCCGCGTCGGTGCGTTCGAGCAGACGATCACCGAGGACGGCAAGACCCGCCTGCACCAGCGCTACGTGGTGTCGGCCCCGCTGGCCGGTCGGCTCTCGCGCATCACGCTGACCGAGGGCGACCGGGTCGAGGCAAACGCCGTGGTCGCGACGCTGACCCCGGTGCTGTCGCCGATGCTCGACGAGCGCAGCCGCAGCGAGCAGAACTCCCGCGTCGAAGCCAGCGAGGCGAACGTGCAGCGTGCATCGGCGCGCATCGCACGCACGCGCATCGCGCTCGAGCAGGCCCGCAACGATCTGCAGCGCACCGAGCTGCTGGCGAAGCAGGGTTTCGTGGCGCCGATCAGGCTGGACAACGAACGCCTCGCGGTGCAGGCCGCGCAGCGGGAGATCGATGCGGCGGTGCAGGAACACCATGTCGCCCAGCACGAGCTCGAACAGACGCGTGCCGCGCTGCAGGCATCGCGCGGCGCCTCCGGCACGGCGGGTGCCTTCGAGCTGCGCTCGCCGATCGCCGGTCAGGTGCTGCGCGTGGTGCAGACCAGCGAGACGACCGTCGCAGTCGGATCACCGCTGATCGAACTGGGCGATCTGGCACGCATGGAGATCGTCGTCGAACTGCTGACGACAGACGCACTGAACGCCCCGCCGGGCAGCCGGGTGCGCATCGAGCGCTGGGGGGGCAAGACGTCGCTCGAGGGCCGTGTGCGACTCGTCGAGCCCGCCGCATTCACCAAGGTGTCGGCACTCGGTGTCGAGGAGCAGCGGGTGCGGTTGCTGGTCGACATCACCAGCCCGCCGTCCGAGTGGCAGGCGCTGGGAGATGCATTCCGGGTGGAGGTGCACATCGTCACGGTGGCGATCGATCAGGCTCTGATGGTGCCGGTCAGCGCGGTGTTTCCGTTGCCGGCCGAGGCCCGCGACGCCGACGTCAACGGCAGGCGCGAACAGCGATTCGCCGTGTTCGTCGTCGACGGCGGACGGGCCCGGCTGAAGCCCGTCGACGTGGGTGCCCGCAATGGCAGCCAGGCCTGGGTGCGAAGCGGACTGAAGGCGGGCGACACGGTGGTGATCTATCCGTCGCCTGCCGTGGCCGACGCCGCGCGGGTGCACCCGCGCGCGCTCTGAACCCGGGCCTGGAAGCCTCGGACGCCCGGCGCCAGGCACGCCCGCAGCGCCGAGGGCGGCAGCGGCTCAGTGCGACATCAGCACCGGCAGCGTCATCGACTGGAAGATCGTGCGCGTGACGCCTCCGAGCAGCCATTCGCGGGCCCGGCTGTGTCCGTAGCAGCCCATGACCAGCAGATCGGCCTGCACGTCGGCGGCCAGCGACAGCAGCAGCTCGCCGACCTCGCCGCTCGGGCGGCCACCGCGATGGACCTTCGCATGGACGCCGTGCCGCTGCAGGAAGCGCTCTATCGGCAGCGGCTCGCCGTCACCGGGCGATCCCGACTCATCCCAAGCGGCCACATGCACCGACTTCGCCAGCCGCAACACGGGCAAGGCAGCCGTCACGGCACGCGCCGACGCCGCCGAGTCCTTCCAGGCGATCAGCACGGTCTGGCCGAACTCGGAGCCGGTATCGATGTAGGGCAGCAGCAAGGCGGGCTTGCCGGTCTCGATCAGCACCGTCGGTGCGAAATCGACGGGCACCTGCGACTGTTGATGATCGTCGGGACGGACCTGCGCCAGCACCAGCAGGTCGGCCTCGAAGGCCCGCCGCCTGAAGGCCGCCAGTGGCGTGTCGTCGGACTCGTTCCAGGCAAGGTGGGGCAATCCGACCTGCAGTCGCTCGCGCTCGAAGTCCGCTCGCACCCTGGCGCGGGTCTCGACATCCAGCGCGGCCAGCATGCCCGCGAGCTGGCTGTCGGCGGAGGCCGCCATCGGGTACTGCAGCAGCGCTGGTGTCACCGCGTACAGCACCTCGAGCTCCGAGCCGTGCGTGGCCGCCAGCTGGTGCGCCGCGCGCAACCGCCGCGTGGCACCGGTCGATGCGTCCAGATGCAGCAGGATCGATCTGATTTCATCCATGGGGAACTCCTGGTGGTTCGGGCGGGCAGCGCCCGGGTCGGCGGGAGCGGAAGGCATCGCCTTCGCAATCCGCCTGCAGCACCACTGTAGGCACCGACCGCGAACCGCAGTTGCGCGGGATCAAGCGCAGGCCGACGGGTCACCGATAGCCTGGAGTCTGCACTGCTGAGCCGCAGTGGCCGCTCAGGTGGCAGCCAGCCAGCGCTCGCCCAGGGCCACGTAGTCGACGGGCTGGTCTGTCGCGACCTCGAGCGCCCGCGACTGCTCGTGGGCGTCAAGAGCTTCCTGCCAGTGCACCTGTCGTTTCAGCACCGAGACATCGGCCTCGGACGGATCGTTGCCGGCAGCGGCTCGCGCGGCCAGGCGCTGCTGCAGCACGTCCGGACTGGCCCCGCAATCGAGGATGGAGAACGGCACGCGCAACTCGGCCGCCAGCGCCCTGAAGGCCTGGCGTTCACCGCGTCGCAGGAACGCCGCGTCGACGATCACCGGATAGCCTGCACGCAGACCGTCGCGGGCGCAGGTGGCCAGCCGCTCGAAGGTGCGCCGGGTCGCCTCGGGCGTGTACAGGTCGAGATCATGGTCGGCCGAGCGCTGCAGGGCACCGAGCCCGAACAGCCGCTTGCGCTCGACGTCCGAGCGCACACGGACCGCACCGACCTGCGCGAGCAGCCGGCGGGCCACGGTCGACTTGCCGGAGCCCGACAGTCCGCGGGTGATCATCAGCCGCGGACCACCCCGGCTGCCCGGCATCATCCGCGCTGCACAGCCCTGGTAATCGGGTGCACCCGGAACGTTGCCTTCGATGTGGTTGCGCGCCTGCAGGCTGGTGACCAGCGCACGCACCAGGGCCCGGTAGATCTCGTAGAAGCGCAGCACCTGCAGGCCCGCGTATTCCCCGCTGCGCTGCAGGTAGGCGTCGAGCGCAACGAAGGCCAGGTCGGCTCGCCCGTGCGCCTGCAGGTCCATGGTCAGGAACGACAGGTCGCTGATGACGTCGATCCATCGCAACTCCGGGTCGAACTCGATGCAATCGAACGCCAGCACCTCCTCACCGACCTGCACCGCGTTGGCCAGGTGCAGGTCGCCGTGGCATTCGCGCACGGCGCCCGTGGCGCGCCGCGACTGCCAGACCGGGTGCAGCACCCGCACCTGCTCCTTCAGCCAGTTCCGCCAGGCCTGCATTCGTGAAGCAGTCGCGACGGCATCGAGCTGGTCGATCACGTTCGCCACCGCGCTCGAGATCCGTTCCGGCGAGCCGAACTGCGAACCAAGCTCGGCAGCCGGGGCGTCGTGGTGGAAGTCGGCCAGTCGGCGGGTGAGCTGTTCGACCTGCGCCTCGTGCAGGTGTCCGTCGGCCAGCTGCTCGCTGAGCAGCGCGCGGGCTGCGAAGCGGCGCATGCACACCGCGTAGTCGATGGGCTCGCCGATGCCGTCGATACGCGGCGAATCCACGGTGCCGCAGATCGGCACCACGTCGAGGTACAGCGAAGGCGCGAGTCGCTGGTTCAGCCGCAGTTCGAGCTCGCAGTAGCGCTGGCGCGACTCGAGTTCGGTGAAGTCGAGGAACGGCAGCCGAACCGGCTTCTTCAGCTTGTAGGCCAGCGATCCGCTGAGCAGGATCCACGAGATGTGCGTTTCCAGCAGTTCCACCGGCTGGCCGGTCATCGCCTGCAGGTGAGCGCGCAGGGCGACGACCATTCCGTTGTCCACTGCGGTGACGGATTTGCGCTGAGTGTCCATCGAGGCATGTTTGCAGTTTGTTCAGGCCGCAAGCTTGATCTGCGGCAAATCAAGGTGCACGGATCGTGCGCCACAACTTGGTTCGACCGGCCTCATGCAGCATGGGCAAAGAATCCCCGGGGATTGCGCCCCGTCAACGTTGTGCCGGGTAGCGGCACCTACGATGGTCCGATCGGGGGCCACGCCCCGGATGACCTGGCCACGGTGACCACGGCATCACGCAGCGCGCGACAACAGGCAGACACGCACATGGAGTTCAAGGACTACTACGCCCTACTCGGCATCGAGCGCACCGCAACGCCGGAGGAGATCAAGCGCGCCTATCGCAAGCTGGCGCGCAAGTTCCACCCGGACGTCAGCAAGGAGGCTGACGCCGAGGCCCGGTTCAAGGATGTGTCGGAAGCGTACGAGGCACTGAGCGACCCGGAGAAGCGCGCGGCCTACGACGAGATCGGCCGGCGCCGTGAACGCGGACAAGGCTACGAGCCTCCACCCGACGGCGGCTTCGAATTCAGCGGACGCAGCGGTGGCGGTCCCGCGGACGATGCCGCGTTCAGCGACTTCTTCGAGTCGATCTTCGGACACCGCGCACGCGGTGCCCCCGAGCCGCGCCACGCAGGTGGCGCCGCAGCCGATCACCACGCCAAGGTGCAGATCGACCTCGAAGACGCCTACCGTGGAGCGCGCCGGACGATCTCGCTGCGCATGCCGGTGATCGACGAGCAGGGTCAGGCGATGCTGCACGAGCGGCAGCTGGAGGTGAACATCCCGAAGGGAGTTCGCGATGGACAGCAGCTGCGCCTGGTCGGACAGGGTGGACCGGGACAAGGTGGCAGGCCGGCGGGCGACCTGTACCTGGAAGTGTCGATCCGGCCGCATGCTCATTTCCGGCTCGACGGCCGCGACCTGTACCTCGATCTGCCGATCACGCCGTGGGAAGGCGCGCTCGGCGCCCGCGTGCCCGTGCCCACACCCGACGGCGCCCTCGAGCTCGGCATCCCCGCCGGGTCGTGGTCGGGCCGCAAGCTGAGGCTCAAGGGCAAGGGTCTGCCCGGGACCACCCCCGGCGATCTCTACGCGGTGCTGCAGGTCACCGCCCCGCCGGTGCAGACCCAGGCCGACCGCGATGCCTACACCGCGTTGGCGCAAGCCCACGCCGACTTCAATCCGCGCAGCGCCTTGATGCCGTGAAAGAGATGCGATGAACCACACTTCCGATTCCCGGCCCCTGATCGTCGATGCCATCGTGCTCGACGACAGCATCTGCTTCACGCTCGACACGCTCTGCCAGGCCTGCCAGAGCGACCGCATGCAGGTCACGACACTGGTCCACGAAGGGGTGCTCGACCCCGTCGGCAGCGGACCCGACGACTGGCATTTCGCCGGCAGTGCGCTGCGCCGTGCGCGCACTGCGCTGCGCCTGCTGCGCGATCTCGAGCTCGGCGTCGTGGGTACCGCGCTGGTGCTCGACCTGCTCGACGAGATCGACGAGCTGAACGCCCGACTGCGCCGCGCCGGCCTGGGCTGACACCCGCCGCCCTGCATGAGCATCCGCCATCTCGATCGCCTGCTGGAACCCCGCTCGGTCGCCGTGATCGGTGCATCCGATCGCGTCGGCAGCGTCGGAGCCACGGTGTGGCGCAACCTGCGTGCCGGCACCTTCCAGGGGCCGATCCACGGCGTGAATCCGAAGCGCGCGACGCTCGACGGCACGGTGGTTTACGCGAGCCCGTCCGACCTGCCGGAAGTGCCCGACCTGGCGGTCCTGTGCACGCCGCCCGACACCGTTCCCGGCCTGATCGACGCGCTCGGCCAACTCGGCACGCGCGCGGCGATCGTGATGACCGCGGGGCTCAGCGCCGCACAGAAGCAGGCGATGCGCGATGCGGCGCGCCCGCATCTGCTTCGTCTGCTGGGGCCGAACTGCATCGGGCTGCTGAGTCCTCACATCGGCTTGAATGCCAGCTTTGCGCACACCGATGCTGCAGCGGGAGACATGGCCTTCGTGTCGCAGTCGGGGGCGCTGGTCACGGCCGTGCTCGACTGGGCGAAATCGCGGCGCATCGGGTTCTCGCATCTGGTCTCGCTGGGCGAGCGGGCCGATGTCGATTTCGGCGATCTGCTCGATCACCTGGCCAGCGATGCACGCACACGATCGATCCTGCTGTACATCGAATCGATCGAATCGCCGCGCAAGTTCATGTCGGCCGCCAGGGCGGCTGCGCGCAACAAGCCGGTCATCGTCGTGAAGGCCGGCCGCGCGGGGCATGGCATGCAGGCGGCCGCATCCCACACCGGCGCGATGGCTGGCTCGGACATCGTGTTCGACGCCGCGATCCGGCGTGCCGGCATGCTGCGTGTCGACACGCTGCAGGATCTGTTCATGGCCGCCGAAACCCTCGCTCACTTCGGTCACCGGCAGGCGCTGACGACCTCGATGCCGAGGCCGGGCGACGAAAGCCTGACGCTGATGACCAATGGAGGGGGCGCCGGCGTCATGGCGGCCGACGCTGCCGCGCTGGCCGGCGTCACGCTGCGTGATCTGCCCGACGAGCTGGTCGCTCGGCTCGATGCGGTGCTGCCGGTGACCTGGTCGCGAGGCAACCCGGTGGACATCATCGGCGATGCCCCGGTGCAGCGGTACACGCAGACGCTGCAGGCGCTGCTGGCCGACGGGGGCGCAGGCACGGTGCTGTTCATGCACGCGCCCACGGCCATCGTGCGCAGCGACGACATCGCGCGCGCCTGCGCGCCGCTCGCGCGGCAGGCCGCTGGGCGCGTGATGGCTTGCTGGCTGGGCGACTGGGCGGTGGCGGATGCGCGGCGCATCTTCGTCGAGGCGGGCGTGCCCGACTACGCCACGCCCGAAGAGGCGGTGAGCGCGTTCGCGCTGCTGGGGACCTACCGCCGCAACCAGACGCTGCTGCTCGAAGCACCGACCGCGAGCGAGTGCGATCCGCCCGACATCGCTGCCGCGCGGTTGCCGATCGAGTCCGCGCTGGCCGCGGGCCGCGAGATGCTCGACGAGCTCGAAGCCAAGGCGGTGCTCGAGGCCTACGGCATCCCGACCGTCCGCACCGTGTCCGTCAAGCCGACGGCCGCGGCTGCGCTGGAGGCCGCGCAGACCCTCGGTTACCCGGTCGTGCTGAAGATCCTGTCGCCGGACATCAGCCACAAGTCCGATGTGGGCGGCGTGGCGCTGAACCTGCGCGACGAGGTCGAGCTGGGACAGGCCGCCGAGGGCATGCTGATGCGGGTGGGTGCGGCGATGCCACAGGCGCGCCTCGCGGGCTTCACGGTGCAGACGATGGCGTCGCGACCTCTCGCGCAGGAGTTGATCGTCGGCGCGAGCATCGACCCGCTGTTCGGCCCGGTGCTGCTGTTCGGTCAGGGCGGCACGGCGGTCGAGGTGCTCGCCGATCGGGCGATCGCACTGCCGCCGTTGAACCGCGTGCTGGCCCGCGACCTGGTGTCGCGAACGCGGGTTGCGAAGCTGCTCGCCGGATACCGGGATCACCCGCCCGCGCGGATCGACGCCATCTGCGATGTGCTGATCGCGCTGTCGCAGATGCTGACCGACCTGCCCGAACTGGCCGAACTCGACATCAACCCGCTGTGGGCAGATCACGAAGGCGTCATCGCGCTCGATGCGCGCATACGCCTGAGCCGCGAGCGGCCGGCTGGAGCGGCGCACTTCGCCATCGCACCCTACCCTGCCGAACTGGCTGAAAGCATGGCCTGGCAGGACGAATCGATCGTGCTGAGGCCGATCCGACCGGAGGACGAAGCCCAGCACCGCGCCTTCCTGGACTGCCTCGACGCGAACGACCTGCGCTTGCGCTTCTTCAGTTCCCGGCGCGAACTACCTCGCAGCGAGCTGGCTCGCCTGACTCAGATCGACTACGCGCGCGAGATGGCCTTCATCGCGGTGCGCACGGCCGCCGATGGAACGCAGCAGACGCTGGGGGTGGTGCGAGCGGTCTGCGACCCCGACAACATCGATGCCGAGTTCGCCGTCGTGGTGCGTTCGGATCTGAAGGCACGCGGGCTCGGCCAGCTGCTGCTGCGCAAGATGATCGCCTACCTGTCGGCGCACGGGACGCAACGCATGGTGGGCCGCGTGATGCGGGAGAACCAGCCCATGCTCGAGCTCGTCAGGAACAACGGGTTCGTGTCCGACCCGGCTACCACCGACGTGGATTCTCTGGGGATCGCCCTCAACCTGCCGGTCTGAACCGGCGGGATCATGTCGGGCACGGGACGGTGATGCGTACCCACCACCGCCGATCGATCGCCGGCTAGGGCATCGACTCTCCGAACGACTGCAGCGGGCCGAGCGGGTTGCGGCGCACGTCGGTCTTCTCGATGTTCGGCTCGCCGGAATGGTTGCGGAACAGCACGAGGTTGTCGTCACGCACCAGCACCACGCCCTGGAAGCGCCAGCCCGAGGTGTGCGTGACGCGGTAGAAGTTGAAGAAGTCGAGCCAGAAACCGCCGGTCCGGTTGCGCGACTGGTGACCAAACTGGAACACGTACGCGCGGCACCGCGCGCCTGCGCTGATGCAATCACGGATGCCGGCATCGAGCTGGTCCGTGTGCAGATACGGGCTTTCGGCGACGAGCGACATGAATTGCGGGTACGCGATCTCCCGCACGTTCGTGCTCGCCTGCGCGTCGAAACCCAGCGCCTTCAGGTCTTGCAGGGTGGTGCGATACGGAGTGACCTTGACGAAGGAACTGCGTGCATCCTCGTATTTCGAGAAGGGAGACAGGTCTTCGGTCTGGCCCTTCGGCAGCAACGCACTGCACCCGCAAAGCGCTGCCAGCCAGCACAGGGCAGCCCATCGGGCAAGACGCGTTCGACAAGACATGGAGATACCTGGTTGTTGGACAGCAAGCCGGCCGGCGCGACTTCGTGAAAGCGCAAGCCTCGGAGTGTTCGATCCCGCGTGGCAATCGACGTTCCCGGGGCACCGGTTCACGGCTCGGCATCGACCCGGCACGTGCGGTGTCGATGAGTGCGGGCCACCACGCGCTGCCGCTTGCCACTGCGTCCGGTCTGCCCGCGATCTCCGCAGTTGCCCCCGACCGACACGTTGGGCAGCCCCTGCGCGCTCAGGAAGCGGCGCAGCACCGCCTGCGCCCGCTGCAGCGCGGCGGCAGCGTCGGCACCCTCTGCAGCGATGCACAGCCACAGCGCGTGGCGGCTGCGCTGCTGCAACTGGAAGTCGAACACGCCGGCATCGTCTTCCAGCACCGTGGTCAAGGCCAGCGGCAGCAGGCTCACCGGACGCCCGAGCGCGTCGTCGAGTTCCAGCAGGTCGTCGACCCGGCCCTGGACCTCGATCACCGGCAACGCCGAACCGCATGCGCACGCCTGTGGAGCAAACCTGACGCGGTCGCCGAGGTCGTATCGGATCAACGGCTGCACCCGGTTCGCCAGGTTGGTCAGCAAGGTCGTGAAGCCGGTCTCACCGACGGGAACCGGACGGTGCTGCGCGTCGACCGGCTGCAGGACCGCCCAGTCGGTGTTCAGGTGCAATCGACCGTGCTGGCATTCCGATGCCAGCGACAGAAACTCGGACGCTCCGTAGCTCTGGCTCACCGGACAGCCCAGCCCCCTCGTGATGCACTCCCGGGTCGAAGCGCTCAGCGATTCACCACCGACCCAGACCTCGTTCACGGGAATGCGCAGCCGACCGGCTGATGCTTCCTGGGCCAGCAGCAGCGCGGCGCTCGGGTAGGTGGTCAGGATCGTCGGCGCCTGATCGTTGAGCGCCGACACCAGTTCCGGCAGCGGCAGCATGAACGAGTGGCTGCGCATGTTGCGATACATCCAGGGGTTGAGCCGACGCAGGCGCTGGATCGATGCGGTGCTGGCGAAATGGCCGGTGGTCGCGCCGACGAAGGCCAACCGCTCTCCCAGATACCAGGGGTCGACGCAGCGGCGCAGCGGCTGCAGCGCAGGTCGGCGCAGAGCCTCCAGTGCGTCGTAGACCGCCAGGGCGTGAGCGTCCTGCACGAATACGCCGGGCTCGCCGGTGCTGCCGGAGCTCTCCCAGACCTGATAGCGCCCCAGGTGATCCTCACCGATGCGCTCCCGGTCGGCGATGAATCGGCGCAACTCGTCGATTTGCAGCTGCGGGTCGGTCACCCACTGGTCGAATTTCCCCATCAGCTCCGGCTTGGTCACCACCGGAAAGTCGTCCAGGGTCAGTCGATCTGGATCGACGCGTCCGGCCAAGGCGCGATACATCGGCGAACGCCGCGCCGCCCAGCGCAGCATCTCGCTCAGCCTCGTCGCCTGACGCTGCATCAACGCCGACGCGGACAGTGATCCGGACGACCAGACATCCAGCGCGGTCGCGCCGCATTGCCACGCGTTGAAATGGGTCAAGGTCACGCTCCGGTTTTCCGCGTCTGCGAATCTTCGTACCGCCCTATCAGGCGCCTGCCGCGGTATCCCGACATTGACCGTGGTCAATCGCGGGGCGGCGTTCAGCGTCGACCGGGTCGGATGCGCCTGGGGTTCGGTCCGCGCGGCCAATCCGACGGTTGCCTGCGCGTGCCCGAGGTCTGGCACGCCTCGCGATAAGCGTGCAGCGTCCGCTGCGCACAGCCCAGAACGGTGTCGGCCGGGTAACTTCCTGCGCTGAGGGTGCCGAAGTTCCGGCCCGTCAGCAGCTCCATCCCGTCGCCTGCCATGTCCGCGGTGTAGACGTGGAATCGACCCTGCGACACCGCGTCGACCACCCGCGGACTGAGCATCAGGTGACGCCGGTTTCGATGCGGGATCAGCACGCCCTGCTGGCCATCGAGGCCGAGCAGTTCGCAACTGCGGAAGTAGCCTTCGATCTTTTCGTTGATACCGCCCACCGGCAGCATCTCGCCGTGCTGGTTGACCGCGCCGGTGACCGCGATGCCCTGCCGCAGCGGCAGACCCGACAGGGCGGACAGCAGGGCATAGAACTCCGCGCACGAGGCCGAATCGCCCTCGACCCCGCTGTATTCCTGCTCGAACACGACGGAGGCATTCAGCGCAAGCGGCGCGACGTGGGCAAACAGCGCATAGAGATAGCTGTGCAGGATCAGCACCCCCTTGTCGTGGATGGGACCCGACAACTCGACCTCACGCTCGATGTTGAGCAGCCCCTCCTCTCCGGCGTGGGTGCTCGCGGTCACCCGCACCGGAAAACCGAACTGGTAATCCGCCAGGTCCACAACCGTCAGACCGTTCACCTGACCGACCCGCTCGCCGGTCACCTGAAGCAGTCGCTCCCCATCGACGATGGATTCCTGAAGGCGCTGCTCGGGATACCCGTGACGGCGCACGCGCGCGTCGATGGCGGCCTGCACGTCCTGCGCGTCGACCAGCAGCGCGCCGCGCGTGCGCGCCATGGCTGCGCTTTCCATGACCAGGGCCTCGGTGCGGGCGAATATGGCGCTCTGCCGCGCCTGGTCTTCGGCCTCGCGGTGCGTCGACTCGATCAGCACGCACACCGCCGCGGGCAGGAAGTGCGGCAATCCGAGCTTGCGGCAGGTGTGGGCCACGAAGATCGCGGTCGCGATGCGCGATTCGGGTGTCGCCATGAAGCTCTCGGCGAAATCGACCTTGCAGCGAAAGCGCCGGGCGATCTCGGGGTCGCCTTCCTGCGCCGCGTAGTAGTCCTCGGCCGAGGCGATCAGGATGATCTTCACGTCGACATCCAGCGGCTCCGGCTGCAGCGACACCGCGGCGATCGGCGCGAAGACCATCCCCGGCTCCTCGATCTGGAGCCGGCCGCTGCGCAGGAAGCGGCGCAGCTTCTCCCACACCTGCGGATCGGAAAGCAGGTCGCGCAGATGCAGCATCAGGAAGCCACCGTGAGCCTTCAGCAAGCTGCCAGCGCGGATGCGCGAGAAGTCCGTCACCAGCACATCGTTCTCGGATGCGTACGCGATGCTGCCGAACAGCGAACGAAACAGCGGGTTGTCGTCGACGATGACCGGAGCGCCCTGCAAGCCGTGGTTGTCCACGGCGACGTTCACGCGCAGACGGGACAGCACCTCGATCAGCGCGGCGACTCGCATTTCCTCGGCGTCTTCGCCGGGCTGGAACAGTTCGAGGTTCTCCAGAACATGGTCGTGCGCCTGGTCGAGGTACTGGCCCAGCTTGACCGAGTCCTTGATCTGCTTGCGCAGCTGGTTGCGTATCTCCTGCAGCGCGTGGTCGAGCATCGGCTCGATCATCTGGCGCCGCAGGGCCGCCAGGCTGTCGTTCATGGCGAGCTCGCGGGCCCTCGTCTTCTCGAGAAACCGGCTGATCTCGGTGCGCAGCGCGCTCTCGGCCTCATCGAACGCAGCCCGCTGCTCGCGACTCAGATCCAGCGCCTTGCCCGCCGTGAGCGGCTCCCCCTGCTCATCGCACTGGGTGAACACCAGTCGCCCCTCCTCGCGCAACAAGCCGAAATGGCGCGACTTCGCATAGGCGCTCAGTTCGTCGAAGGCACGGTCCTCCTCGGCCTTGCAGGTGTTCTCGATGCGCTCGCTTTCGGCGAGGACCCCGCCAGCCAACAGCCGCTTGGGAATCTCGGACTGCAGCGTCTTGACCAGGTCGGCCATCAGCTGGCGCAGCAGGCGACCCTCGCCGGGGGGCAACCGCAGTGCACGCGGGTGTTCGGGTTCTTCGAAGTTGTGCAGGTAGCAGAGGTCGGGTGGAACCGCTCGTCCGGCCGCCTCCCTGGACATCATCTGGGTCATCAGCGTGGTGCGGCCGCTGCCCACGTCTCCCAGCACGAACAGGTTGTAGTCGGGCTGATCCATCTGCAGGCCGAAGCGCGCGGCCTGTTCGGCACGCTCCTGGCCAATCCACGGCAACGGCAGGGACAGCAACTCGGAGGTGTCCGCGAAGCCCAGGGCCGAAGGCTCGAGATTCAGTCGCAGCTGGGCTGGGGACACACTGACGATGGTCATGGGCGCACTCGTTGCTTCTCTGGACCATTGTGCGACTGCCGGATGCACTCGGCATCCACGGGTTGCCCAACCACAGGACGAGGCGTCGACTTTCGGCCGCTGTGTCACCGATCGGTCCGACGGCCGCAGGCTGACCGCTTCGCAACTCGGGCGGCGCCAAGGCCATGGATGCGGTTCAGGCTGGTGTGGCCTTGACCCGCTCCCGAAAACCTACGGCCGATGAACGCTGCTCAACCAGCCACGAGCTTCGCCGATCGAAGGAAAGACGCGCAGGTCGTGCGGGGTCAGACCGGACTCCACGTAGACATCGGCGGCCGCGCGGACTTGCGGCCGGTCCGTCACGATCGCGATCGCCAGCCTGGGCGCCCTCAGCGACAGGGCGGCTGCCGAGGCGACTGCAGCGATCTCCTCGATCTTCGGCACCGAGTACGTGAAGCTCTCGCAGGGAAGGAAGTCGTGGATGGCATAGACCAGTTGATCGAACCGGGCGTCTGCCTGCGCGATGCGCGTGGCCGCTGCGATTTCGAAATCGCTCGTGTGGCCGCGGTAGTTGTACAGGACACCGCGTTCTTGCCAATTGATCTGATACGCCATGGGACGGAAGTGTGGCTCAGATCTCCTAGCTCAATCATTATTTGAACAAAACAAACATAAATATCAATATAAACTGATAACAATGACACGGACGCAGACCTCCGGCCAGCTCTCGCGAAGGCTAGACCCGCTCGCTAAATCGAGGCGCGGCGTTCCTGAGAGAGCCAGCTGAGCACGGTCTCGAACAGATCCCGCGCCTCGATCGGCTTCGTGATGAAGTCGTCCATGCCGGCGGCCAGGCAGCGTTCGCGGTCCTGCTCGAACG
>ENA-UOWO01004562-UOWO01004562.1-activated-sludge-metagenome-genome-assembly--contig:-NODE-4562-length-15216-cov-61.444562_pt1 | contig 15216 bp, 12 predicted proteins | sample MGYA00238148_ERZ761564 | MGnify/ENA primary metagenome ERZ761564 (study PRJEB28885, sample SAMN05720194) | activated sludge metagenome | isolation source: Anaerobic digester | place: USA...
AACCTTTTTCTTCATCTGGCTGATCCTAATTTACACCAACCTTTGAGACACTACCTGATGATTTAATCTCATCGATTGATCTGATGATCAGCTATCATTCCATTAAAAGGCAAGACACAGCAGCTTTACAGACACAGCACTCGATACTTAAGCAAGCTCACTCGAAGTCTCTAAATGCAGTGTATTCGTGTTCCAGAAGATTGAAGAGCTTACTTCCGCCAAGTATTGATCAGGCAGCTAAGAAAATTGAAAGAAGTATTGTGGATGACATTGAGTCTTCAAACAAATGGTTGGGTAAAGACGATACCTATGCGTGGATTCAAGGGCATGCCTTACCTCTTGGGATGAAGAAAGAGGGCAGAGCAATTGAGAACCTGATATCTAATGAACTGGATAGACTTGATGAGGAACTTGAAGAGATTGCCAATACTGCCATCAAAGAGATAAAAAGAAGTACTGAACTAAAAACCTCTGCAGAAACTGAAATCTTTGAGAAAGCATTGAAAAACTTGTTACAACGATCTTTAGCAAAGTATATTGGACGATCCCTATCAAAACTAGGGGGTCGAGGTGGACTTGCTGCTGGGGCAGGTAACTTTACGAAAATGGCTGTAAAGAGAGTTGGCAAGCTGTTTGGCAAGAAATTTCCCAGACCTGTTTATACGAAAATCGGGAGAATCTTTAATAAAAAGTTCATAGCCAAGGCTAGCGTTATTCTTATGGTTGCCATTGAAGTGATTGACTTTACAGTTGAATCACACAGGTGGAAAGGAAAGTTAACTAAGGCAGTCGAAAAAACACTAACAGACTGGAAAACAGAAATCATGAATGATATTATTAATGAAGTACTGCCATCAATCGAGAAGGAGAATCTTCAGGGGGTTGATGACATTTATCTTGAGGACATACAGCACATTGAAGCGGTATTGCGGTTGAGTAGTCAAGAGATTGATGAAAGCATTTCCTCTTTGATCTTAATCAGAGATAGCATTACACAAAGTAGAGAAGATTTAACTAAGCTGTTATCAGAAGGAGAGAACAATGACAGATAAGTATAAGTTGCCCATGTCATCGAATCCAAGACGCGATGTCACAACATCTGAAATTGGCAATGATGCAAGCACAATAGCAAAGAATGAAAGCAAGCACCAAGGTACTATTGAAAAACAGAAATTAGAACAAATTAAAAATGCCGGAGAGGTAATCAAACTTGCTCGAGGTATTATGGACATTGTTAAAATCAGAGAAAGCACAAACTCGCAGCTTACGATCATAGACGCTAAGATGAAGCAAATGGAGACTGAAGCGAGGACTTATATACAAAAACTGGAGGCAGAAACATCGCTCTATATAGTTAAAGGACAGGTCGCAACATCCATTATTCAAGCCATCTCCGATCTGATCAATAAGAGTGATGATCTCGATTCAACCGGAAAATTAGAAGCAATTAAAAGCATCTCGAGCTTAATGTCTGCCATCATGGGCAAATCTAATGATTGACAATATAGATATCTATCTTTCTGCTATTGTTGACCTTTTGAAAAACAGCGAGTTTAACAAAGCAAAAGAAAAGCTTGATTTAGCAACAAAAGACATGATTGCGCTTGATTTCAAGAACAGGCAGGATTGTATCCGTAAAATTGTCGTTCAGATGAATAGGCTTAGAAAAGTAAAGACATCAACTCTATCGGCAATTGATAGTTTACCCGAGGAATTACGTTTACATGCACTCGAATCAATGAGAGATACGATGGAGTCTATTGAAAAGATAATTTTCGAATATCAAAGGCAAAAAAACATGCTGTCCGACCCCGGATATAAGGCTTGATGAGACGAGTTAGTGATTCGATTCCTGATAAACTAGGAATTCAGAAATTATCTGTGATCCAAGAAATCGTGTTAATAAAAGTAATAAGCTTATGCTAAAAGGAGTCTAAATGTTTGTTATTATCTATATTATTCTTTGCATTGTGTGTGGATTCTACGCCATTTCTAGAAGTCAACGTTTTTTCTATGGATTTTTAGTTTCTTTCGTGCTCACTCCTATTCTCGGGTACATCCTTATTAAATACCTCAAAAAACGAGAGTATTGATTAGGCAATGCAATGCTGATACCTACAAACAAAGAAACGGAATAGGACAAACACAAGATGCTTTGATTCATTCATGATCTACGTTTGCAGATATCGTGTCACAATTTGCAATTTTCGGTGATCTAAACTGCAGATTTCCTGTCACAAACACTAAAAATGGTCTTGGAAAGGATGAGTAAGGATGAGCAACGATGCGACAGTTTGCAGTTTTCGCTGCACAATTTGCAGATTTCGTTGTCACGTTATAAAAATCAGAGGAAAATTTGGCTCATCCCCGGGTCGCTCCCAATATCAATACGGTATCAATACGGAATCATTACGGATGAAATCCGTATTGATTCCGTATTGATACCGTATTGATATTGGGAGCCAAAGGTGGTTTTTTGCCAAGTATGGTTTATTATGTCATATTTGGCGGTTGTTCCCTGTCCCAAGATCCGGATGGCTGCCCCACTCAAATGAAAAAGGATGATTTGCATGCGCCCCAACCGTGATGAACTGATAAGAATGCTCACTCTGACCGATCCGGCGGAGATAGAAGAGCTCTATGCACTCGCCTACGAGGTGAAAAAACAGCAGGTGGGAACCAAAGTGTATTTCCGGGGCCTGATCGAACTGAGCAACATCTGCGCGAAAAACTGTTATTACTGCGGCATTCGCAGCGGCAATCCGCACGTGCGGCGCTACCAGATCAGCAAGGAGGAAGTTCTCAGCGAAGCCCGCTGGTGCTGGGAGCAGCGTTACGGCTCGCTGGTGATCCAGGCCGGTGAGCGCGAAGACAAGGCCTGGACCGACTTCATCACAGAGATCCTGATAGCCATCAAAGAACTCAGCCGGGGCGAACTGGGCATCACACTGTCGCTGGGAGAGCAAACGGAAGATGTTTACCGCCAATGGTTTGAGGCTGGCGCTCACAGGTATCTGCTGAGGATAGAAGAATCAAACCCTGTATTATACAAGACCCTGCATCCTGCAGATCACTCTTTTGAGAATCGTCTGGAGTGCCTGCGGACGCTGAGAAGAGTTGGCTACCAAACCGGCACCGGAGTGATGATCGGGCTGCCGGGCCAGACGGCGGAACACCTGGCCGACGACATTCTCTTCTTTTATGATGAGGATATCGACATGATCGGCATGGGGCCCTTCATCCCCCATCACGAAACGCCTTTGGCGCATCTGATCCCCTCATACGATCCCCAGCAGGCGCTGGAGGCAGGGTTGAAGATGATCGCGGCCACCCGCATCGCCCTCAGGGACGTGAACATCGCCTCCACCACGGCGCTGCAGGCCCTGATGTCCAGCGGCAGGGAACTGGGGCTCATGGCCGGCGCGAACATCATCATGCCCAACGTGACCGACACCAGCTACCGGGACGGATACCAGCTCTATGAAGGCAAACCCGGGTTGGACGAAAACGCCCTCACCTCGCGCACCGCGCTGGAAGAGAGCATCCTGTCCATCGGCGAGAGCATCGGCTACGCCGAGTGGGGCGATTCGCAACACTATAAAGCCAGGAATTGGAACAATTCTTGATGGCAGACACAAGCTTCGCAGTTATTATACCTTTGACGGGTATGAACTGTACGGGCTTGTAAATGAGTTTAAATCTGAACCGAGGAGTTCAACATGAACGTGGAAAACCTCAAACAGCTGGCAATGAACGAGAATGGCTTTGTTTTCGATCCCAGCAGCGGCTTTAGCTACACCGCCAACGAAACTGGCCTGGCCATCCTCAGGATGCTGGCCGCGGGCCACAGCAAGGACGAGATCCGTGCGGCGATCCTGGAAGATTACGAGGTCAGCGCGGACAATTTTGACAGCGATTTCGACCACTACACCCTGATGCTGGAAGCTTTCACCCTGGTGGAATTCTGATGCCGCGCAATCCTGACCTGAGCGCCCTGGACATTACCATCGCCGTGAGCGGGCTGAAAACCGGCGACAATCCCCAGCCGGGGGTTCCGGTGATCCGCTCGGTCAAAGCCGCCGGCTTCAACGGCAAGGTGGTTGGCTTGGTCTATGACGCGCTGGAATCCGGGATCTATCTGCCTGAACTGGCAGACGAGATCTACCAGATGCCCTATCCATCATCCGGCGCCGACGCTTTTCTGGGCCGCATCGACCAGATCCTGGCCCGCACCGGCATCGACGTGATCATCCCCACCCTGGACGCGGAAATGATCCTCTATATCCGGCTGGAAAAGGAACTCGCCAAGCGCGGCATCCGCACCTTCCTGCCCGACGAACGCTGTTTCCTGCTGCGTGACAAGACCTCTTTGGCCACCTTCTTCCCGCCCCGGGGCGTCGAAGTGCCGCAAACCGTGATGGTGAGCGACCCGGGCCAGATCGCCAAACACGGCGAGGAACTGGGCTATCCGCTGATGGTGAAGGGCAAGTATTACGAAGCTTACAAGGCCTGGGACAAAGAGGAAGCGGTGAAATACTTCCACGAGATCGCCGAAAGCTGGGGCCTGCCGCTGCTGCTGCAGAAAGTGGTGCCGGGAGACGAATTCAACGTGGTGATCGTGGGTGACGGCGAGGGCGGAATGCTGGGCATGGTGCCGCAGAAAAAGCTGGTGATCACGGACAAGGGCAAGGGCTTCGGCGGCGTTGTGATCCAAAACCCCGGCCTGGACGCCTTCGCGGAGAAAGTGATCTCGCTGCTGAACTGGCGCGGCCCCTGCGAACTGGAAGTGATCAAGGGAACCGACAACAAATACTATCTGATCGAGATAAATCCGCGTTTTCCGGCCTGGGTGCGCCTGGCCGAAGGCGCTGGGCAAAACCTGCCCGCGGTGACCGTGATGAAAGCCCTGGGCCAGGATTGCGAACCCCTTCCACCTTACAGATCCGGCACCCTGTTCATCCGCCACGCGGAAGACATCATCTCCGAAATCGGGGTGATGGGCCAGATCTCCGCCCAAAGCGAACTTATCCGAGGTAAAGAACAATGAAAAAAACATACACAGCGCCCCACATCGAGCGCAACTATTCCGGAACCATGAACAAGTACGGCGCCAAGAGCGTGGTGCGCCATCAGGACAGCATCGACGGCATTCCGGTGAAGAAACTGGTGGAGAGCTACGGCTCGCCGCTGCTGGTATTTTCTGAAAGCCAGATCCGCAGGCGCTATCAGCGCCTCACCGAAGTGATGCAGATGAACTATCCGCGGCTGGAAATGGCGTGGTCCTACAAAACCAACTATCTGGGAGCGGTCTGCAACATCTACCATCAGGAAGGCGCGAAAGCCGAGGTGGTTTCCGGCATGGAATACACGATGGCGCGGCGTTTGGGCGTGCCGGGCAAGGATATCATTTTCAACGGCCCGGGCAAGCGGAAGGAAGAGCTGGAACTGGCCATCCGTGAAGGCGCGCGTATCCAGATCGACCACCTGGACGAGCTCTACCTGATCGAAAAGATCGCCACGGAACTGGACACCATCCCGGACGTGGCCATCCGGGTGAACATGGACACAGGTGTTTATCCGCTCTGGACGAGGTTTGGCTTCAACTACGAGACCGGCGAGGCCTACCGCGCCATCCAGCGTTTGCTGAGCGGCAAAAAGATGAACATCGTGGCCCTGCACACCCACATCGGCACCTTCATGCTGGACGCGAACGCCTATTACCTGGCGGCCAAAGCCCTCTTGGACTTGGCGCAGAAGGTGCAGGAAGAGCTGGGTGTGGCGGTGAAATACATCGACCTCGGCGGCGGCTTTGCCTCGCAGAACACCCTCCACGAGCAGTATACCCCGGGCGAACTTTCCGCCCCCACCTATGACCAGTACGCCTCCGCGATCGGCGCGGCCTTCAACGAATCGCGCTTCGTGAGCGAAAACCTGCCCACCCTGGTGCTGGAAACCGGACGCGCCCTGATCGACGAAGCGGGCTATCTGATCACTTCCGTGATCGGCAAAAAGAACCTGCCCACCGGTGAACGCGCCATCATCCTGGACGCCGGCGTGAACACCGTGATCACCGCCTGGTGGTACAAACTGAAGGTGCTGCCCACCCGTCCCTTCCCCGGGGCATACCAGAACACCGTATTCTACGGCCCGCTGTGCATGAACATCGACGTGATCCGCCAGGCTGTGCCCTTCCCTGACCTCTATACCGGCGAACAGGTGATCGTGCATCCCGTGGGCGCCTACAACAACACCCAGTGGATGCAGTTCATCGAATACAGGCCCCGCGTGGTGCTGATCAGCGAAACCGGCAAACCGGAGCTGATCCGCGAAAAAGAAGAATTAAGCGACATCATCGAGCGTGAATCCATCCCCGAACACTTGAAACAGATATGAGCAAATTCACCGCGGCCGCGCTGCCTTTTCTGAAAGCCATACCTCACAGCTATGCCACCATCATGTTTTCGGACAACCTGTGGCTGGGGCTGGCGTTGCTGGCCCTCACCCTGGTGGCGCCGATCGTGGGGCTGGCCGGCCTGCTGGGACTGCTGGTGGCACTGGTGGTTACGCGGCTGACAGGCTTTGAGGACTGGCAAAGCGGCAGTGGGGTTTTGGCTTTCAACAGCCTGCTGATCTCCCTCACCATCGGCTACTATTATCCTTTGAGCGGGGTGCAGCAGCATCCGCTGGCCTTCGCGGGCATGATCGTGATCGCCTCGCTGGCCACGCTGCTGCTCTATGTGGTGCTCAATTACGTGACCACCAACGCGCTGAAACTGCCTTCCATGAGCCTGGCCTTTTCCATCATGGCCACCCTGGTCTGGTACTATCTGGTGCGCAGCGGCAATTTCAACGGCGAGGGTTTCCTGAAACCGCTGCTCTTCGATCTGAAGCTGGATCTGCCGTGGTTTTGGAAAGATTATTTCCTCTCCCTGGGCAGCATCATGTTTGTGCCGGATATCGCTGTGGGGATAGGCGTGGCGCTGATCCTGCTGCTGATAACCCGCATCGGCTTTCTGCTTTCGCTGCTGGGCTGGGCGATCTGCTGGTGGCTGCTGGGATACGCCAGCATTGGCACCACCTACGGCATGTTCTTTCCCGGCTTCAACCTCATCCTCATCAGCATCAGCGTGGGTTCAGTCTATCTGATCCCCGGCAAATCATCCTATCTGATGGCCGCCATCGCCACTGTCTTTGGCTTCGGGATCGCCTTCGCGCTGGCTGGAAAGTACTTCTACGCCGATTACATGCCCGGGCGCGGCAGCCACCTGATGGTGCCGATGTTTGCCTTTCCCTTCAACCTGGTGGTGCTTACCACCATCTTCGCTTTGCGGCAGCGCGTGGCGCACCGTTCACCGGTGCTCAACGAGGTGGGCATCCTGCATCCGGAAAAAGTGCTGGATGCCTATATGAGCCGTTACAAACGCTTTTCCAGCACCGGCATTCCCCAGCTGCTGCTGCCCGTGACCGGTGAATGGACCGTGACCCAGGGCCATAACGGCGCTTACACCCACCAAAAGGAATGGGCCAACGCCTGGGACTTTGAGATCGAGGATGTGAACGGCAAAAAGTATGCCGAAGACCCCACCAGCCTCAAAGACCACTACGCCTTCGGAAAGCCTGTCCACGCCGCCGCCGCGGGCTATGTGGCCAAGGTGGTGAACGGCATCGCGGACAACCCCGTGGGCATCACCAACACCCAGGACAACTGGGGAAACTACGTTAGCATCTACCACATGGCAGGCTACTACACGCTATACGCGCATCTGAAGGAAGGCTCGATCAAATTCAGCGAGGGCGACTACGTGAAGCAGGGCGAAAAGATCGGCCAGGTGGGAAATTCCGGCCGTTCACCCCTCCCCCATCTGCATTTTCAGGCCCAGTCAGGCGCGGAGGCCGGCACCGGAAGCGTCTATTGCCATCTGCTGAACTACAAGATCCACGCGAACAAAGACGTCCATAAATTTATCGGCAGCGGCATTCCCAAAGAGGGTGAGAAGATCTCGCCCCTGATCGCGGAAAAGGAACTGGCGAACCTGCTGCAGCTGGGATACCACCAGCGGCAGAGTTTCCTGGTGCAAAGCGGCGGGGCCGAATACACCGAAAACTGGGACGTGGAACTCGACCTGCTGGGCATCCACCGCCTCCATTCCGACCGCGGCGGCAGCCTGGAATTCTCCATCTACAACGGCATCTACAACTCCTTAAATCTTTCCAGCCGCCGCCTCAGCGCGCTGAGCGCCTTTGCCCTGGGGGCCTCGCGCATTCCCTGGGCGGAAAAAGCTGAACTGGCCTGGGAAGACGAACCCAGCCTCTCCGTGGTGATGAATTCCTTCTGGAAAAACCTGACCCTCTTCCTGATACCTTTTTTCCAACCCATCCGGGTGCGCACCAATTCCAGGCTGGCCCAGGCGGACAAAGACCTCGTCCAGACCAGCGAAACCACCCTGAAAGTGCTGGGTATAACTGTCCGCACCAACCAATCGCAGATCATCCTGTCCCGCCGGGACGGCCTCAAATCCATTGAACTGGCGCAGAACGGCAAAACTTTGCTGACCGCCACCAAGCTCCAAACCCTTGAGGAAACCGACCATGCCTAAAACCATCCTCATCATCCTGGCCCTGCTGATCTCGGCCCTGCCGCTGCTGGCCCAGCGGGACATCACCGCTTCCTACCAGGCCGAGGCCCGCGGCGAATACGAAACCGCCCTGGCCATCTCGCGCGAACTGCTGGCCGCGGCCCCGAACGACGCGTTCTACCAGGTGCGCGTGGCCTGGCTGCTCTATCTGCAGGGAAACTACGGCGATGCCGCCAGCGCCTATGAAGCCGCCATCCGCCTGCAGGACAGCCTGGACGCCCAACTGGGCCGGCTGAATTCCCTGCTGGCGCTGGCCCGCTACACCGAAGCCCTTCAGCACAGCCGCGCCCAGGTTAAACTGCATCCGGAAAACACGGCCCTGCTGGGCAAAGGGGCCTACGCGGCCTACATGCTCAAGGATTACGGCACCGCCGCGGAATTCTTCGCCCGCATCACCGCCCTGCAGCCTTGGGACATGGAAAACCGGGGTTACCTGATGAACAACCTCTATCTCAGCGAACAGGAAGATGCCGCCCGCGAGCAGTATCTCTTCCTGAAGAAGTATTATCCCCAATCGCAGCTGCTGCCGAACTACCAGAGGATCTTCGAACCCTGAGCCAATGAAGAAAGCGCTGCCTCTCCTGCTGCTCATGCTGGTGGTGGCTGCCGCCACCGCTCAGGCGCAGGACTATCCGGAGCTGATCCGCAAAACGCAACGCTATCTGAGCGTGTTTCCGGAGAACAACGCCGAGCGGCTGGCCCTGGCTTGGTACTTTATGCAAAACGCCCAGCCGGACAGCGCCCTGGCCCGCTATCAGGAGGTGGCCCTGCGCGATCCGGCCAGCGCTGATGCCGCTTCCGGCAGCCTCTGGGCGCTGAATTCCCTGAACCGCTATCCCGAGACCCTGCACCGGTCCGCTGACCTGATCCGCGCTTTTCCAAAAAACCCCGACATCTTCAACCACCGCGGCCTGGCCCTGCTGCAAACCTACTCGCCGCTTTCAGCCAGGGCCAGCTACCGGTCCGCGCAGAAACTGGCCGCACCCAACAGCTTTAGCGCCGCCATCGCCGCTGACGGCCTGGCCTGGAGTTGTTTAAACTCCGGTGACTACGCCAGCGCGGAAGGCCTTGTCAGAAAGAACCCGGCATCTTTCAGTGTGACACCCTGGCTGGAAAAGACCCGCTCCGCTTTCAGCGCTGGATTCGGCTACAAGCAGAACGGCAACGTCTACTTTTTGGGCAAAGCCTCGCTGCGCCGGAAAACCCTCTCCCTAGCAATGGGTTTCGAGGAATACCGGATCGCCGGACAGCATTTCCGCACCGCCCTGGACCTCGAATTGGGCAAGCAATTCCACCCCCTGGACCTCGAACTGAGCGCCAAACTCCTCAGCGGCGTGGATGCCGGCAGCTATCCGGCCTGGCAGGGCAGCGCTTCCGCCACCGGCAAAGTCTATCTGGCCGGCCTGCGCCTGGGTCCGCTCCTGTCGCTTCGTTACACCTACGCGCCGGTCTTCTCAGCCGCTCAGGCCGACCTTGGGTTCAAAGTTTTGACAGACCGGCTGAACCTCCTGCTGATGTATTCGGCGCTCTACCGCGACTTCCTCTCAGCAAGCACCGACCAAAACGGCCAGGTGTTCACCGGGATCGCGGACCTGCGCCTCTATCGCTCTATGCGCCTGAGCCTCAGTTCCAGCCATGGCGACCTGGCCTGGTGGACCAATCCTTACGGAGTAACCCTCGACACCTTCTATCCCAACGCCACCAATCTCGGCCTGGGCCTCAGCCTTCCCCTCGGAAGCGGGTTTGGCCTCTCACTTTACGGCCAGTTAGGACTAATCGATGCCAGCCAAAACTACCTCCTCCAAAGCGTACTCAGCTACACGCCCTAAGCTTTTGGGAGCGCTGCTCCTGCTTCTGGCGGTGTTCGCGGCCTCCTGCAACCTGCGCGAGAACTCCCTTTTGCCGGAACATCTGGATCCCCTCCAATACGTCACCTCAAACACGATCAAGGTTTACAAGGACCATCTGATCGGCTCCGAGAACGACAAGTCCTACCTCTACATCCCCAAGGAGAGCATCCACGATTACAAGCTCTGGTATAACGACGTGGTTCGCCTGCGCCGGGTGGACAGCCTGTTGGAGCGGGACAGCCTGGCTTTCGCGGAAGGCGTGGAGGCGGTCACGCGCTGTTTCAGGATCAGCATCGAGCGGTACGGCACCGAGATCATCCTGGATTCCATTCCCGCCTTTGCCACCCTCTACACCGACCTTACCACCTCCGAAAGCGTCGCCGAAGCCTGGGTGGTGCGCAGCCAGTACATGCTCTACGCGGACAAATTGCCGCTGCAAACCTACGGCAACAACCGTGTTTATTTTGAGATCGACGGCAACGGCGACGTGGAGGCGCAGCGTCCCGGAAACGCCAATGTGTTCAACCTCCCAGCGGCCAACACGAACGTGGAGGCACTCCACTACTCCGATTCCGGAAACCTGCAGATCTGGTTTCCCCAAGCCTACCTGACATCAGCGGGACAAACCAGGCTGGAGATTCTGCCCCAGCTAGGCGATGCCGACGTGAGCGCTGTCCAGGCGGTTTATCCAGGTTTCGCGCTGAATACCGGGGTGCTTGATGTGCAGACCCAATCCGTCCCGGATGTGGTTTCACCTCCCATCCTGCACTGGTCCCAGCCTCCGGCGCGGAAATTCGTGCAGGAATGGGTGCGGCTGCAGGGCGGCCAGGTGTTCGGCTGGGCTCAGGGCCCGGAAACCTGGTTGGTGCAAAACAATGTTCTGATCAGCTTTCTGCAGGGCAGCGGCAAGTATTTCCTGCTCTCGCCGCTGGGCGAACAGACGGCGCTTGAACTCCCTCTGGACGGCAGTTTCGACCAACTTTACCTGCAGGATTTGTGGCTGGATCTGCGCGACACCGCCCTGCCCAACCATTCCCTGCGGCTGGATACCGCTCCCAACCCAGCTTCCGTGATCTCCGCCTATTTCAGCGGCGCGCCCTTCACCCTGGGCGGCGCGCATCAGGCTTTCCAGCTGGATTTCCGCAGCGGCAACAGCACCGTGGAAACCCTGCCCGGAGACAACTGGATCGAGTTCGGCTTCCGCAACCAACTGGCGGAAAGCTCCAACGCCAGGCTGTTCAGGGTCTTCCGCTCCTCCGGCAGCGACCACATCGATTTCAAAGCCCGCGGCGACGCTTACGACGCCTCCCACTACAGCCTGAGCGACGGTTTCGTTTACAGCGGCGTGAATTCCTCCGGCACCTATCTGCTGGGTCAGGTGGGCGAATCCGGCCAACAGCAAAGCTTTCCCTTTTTCAAGCCGGAAACCTCGATCCAGACTAGCCGTGGTTATGTTTCCTGGAACGATCCCGACACCGCCTGGGGTTCGCTGCTCCTCGAGTACGGCGTGGCCATGCCGACCGGCCATCCCTGGCTGAGCGGGCAGCCCTACGTTTTTTCCGCCCAGAACGCCCTGCTGCGCGTCACGGCCTACACCCGGGGCAAAAAACGCTCCCCCAGCCTGCCGGACAACACCTTCCTGGTTTACAAGCATGCCTCGCCGCTGCAGAACCTGATCAATTTCAGCCCGGACGCGGACCATCCCCGCTTTGCCTGGTACAAAGCCGCGGCCGCGTTCGCGCACAACACCTTCATGTATCAGGACGGCGCCCTGAGCGTTTCTCCGGCCTGGTCCGGCTACCTCTTCAGCGGCGGCTCGCTCGATCCCGGCACTGCCAGCAACCTGCGCCTCTATCAGCGCATGAGCTTCGACAATTACGACTGGGAATATTACGCAGATGCCAGCGCCGCGCCCTCCGGCACTCCGGTTTTACAGATCGCCCGTTTGAACAGCGTTCCGGACACCCATGGCGTGTTGGCCGGCCAATACGACCTCAGCCCGCTTACGCCGGCCTGGTCCCTGTCCGTGAGCGGCTCCAGCGATTTCTACGTTTCTCAGTTGCCCTGGATCAGGTTCCGGCAGAACATCCGGCCTCAAAACCTGCTCTTCTCCGTCTACGAAGGTGAGTTTTACCGCGTTTATCCCTATTATCAAACAACCGGCGCCGATCCCTGGCATTTCACCTATGCCGACGGCCACGTGGGCTTCTTCCTTTCCAGCGACGCCATCTACGCCCCCATGATCGACTCCAACCCTCATCAGAGCGTGTCCACGCAGGTCACCTCCAACGTGGCTGAGCACATCGTTTCCCTCTACCAGGCGCAACTGAATCTGCCATCTTCCCTGATCGGAAACCCCGTGCCGCTCAATTCCAGGATCATCCTCAGCGAAGCTGTGGATTATGCCGTGCCCCACCTCAGCGCTTACTTCCTGGATTTCCGCACTGCCGCTGGAACGCAGTATGACCCCAACTTCTACACGCAGGCCGGAGCCGCAAGCCTGCCCTATATCTACATCCCCATCCCGGATTACGTTCCCGGCCAAAGCCACAGCCTCTTCTTCCGTTCCGTGGAGGGAACCCTGACGGAATTTACCCTGGTGGATGAATTTGGCGACAACGGCCTGGGCGAATACATCCTGGTTGGCAACTGCGCCGTGGCCTTGGTGGACGGCCCCGGCTGGTTCTACACCACCAACTGAGCCAAGCCAGGTTTCGGTAACTAAGTCCAGGGGGCTGTTGGTTTCTGTGGCGGAAAAACCAGGTTGTGGAAATTTTGCCACAGCCTGCCCTGGCCCTTAGCTCCAGCTGATCCGCGCCCTGTCTGCCTCCCGCATGCCCCTCTCCAAGCAGGCGGGGATCATTCGGGGGATGAAATAGGGCCGAACAGACGGGGGCAAAGGACAAAACCACCCAAAGCCCGTTCCAGAAAGGCTTGGTGGCAGAGGGAACCAGACTACCGCAAGCTAGGCTAAGGTAAGTGGACGGCAAGCTGAAAAGCGAGATAGGGCATGATCCGGCCCAAATAATACTTGACAACATTAAGCCGGAAGCAAAATAATGGAACTATGAGTTAAGGGCAAGGCTTTGATATGATATCACCGCCTTGGCAGGTTTCCGTCAGGTTCGGATTTAGAGAACCCTGCTGCGATAAGACCGGGCAGGGTTCGGATGTCCGGAAGAAAACGGAAAGGATTTTTTCATCGGCTGAATGGGACGGCAAAACAGGGTCTGGGCAGGGAGAAAAAATGATCGCCAGAGCGTTTCGGGGACGCGGCGATGGCAGGCTGCATAAGCTTGGGACAGGAGCGTTCCTGGGAGGGTTTGAGCTGGAGCGGCGTTCAGCGAACAGAGCATTGAAAAACAATCACCCGGCAAGTTCCGCAGGAACAAAGGAGACAATATGCGACGCATGATCCTTCTATCGATGCTTTTGGCCCTCGCGCCTTTTCTGGCCGCAGAAGCGGTTAGCACAGGCACGGGAGTGAATTCTGCCACGGTGCTTTCCTCTACCTTGGCAGAAACGGTCATTCAGTATGAAATTGGCAAATACGAAAAACTTGAACAGGAGATCGACGGAGCCACTTGGTACCAGATCAGTCTGGCCAAGGAAGGCAGGCTCCTGAAACTGGGGTATCCCGACCTGCCGGTCTTCAACCGCAGCATCATCATCGACGGCCAGGCCAGGATGAAGGCGGAGGTTTACGATCTGGAATACATCGACACCGAACTGCCCGTAGCGCCCTCCAAGGGCAGCTTCACCCGCGACATCGATCCCGCCAGCGTGCCTTGGACCTTCGGCGAGATCTACGCCAGCGAAGGATTTTGGCCCGCGGATGTGGCCACCCTCTCTGAACCCTACATAATGCGGGATTTCCGGGGCAGCGTGGTTCAGGTGGCACCCTTTGCCTACAACCCCAAAACCCGTATCCTGAGGCACTACACCAGCTTCAAGGTCCGGGTTTTCGCGGAAGGGCTGGACACCGTCAACACCCTTACCCGTGCACCGGTGGACATATCACGCGAATTCGTGGATGTGTATGCCAACCATTTCCTGAACTGGAGCCCTGACCGCTACACTTCGGTCAGCGAGACTTTCGGCTATCTGATGATCATCTATGACCCGGATTTCTACGATCAGGTGCTGCCCCTCTACGAATGGAAAAGGCAAAAAGGCATCTTGACCTATCTGCGCTCCACGGACACGACCGGAGACACCGCGGCGGAAATCCAAACTTATATCCAGGATTTTTACGACGATTACCCTTCGCTCACCTTCGTATTGCTGGTTGGCGATCATGCCGAGGTGCCCGCCCTCATTCACCAAAATGGTGGGGCGGATCCCATTCTGGCTTTGGTGGACGGAACCGACAGCTACCCGGATATCTTTGTGGGCCGGCTTTCCGCCACCACTGCCGCCGAGGTGACCAACCAGGTAAACAAGATCATCCTCTCCGAAAAGAACCTTGGCAGCACCGCCACCTGGATCGACAGGGCCACCGGAGTTGCTTCAGACCAAGGCCCCGGCGATGACGGCGAATATGACTACCAGCATCTGAACAACATCCGCACCGACCTCCTGGGCTATGGCTATGTGACTGTGGACCAGATCTACGATCCCGGCGCCACCGCCACCCAAGTGGCCACTGCCATCAACGCCGGACGCGGCCTGGTGAACTACACCGGGCACGGCAGCTCCACCGCCTGGAGCACCACCGGTTTCAACAACAA
>ENA-UOWO01004565-UOWO01004565.1-activated-sludge-metagenome-genome-assembly--contig:-NODE-4565-length-15208-cov-17.348908_pt1 | contig 15208 bp, 14 predicted proteins | sample MGYA00238148_ERZ761564 | MGnify/ENA primary metagenome ERZ761564 (study PRJEB28885, sample SAMN05720194) | activated sludge metagenome | isolation source: Anaerobic digester | place: USA...
TTGCAGAATCGGATCAAATAGTAACGAGCTTAAGAGCCAAAGGATTTGATGTACCTTATATGGTTAAATATGATGAGGGTCACGGTTTTGGTAAAGAAGAAAATTCAATTGAAATGTATGAAGCTACTTTAGGTTTTTTATCAAAGTATTTGAAGTAAAAGAATTTATAGGAATGAAAAAGGTGCAAATTATAAAATTTACACCTTTTTTTTATTTTAAGATTCTACTTGGGTTTGTGAATAATAGCTGGACTAAATCTTTGAAAAAGAAGCTGAATGTTCACAAGATTTCCAGAAAAACCATTTTTCTATTTGGACAAATAACTCAAAACATTCTTTTCGATACGTTCGTTAATGTTTGAAATGTCTGCTTTTACGAATTTTTCACCTAAAATATTTTCGTATAATTCGATGTATCTTTCGGAAACAGTTTCGATATATTCGTCGGTCATATTCGGAATTTGTTGTCCTTCTTGTCCTTGAAAACCATTTTGAATTAACCAACGACGCACAAATTCTTTCGACAATTGTTTTTGCTCTTCACCCCTATCTTGTCTTTCCTGATACCCATCAGAATAGAAATAACGAGAAGAATCTGGTGTGTGTATTTCGTCAATTAGCACAATAACACCGTCTTTGGTTTTACCAAATTCATATTTTGTATCGACCAAAATCAATCCGCGACTGGCAGCAATTTCAGTTCCTCTTTGGAATAAAGCTCTGGTATATTTTTCTAAAACCAAATAATCTTCTTCGGAAACAATCCCTTTCGATAGAATGTCTTCACGAGAAATATCTTCATCGTGTGAACCATTGTCCGCTTTGGTAGTTGGCGTAATTATTGGCGTTGGAAATTTATCGTTTTCTTTTAATCCTTCCGCCATTGTAACTCCACAAATTTGTCTTTTTCCTGCTGCATATTCGCGAGCAGCGTGACCTGAAACATACCCACGAATCACCATTTCAACTTTGAAAGGTTCGCATAAATGCCCCACAGCTAAGTTTGGATCTGGCGTTGCAATCAACCAATTGGGAACAATATCTTGAGTCAATTCCATAAATTTGGTAGCAATTTGATTCAGGATTTGTCCTTTGTACGGAATTCCCTTTGGCAAAACCACATCAAAAGCCGAAAGCCTATCGGTGGCAATCATAACCAAAAGTTCGTCATTGATATTGTAAACTTCCCGTACTTTGCCTCGATACACTGATTTTTGATTCGGGAAATTGAAATTCGTTGTAGTTATTGTGTTCATGTAGTTGTGTTATTTTATAAATGCAAATTTAGAAATATTTTCGAGGCAAAAAGCATCATTCGATATTAATTAAAACAAAAGTCGCATTGCTAAATAACTCGCCACTCCATCATTTTCATTAGAAGTAATTACTTCAATATGAGGTAATTTAGTTTTCAAACTTTCGACAGCATTTTCCATAATCAACGCTTTTCCGGCCGAAATCAGCATTCTTTCATCATTGAAACCATCGCCAAAAGCAATTGATTCCTTGAAAGTATGATTTTCAATTTCCAAAATGTTAGCAATGGCGACACTTTTATCAACTGATTTATCCATAAATTCCAAACAAAACGGAAGACTAAAAGCAGAATGAAATTCATCAGAATGATTTTTCATAATTTCATCTTGTAGCTCCACTAATTTATGATGGTCGTTGTGAGTGAAAAATAATTTTATGGCACTCAAATCTTTAACCGTTTTAAAATCAACAATTTCAAATGGGTAATTCATCACCGTTTGAAAACTATTCAGCTTTTTATTTTCCCTGTTGGTTTGCCAAACTTTTTCTTTGAACAAAACTGTCGTAAACTCGGGATCAATATCTAAATCCAAAATTGATTTTATGGCATCACTTTTTATGTCGAAAGAATAAATAAGTTCTTTTGTTGGCGAATGAATCCGTGCTCCATTTGAAGTTACCAAATAAAAAGGACAGCCCAAGTCTTCCAATAGTGGCATTGCATCCAGATGATGACGACCTGTTGCCACAATTATTAAATACTTTTCTTCATGAAGTTGTTTGAAAACAGTCTTAGTATAATCGGAAATTTGGTGTTCGTTGTTGAGTAAGGTCCCGTCTAAATCGCTAATTATTACTTTAAATTTTTCTTTTATACTCATTTTTTAAATCTCCGTTTTAAGAATGGCAAATTTATTCTATTCCGAAGAGATAAGCAAAGGAAAGCTCCAAAGCCTTTCGATAAAAAATCAATCTAACCAATCAAACAAATATTCATCTTTATATTCAATTTGAAATTTTTCTAGAAATTCAAGGTATTCCTCTTTAAACGATTTGGTTTGATGATGACTCTTTTGATTTTTAATATAATTTACAACAGTATCCATTTGGCTAAAACTATATGAAAATGCCCCAAATCCTTCTTGCCAATAAAATGGAATTTTCGTGAATTGTTTTTCATTGATAAAAGAATTACTAGATTTTTTAATTTCTCTAACTAAATCCGAAAGACAACAATTGGGCTTCATTCCGATAAAAATATGAATATGGTCTGGCATTCCGTTTATGGCAATCAATTTTTGACCTTTATTTTGAACAATTCCCGTAATATATTTATACAATTCCGTTTCAAAAGATTCATGAACCAATGCTTTTCGATTTTGAACGGAAAAAACAATTTGAATGTAAATTTGAGAATAAGTATCAGCCATTATGATTTTATTTTAAAACCCCAAGGGATTCAATATTTATAGGAAAAATCAATGATGCCAAAATCCCAGAGGGATTTAATATTTATAGAAAAACAATTTCAATTATATGGATTCGACCCCAGCTGGGGTCGAATATTATTTCAAACAAAATCAATTTCTATAAATATGTAACGGCGCTGCCGTTAGGTATAATTATGAAAAAAATCTAATCACGATTTTTAATAATTTCAAGAAAATTATAATTGCCAATACAAACAACATCAACAAAGCAACAACAAATAAAACTACCATCCACAAAGGGTATATTGTTGTATGCCATCCTGGTATTAGAGAACTGTAAAAATCAATATTATAAAATATCGAAATCAATACTATAAAAAAGACAGCAAATAAAATATAACCTTTATATTTCATAATTCTAATCGTGATTCTCAATTTGCTTGTACGCATCAATTACTTTCTTAACCAAGCGATGGCGCACAATATCTTTGTCGTCCAGATAAATTATTCCAATTCCTTCTACATCTTTCAAAACCAAAATCGCTTCTTTCAAACCCGAAATCGTTCGTCTTGGTAAATCTACCTGACCAGGATCGCCAGTAATCATAAACTTGGCGTTTTTTCCCATACGAGTCAGAAACATTTTCATTTGCGAATGGGTCGTGTTTTGAGCTTCATCAAGAATTACGAAGGCATTATCTAAGGTTCGACCACGCATAAATGCCAAAGGCGCAATCTGTATAATTCCTTTAGCAATATGGTCTTCCAGCTTTTCGTTGGGCAACATATCGCGCAAAGCATCGTACAAAGGTTGCATATATGGATCTAGTTTTTCCTTCATATCACCGGGAAGAAAACCCAAATTTTCACCTGCTTCTACCGCAGGACGTGTTAAAATAATCCGTTTGACTTGTTTTTCTTTCAACGCTTTTACTGCCATAGCAACACCTGTGTAGGTTTTCCCGGTTCCAGCTGGTCCAACAGCAAAAACCATATCGTTTTTGTTCATCGTATCGACCAACAATTGCTGATTGGGTGTCATCGCTTTGATGATTTTTCCGCCCACTCCGTGTACCAAAATTTTGTCGTGACCAAAGGCTTTAGCGTCTTCTTGAATCGTACTTTGAAGCACTCTATCAATCACATTATCATCGATGTTGTTGTAACGGGTAAAATGAAGCATCAAGCGGTTGAAGCGGTTTTCAAACTCATCTAAGACTTCTTTTTCGCCAAAAGCCTTCAAAGTCGTTCCTCGGGCTACAATTTTCAATTTGGGATAATACTTTTTAATCATTTCAAGATGAGTGTCTTGAGCGCCCCAAAAATCTTTTGGAGCGATGTCTATGAGCTCGATGATTCTTTCGTTCAAAAGCGGTAGTTTTAAGTTATTAATTTAAGGTAAATCGCAAGCCAATTCCATTCGAATTGGTAATTATATCTAATTTTGAGTTATTGTATCCGGTAGCAAATTGATTGTTATATTCCGTGACCACATTTTTTATTTTTTTGGAAAAGCCTATTTTTACGGGAATGGCAACTGCCAAAGCCGCTAATCCGACAAAAGTCAATGCAGAAGGATAATTACTCTCGGTTTGTATAGAATTCCCAGTAACTGTGGTATTCCCATCGGTATTTGCTCCTATCACTACATCGATAGCCATTAAGCCTAATCCACCAATAAGCAACACATTTCCAACCGTTTTTTTAGATCTTCCGGCATTATAATCGGCTAATAATTTTTGATTGTCTTTTAATAATTCCCTAACTTGGTCAGGCGAAATTTGTTGGTTTTCGGAATTTAAAATAGTGCCATTAGACTTGTACACTAATTTTTGAGAATGAGATTGTGAAATGCAAAAGAAAAGGAAAAGCACAAATAATGGTTTAATCATAATTGGGGTTTATTTTAAATTCAAATTATAAAATTCTAATTAATTAAAGCCGAAAATACTTTAGCTTTGCATTTCTCAAATTTAATGAGTTTTAGCTTGCATTCGCTTTTTATTTATAAACAATTTTATGTCAATAATTACCCTTACCACCGATTACGGCTTGAAAGACCACTTTGTTGGCGCTTTGAAAGGGAAAATTTTATCTGAGTATTCCGAGGCTATTATTATTGATATTTCGCATCATATTGACGCATTCAACACGGTAGAAGCGAGTTACATTATCGGAGCGGCTTATTCGAGTTTTCCAAAAGGTACTGTGCATCTTATTGGCGTGGATATGGAATTGAATAAAGAAAACCAACATATCGTTATGCAATGGAACGATCATTATTTTATTGCCGCCGATAATGGTATTTTGAGTATGCTGACGCAAAAAATTGTTCCCCAAAAAATAGTGACCATTAACATTCACGACCGTTTGCCGAGTGGTGCTACCGATTTGGATGTTTTCGTCAAAGTCGCTTGCCATATTGCCAAAGGCGGTTTACTCAACGTGATTGGCAAAGAAATAAAAACCATAAAACAAGTTACCGAATTGCAGGCTGTTACTGCTACTGACGGAAGTTCGATAAAAGGCTATGTGATTTACATTGATCATTTTGGGAATGCGGTAACGAATATTTCCAAAAAACAATTCTTGGAAGTCGCCAAAGGAAGACCGTATGAAGTCGTTATACGAACCAAAAACATTAAAACCATTCTGCCCAATTATTCTGCGATTGCGAGTTCTGACAAATATCCTCTCAAAAATTATGAAGGTGAAAAACTGGCGATTTTCAACGAAGCGGGTTATTTGGAAATAGCTATTTTCAAGAGTAATCCATCAAAATTTGGTTCAGCCAATAGTTTGTTGGGGTTGAATTATAGAGATGTTATAAATATAGTTTTTAGTTAGCGATCATTAAAATAGCGAATAAATGAAAATCAAATTATTACTTTTAATTTCTATACTTGCATTTTCCAGTTGCAAAAAAGACAATCCAAAAATTGAAGAGAATTCAAAATTTGTAAAAGTTTGGTTTGATACAGTAAGATCTTATCCTTTCAAAGCAAAACTTATAATTAACAAAAACAAAACATTTAAATATAGTGGTGGCGCTTGTACTTCTAGTTTTGGAGCAAAAGGAATTTGGAGAATCGAAAACGATACTATAATTTTGAATAGCATCAAACCAAAAGAATGTATGTGGAAGCGTGATTTTGGACTCATTTGTGAAAAATTAACTGATAATGACTATAAAACAATTAAAGACTGTGAACCTAAAGGCGAGGATTCTTATGAGAATTTTGAAAATGAAAAATTTTACGTTAGAAATGATACTTTAATTCACAAAAATGACAAGAACGATAAAATGAAAAATTGTCCTAAATTAAAAATAGCATTTTCAGATAAAGAAAAAATCAGAAAATAAAGTTTAATTCTTCAACAACAGCATTTGTTCATTACTGACGAAGGAGGAATCAAATCACGTGAGCAACTTATGAGATTCCTCCTTCGTCGGAATGACAACAAAACCAACAAAATTGGTTTTCAACAAATGCTGTAAAAAATAGATTTAAGCGAAAAATAGTAATCTCCAATCATCAATCAAATGTTCATACGAATAGTAAAAATGTCCTTTCACGAAGAAAATATTCCAGCATTTCTGGAAAACTTCGAAATCATAAAAGACAAAATACGAAACGCGCCGGGAAACCGTTTATTGGAATTGTATCAAGACAAAAACAACAAATGTATTTTCTTTACCTACAGTTATTGGGAAACCGAAGAAGATTTGGAAAATTACAGACAATCGGAGCTTTTCAATGAAGTTTGGGCGTTCACAAAAAAGTTATTCAATGACAAACCCGAAGCATGGAGTGTAGATAAATTAGTTAGCTTGCAGTAATTAGTGGTCAGTTTTTCAACAATAAAAAGCAATAATAATTGGAATGAGATTGCTTCGTTCCTCGCAATGACAATATGAAATCAATAGTACTAAGAGAAATAAAATCCTTTTTTGGTTCGCCAATCGGTTATTTGGTGATTGCCGTTTTCCTGATTGGGAATGGATTATTCCTTTGGGTTTTCGAAGGAGAATACAATATTTTGAACAGCGGTTTTGCCGATTTGAGTCCGTTTTTTACTTTGGCTCCGTGGATTCTGATTTTCCTGATTCCTGCCGTGACGATGCGCAGTTTTTCGGATGAGAAAAAACAAGGAACCTTGGAATTGTTGCTGACCAAACCCTTGAGTATTTGGCAAATCGTGAACGGGAAATTCCTCGGTTCGATGTTGTTGATTGTTATGGCGATCATTCCAACCTTTATTTATGTTTGGGTCATTTCTGGTTTGGGTTCGCCCGAAGGCAACATTGATATGGGCAGTACGATGGGTTCTTATTTTGGATTGTTGTTTCTGATTGCAGCCTATTCCGCCATTGGAATCTTCACTTCTACTCTATCCGAAAATCAGATTGTGGCTTTTATTGTGGCGGTGTTTTTGTGTTTCTTTTTTTACTTCGGATTCGAAAGTGTGGCAACAATTGTTCCTAGTTTTCAAGGTCTAATTTCCAGTATTGGAATGCAAGATCATTTCAAAAGTATGAGTCGTGGCGTGATGGACACTCGCGATGTGGTTTATTTTGTGAGCATCACCGTCTTGTTTCTTTCCTTTACAGTTTATAATTTAAAATCCATTAAATCATAATGACAGCTTCCAATAAAAACAATATCAAATCCCTGTTGATTGTCGTTGCCGTTCTTTTGGTTTTGAATGTATTTAGTGGCTATTTTTTCCACCGTTTTGATTTAACCAAAGACAAAAGATATACGCTTTCAACCACTTCTTTGAATATCATCAAACAAGTTCAAAATCCGTTGTATGTAAAAATCTATTTGCAAGGCGATTTACCCGCTGAATTCAAGCGTTTGCAAAGCGAAACCCGAGATTTATTCGAAGAATTTCAAGCTTACAACAAGAATATTGTGTTCGAATTCGTCGATCCTTTGGAAAACGAAGACGAAAGTATGGATAATATCAAAGAGTTGTATTCAAAAGGACTAACACCAATAAACATCACCGTTGACGATAAAGGAAAACAGTCTCAGGAAATGGTTTTTCCTTGGGCGATTGCCGTTTACAACAATAAGGAAGTCAATATTCCTTTGTTGAAAAATATTATGGGTGCTTCGACTACTGAAAAAGTGATTGGTTCGGTGCAACATTTGGAATATTCGATTGCCGATGGCATTAACAAAATCACGAAAGAGAAACAGAAGAAAATTGCCGTAATCAAAGGAAACGGCGAATTGCAAGATGTTCAGATTGCCAAATTTCTGATGCAGGTTCGGGAAAGTTATCACATTGGTCCTTTTACTTTGGATTCAGTGGCGAAAAACCCAACAGGAAGTTTGGACGCTTTGCAAAAATACGACTTGGCAATTATTGCCAAACCAACGGAAACCTTTACCGATGCTGAGAAACAAGTCTTGGATCAATTTATCATCAATGGCGGAAAAACGATCTGGCTTATTGACCAAGTAAATATGGAAATGGACAGTTTGTATAATGAATATGGTTCTACTTTGGCCTTTCCAAGGGATTTGAATTTGAATGATATGTTCTTCAAATACGGGTTTCGAATTAATCCTGATTTGGTGAAGGATGAGCACGGAAGCCCTATAAAATTAGCCACTGGCGAACAAGGAAGTGCCACACAATATCAGGAATTCAATTGGAAATTTGCACCACAGGTTTATCCCATTAGCCAACATCCTATTGTGAAAAATTTGGGTGGCATCAAGTTCGATTTTGCCAATGGAATCGATACGTTGAAAAACGGAATTAAGAAAACGGTGTTGTTGCAATCTTCCCAATATTCGAAGCGAATTGGTTCGCCAGTTGAAATTAATTTGAAAATTGTAGAAGAAGAAACTTCGCCAAACCATTATTTGAATACGGGAAACATTCCGCTTTCGGTTTTGCTCGAAGGTTCGTTTCATTCGATGTTCGAAAATCGGGTTTTGCCTTTTGACCAAAAAACATTTGAAGCCAAAGGTGCAGCCAATAAAATGATTGTGATTTCAGATGGTGATTTGATTCGAAACCAATTGGATAAAAACTTTCAACCAGTAGAATTGGGTTACGACCAACGCTCTGGAAATTTGTATGACAACAAGGATTTCCTGATGAATTGCGTCAATTATCTTTTGGATGATACTGGACTTATTAACATTCGAAGCAAAGACCTCGATTTGCCTTTATTGGATAAAGAAAAAGTTTACGAAAGTTATACCACGACACAAATCATTACTATCGGGCTTCCAATCTTTATTTTAGGGCTATTTGGGGTTGTTTTTACCTTTCTTAGAAAGAAAAAATACGCTAACTAATGTTAATAAAAAAAGTTTTTATTCTAGAATAGTTTACGATATATTTGTAGCTACATTGATTTTTTGAATTTGAATAAAATTCACACCCAAAAAATAAAACAAAACATATGAAATTTATAGTATCGAGTTCGTACTTATTAAAACAATTACAGGTTTTAGGAAATGTTATCAACAGTAGCAATACTTTGCCCATTTTAGACAACTTCCTTTTTGAATTGGATCATAAAACTTTAACGGTTTCGGCTTCGGATTTAGAAACTACCATGTCGGCCACTTTAGACATCGATTCTACAAGCAAAGGAAGTGTTGCTGTTCCCGCAAAATTACTTTTAGAAATCCTTAAAACCTTTCCTGAACAGCCGTTAACTTTCACCGTTGAAGAAAATAGCACGATAGAAATTAGTTCTAACTCTGGTAAATATGCTTTGGCGTATGCTCCCGGAGAAGAGTTCCCAAAAGCAGTGAACTTAGACGAACCTTCGGTAACTTTAGTTCCTGCTGATGTGTTGGCAACCGCCATCAGCAAAACTATTTTTGCTGCAGGAAACGATGATTTACGTCCGGTAATGTCTGGGGTTTTCTTCCAGTTTTCTCCACAAGGATTAATTTTTGTCGCTACCGATGCTCACAAATTAGTAAAATATGCACGTACGGATGTAACCGCTTCGCAAGTGGCCGATTTCATTATGCCAAAGAAACCTTTGAACATTTTGAAGAATATTCTTGGTGCTTCGGATGCGGAAGTAAAAATTGAATACAACGATTCGAATGCTACTTTTTCTTTCGACAATTATGTTTTAATGTGTCGTTTGATTGACGGAAAATATCCCAACTATGAAGCGGTTATTCCAAAAGAAAATCCAAACAAATTGATGATTGACAGAACCCAATTTTTGAATTCTGTTCGTCGTGTTGCTATTTTCTCTAACAAAACTACCCACCAAATTCGTTTGAAAATTGCTGGTGCTGAATTAAACATTTCTGCCGAAGATATTGATTACTCAAACAAAGCCGAAGAGCGTTTGACGTGTGATTATCAAGGTGACGATATGCAAATTGGGTACAATTCTCGTTTCTTGACCGAAATGTTGACCAACTTGCAATCGGATATGATTATGCTTGAAATGTCATTGCCTAACAGAGCTGGTATCTTGACTCCTGTTGATGGATTAGAAGAAGGCGAAACGGTGACGATGTTGGTTATGCCGGTAATGTTAAATAATTAAATTTAGATTGCAGTCCCGAAGCTTTGGAGCAGGTGCAGGTTGCAAGATATAGTTTGAATACAGAAAAGCCCCAATTTTTTATGAAACTGGGGCTTTTAGTTTACTCGTGCATAGCCAAAACGGGAATACCCAATCGATTCGAAAATTTCTGTGTCAAACTAGGTTTAAACAATTCCACAAAGAAGTTTCTTTTATACGTGAGCATAGCCAAAACATCAACATCTTTAAACAAAATAAAATCTAAAATGGTATCATGCACATCCTCACTTGCAATGATTGAAAACTGAATAGGTTCTCCCGCAAACTCTTCCTCCCATTGTTTCATGGTAGAAGAAGAAACGTCTGAATTATTAGTTTTTACGTATAAACATTTGACATTAGCCTTTGTTTTTTTGGCAATTTTAAGCACATCTTTCAATGCTTTTTTGTCTTTATCTCGGTATCGGGTGGTGAATCCAATCGTTTCAATTTTCTTGAATTTGGCATCCGATGGAACGCTCAAAACGGGGACATCCACAGCAGTCAAAACGTTGCCAGTATTGGTTCCTAAGAAAAAGGCTTCCCAACCTGTAGCTCCAGAAGTTCCCATCACAATAAAATCGATGTTTTCTTCCTCGATTGCTTTTTTGATATTGTATAGCAAACTGCCATCCATCAATCGGTGACTCATTTTGATATGATTTAGTTTTCTTTCTTCGGCTATAGCACGAAGTTTAGGAATTTCATCTTTAAACATATCAAATTCAGTTAACTGTAGGGAATCAAAAAGAACGTTATAATTCTCTGGGAAAAACTGGTTGTCATAAACGGGAAGTTCAAAGCTGTGTAACAAAACAAGCTCTCCATTCACTATTTTGGTAAATTCCAAAGCATGTACAAAAGCGTTTGTAGCTGATTCGGAAAAATCTGTGGGAAACAAAATCTTTTTCATATATGTGAATTTTAATTTTTTAGCGGTCATATATGGTATCGCCTTTTTAATTAATAGTGTTTATCTCACAATATATTATTTTCATCGGAGTTCGATGATTATTCAATTGTTTTCAACAAACTCCTAGTTAGTGGCGATTTCATTTTTTATGAATATTAAGTGATTTTATACCTTAAAGGTAACCATAAAAAATGAATTAACAAGCCTCTTTATGAGTTGTTTATGATAATTTTAATGCTGGAAAAAAGCTCAAAAACTTAAAAGTTTAAGAGTTTAGAGTTATAGAACTAAGAATAGTTTTTTGTGAGCACATATTTTTTAAATAACCCCTATTTTTTTCATCAAAAAAGTGGCGCTTTTATTTTTACAAATTCCATCACGCAACACGAAATCAAAATGCAAATCGTTGTTTATTATTTCGACTTCAAAACATTTATTTACTAATGTTTCCGGGTAATTATTGGTGGTCAAGCAAACTTCAATATCGTGAGTAGCTATAGCTCCAATTGCTTTTTTGGTAATTACTTTTTTGATGACTTCGATTGTGCCGTTTCGCTTGTCATCGGAATTGGTGCCTCTCAGGATTTCGTCTAATAAAACAAAAGCGGGTTGGTGGTCGAGTTCGTCCATAATTTGTTTCAGGCGCTTGATTTCGGCAAAGAAATAGGATTCACTATCCGACAAAGAATCGGACAAGCGCATCGACACCAAAACAGGCATTGGATGCACGTTGGCCATAGTAGCACAAACCACACCTCCCATTCCAGTCAACACCATATTGATGCCCAAACTTCTCAGAAAAGTACTTTTGCCTGACATATTCGAACCCGTCAAAATCATAAACGATTGGGGTTGAAAATCGATGTCATTCCCTACCCTGTTTTTTTTAGAAAGCAAAGGATGACTCAAATTCGAAAACGAAATTTCATAATTGGTATTTAAATCTGGGAAAACGAAGTCGGGATTGTTATAAGACACATTCGCCAAACTGTTGAGCATTTCGAATTCGCCAATCACCACCAACCAGTTTTCAAGTACTGCTGCGTGTTGGTTTTTCCATAGAATCAAGGCTTTAAAGATGTGCAGATTGAATAAAAAAGTTCCGTTGAATAACACTCCTGTTATTAGATTTTGAATGGTGTCCATACTCGAAAACAAACTGGCTAACTGTTTTAGATGAACACTGGCATTTTCCTTTTTATACATCAACTGCTTTTGTAAATGGATTAATTTCTCCGCTTTGAAGTCTTCCTTTTCAATCTTTTGAATCAATAATCCGTAGTGCGAAATCATTTTATCGATATTCGAGGAATGGGCGATTTCGAGTTGAATTCGTTTCATAAACCGACCCAAAAAACCTAAATTAAAAACGAAAATAAAGCTCAAGAGGTTTAAATAAATAGTATTCGATGTAATCCAATAGCCTATTGCAAAACCCAGAAAAAGGATGGGTGAAAGTATCGAAATCACAACACTACCTTTCGACAATGGCGTGCTGTTGGATTTACTCCATTTCAATAAAGATTCATAAGCGGGTTTCGTATCCTGACTTATTTTGGCTAAAGCCAAAAACTCCTGACGCCATTCTAATTTATCGGTCAATTCCTTTATCGCTTCCTGATTGCGAAGGATTTCTTCATTCGGCAGCAATCGGACACATTGATGAGCTAAGGTTTTCTTACCAATATATGTGGCGGTTCTATTGAAATTCTGAAACAAAGAATGATTGCCAAAAATATCCAAATCATACCCATAAGGATGTTGAAAATCGATAAACTCCTCTCCGTTTTCGAAAGGCAGTTTGTTGTTTTCCAAATAATCCATTTCGTTGGTGTTAATGGAAATAAGTGCTTCTTGAATTTTTATTTGAAATTGCAACTTGGTATGAAACCGCATCAAGATGAAGAAAGCAATCAAAAAGGAAATCGAAAGCCCTAAAAATAAGATTTTGTTTTCCTGAAGGTAGTAATAGCCCAAAATTAAAAAGAGCAGAATACTTGCCAAGCGCAGCAAACTGATGGTATTGTATTGGGTTTTGGTTTTTTTTAATTCCTGCGAATAGTTTATGCTTCTTGACTTGTAGGGTTCCATTTTTATCTAATATTTTACAAATATAGGGATTGAGCGGTATAATAATAAAGGCTTCTCGATACTATTTTTATAGTAAAGCTATCGCATTGCTATAAAAATCACTCGAAGAGACGTGTTGGTTAAGAATAAAGTCAATAGTTCGTCAGTTTGAGTGTCTCGCTTTTGGGCGTGATGTATTGAGAACTCTAGGAATATAAACTTCTCGATACTATTTTTATAGTAAAGCTGTCGCATTACTATAAAAATCACTCGAAGAGACGTGCTAGTTAAGAACAATGGCAATAGTACGTCAGTTCGAGTGTCCCGATTTTTATCGGGATGTATCGAGAACACTATTAGAAATAAAGGCTTCTCGATACTATTTTTATGGTAAAGCTGTCGCATTACCATAAAAATCACTCGAAGAGACGCATTTGAATACATGAAACAACAGGTTGTTTGAAATAAAAATCTAGTAATCGTCTTTATAAGTTAACGACTAAATTGCTTTCAATTATTTTAAAATAGAAACTTCTATAGATTTAGTACCTTTGTCCCCAATACGAAATACTATGTTACACAACGATTCTATAGTGGCGCTTGCCACACCTTCAGGAGCTGGAGCCATTGCCATCATTCGGATTTCTGGTGAAGAAGCCATTACTATAGGCAATACGGTTTTTAAATCCATTAAAAACAAAGATTTGACCGAGCAAAAATCGCATACTTTGCATTTGGGGCATATTATGGATCAGCAGAAAACCCTGGACGAGGTGCTGGTTTCAATTTTCAAAGGACCCCACTCCTACACTGGCGAAAATACCATCGAAATTTCCTGTCACGGTTCTACTTATATTCAGCAGCAAATCATTCAATTATTGCTTCGAAAAGGTTGTCGAATGGCCAATCCTGGGGAATTTACCCTGAGAGCCTTTTTGAACGGTAAACTCGATTTATCCCAAGCCGAAGCGGTTGCCGATTTAATCTCTTCGGATAATGAAGCTTCGCATCAAATTGCGATGCAACAAATGCGTGGTGGTTTCTCGAACGAAATTGCCAAACTACGCGAAGAGTTGTTGAACTTTGCTTCCTTAATCGAACTCGAATTGGACTTTGCCGAAGAAGATGTAGAATTTGCCGACAGAAGTCAATTTCACGAATTGTTGAATCGGATTGAGTTTGTGTTGAAACGCCTGATTGATTCGTTTGCGGTGGGGAATGTTATCAAAAACGGGATTCCCGTGGCAATTGTGGGTGAACCCAACGTAGGGAAATCTACTCTTTTGAATGCTTTGTTGAACGAGGAACGTGCTATTGTTTCGCATATTGCGGGAACTACTCGGGATACGATTGAAGATGAATTGGTGATTGGTGGCATTGGCTTCCGATTCATTGATACGGCGGGAATTCGGGAAACGGATGACCATATTGAAAGCATTGGTATTCGGAAGACTTTCGAGAAAATAGAACAGGCACAGGTGGTTATTTATTTAAGCCCCCTAACCCCCAAAGGAGGAACATTGGATAGTGACAATATCAAACAGGTTCAGATTGAAATAGAGAAAATCAAAAACCAATTTCCATTGAAGCCTTTGATTATTATTGGGAATAAAAAAGATTTATTTTCAGAAGACCAAATTTGCAATCTTCAAGCTCAAATCCCGAATATATTGCTGATTTCCGCTAAAGAAAACATTGGTGTTGAGGAATTGAAGAACCAGTTGCTATCGTTTGTCAATACGGGTGCTTTGCGCAATAATGAGACAATTGTCACCAATACAAGGCATTATGATTCTTTATTGAAAGCCTTGGACGAGATTCAGAAAGTCAAATATGGATTGGAAACCAACTTATCGAGCGACTTGATGGCGATTGATATTAAGGAAGCTTTGTATCATTTTGGGATGATTACGGGTCAGGTTACGAATGATGAATTGTTGGGGAATATCTTTGCCAACTTTTGCATCGG
>ENA-UOWO01004568-UOWO01004568.1-activated-sludge-metagenome-genome-assembly--contig:-NODE-4568-length-15201-cov-21.800145_pt1 | contig 15201 bp, 11 predicted proteins | sample MGYA00238148_ERZ761564 | MGnify/ENA primary metagenome ERZ761564 (study PRJEB28885, sample SAMN05720194) | activated sludge metagenome | isolation source: Anaerobic digester | place: USA...
GTTTATGGGTTTATGAGTTTATGGGTTTATGAGTTTATGGGTTTATGAGTTTATGGGTTTATGAGTTTATGGGTTTATGAGTTTATGGGTTTATGAGTTTATGGGTTTATGAGTTTATGAGTTTATGAGTTTATGAGTTTATGGGTGCCAAAGTATAATAAACCCATAAACCATAAACTTATAAACTCTTAAACCCATAAACCGTAAACTTATAAACCCATAAACCATAAACTTATAAACTCAAAACCATAAACGTATAAACCATAAACCTTTTTTTCCATCTTTGCTGCTCACATCCGGGAATAAAATTTCAGTCGAGAAAACATTCACGGACAAATCTTCTAAAATCAGCAGCAATCACAGATGGCTTCAACCACTACCATTTCGGCAGGTCAGGATACCAAACCCCGGCTTGCCACGCGTGAAATCTGGAATATGAGCGTCGGTTTCCTGGGCATTCAGGCGGGTTTCGCGCTCCAGAATGGCAATGCCAGCAGTATTTTACAACGCTATGGCGCCAACGTACACGAATTACCCAATTTCTGGCTCGTAGCGCCGGTGATCGGCATGATCGTTCAGCCTATTATCGGCCACTATTCCGACCGCACCTGGACGCGTTTCGGCCGTCGCAAACCGTTTTTCCTCGCAGGCGCAATTGCCGCCTGTATCGGTATGATCCTGATGCCCAATGCCGGCGCGCTGGCAGCGGTGCTACCCTTGGTACTGATGGGCGCCGGTATGCTGATGATCATGGATGCCTCTTTCAATGTAGCCATGGAACCTTTCCGGGCGCTGGTGGCAGATAAATTACCTTCTTCCCAACGAACCCAGGGGTTTTCGGCACAAACGGCTTTGATCGGTTTCGGCGCCGTGATCGGTTCGTGGTTGCCGTGGTTTCTGGCCAACGTCGGCGGTGTAGCCGATACGGCAGGGGAGGGGCTCGTACCCGACAACGTGAAATGGTCTTTTTACATCGGCGGATTTTTGTTGCTGGCGGCTGTGCTCTGGACGATTTTTACCACAAAGGAATATCCTCCCAAACAACAAAACGAATATGCCGGCATTGAAGCGGAAGTCGAGAAAGGCGGGCTGGGGCTGATTTTCAAGGATTTGCTCAATATGCCCAAAACCATGCGCCAACTCGGGTGGGTGCAGTTCTTTTCCTGGTTCGGATTGTTTTCCATGTGGGTATTCACCACGCCGGCCATTGCACACCACGTGTACGGATGCGCGATCGACGACACGACCTCGCAGGCGTATAGCGACGCAGGCAACTGGACCGGGATCATTTTTGGCGTTTATAACCTGGTTTCTGCTATTTTTGCCCTGATGTTGCCTGCTATTGCCGCGCGGCTGGGACGCAAAAGGACGCACTCGGTTTCGCTTATTTGTGGCGGAATCGGCCTCATTTCCATCTATTTCGCTACTTCACCGACCTTTCTTATTTTCTCCATGATCGGCGTGGGTATCGCATGGGCGAGTATTCTGGCCATGCCGTATGCCATGCTTGCAGGTTCCCTGCCATCCAATAAAATGGGTGTTTATATGGGCATTTTCAACTTTTTTATCACGATCCCCCAAATCGTGAGCGGTGTCATCAACCGCCCGATCGTACACAACGTGTTTGGCAACAATGCCATTTATGCGATTGTAATGGCCGGCGTATTTTTCCTGTTGGCTGCCGCTTCCGTCTCGCTGGTGGAAGACAAAGATGATGTGGTACAGCGCGCTTAAAAGTTTACCCTTTTGCATCACCATATTTTATCATCTAAAAACTTACGAAAACATGGATCCTCTGATTTACACCCTCATCATCGGCGCATTGGCCGGTTGGCTGGCCGGATATATCCGCCAGGGTTATGGCTTCGGCCTGTTGGGCAACATTGTTGTAGGTATCGTCGGCGCCTTTATCGGCACCTGGGTATTCCGTCAACTCGGTATTTCGATTGGTTCCGGCCTCGCGAACAGTATCATCACCGCCGTAATAGGCGCGTTGTTACTGCTCTTTCTGATCGGTTTGATCAGATCTTCGAGGTAAATTCGGTTGGTGTTTGGTGTTTTGTTTCCGACGTTTGAAACGGGCAGGGTAGATTTGCACCCTGCGCATTCCGGCGCTGGAAACAAAGCACTAAACACCGATCCAATGCTATTCAGATTTCTCTTTTTTGGCTTCCTGTTTTTTTCTTCCTGTAATTTCTGGGGAAACCCTTACCGAACGGCTCTTGCGCCGAGGGTAGTACCTGTTTCCAATTCCGACCTGCGGCTGGAGCCTGCTTACTGGTGGGTCGGCATGCAACACCACGAAGTGGAAATCCTGGTGCATCGCACCGATGTTACCTCCTTTGCCGTTAAACTGGGCACTTCCAAAGGAGTGAAACTCCTGAAAGTTGAAAAAGGAGACAGTCCGAATTACGTTTTTATCACGCTGGATATCGATGCCAAGGCGCCTGCCCCGCAACGGGTACCGATTGTGTTCAGCAAAAATCAGGAGGTTTTTACGGCTGATTTCCCCATTCTACAGCGAAACACAGCGCCCAAAGCGCAGGGCGTCGACAGCCGCGACGTCGTTTATATGTTGATGCCGGACAGGTTTGCCAACGGCAATGCAGCCAATGACACCATTCCGGGTATGCTGGAAGGTGTAAACAGAAATTCCCCGGACGGGCGCCACGGCGGCGATTTGCAGGGCATTCAAACGCACCTCGATTATTTGCAGGATCTGGGTGTTACAGTTTTGTGGCTCAATCCTGAACTGGAAAACGACCAGAAACGCGCTTCCTACCACGGTTACGCAGTCACCAACCATTACCGCGTCGACCGGCGCATCGGCACCAACGAGCAATACCGCGATCTGTCGGCCGAGTGCCACCGCCGCGGTATAAAAATGATCCGCGATATCGTGCTCAACCACATCGGCAGTAACCACTACTGGATGCAGGATTTGCCGACCAAAGACTGGCTCAACGAATGGCCTGTTTACACCAACACCACGTTCCGTGCGCCCACGATAGTGGATCCCTATGCTTCCGAATACGATAAAAAACGTTTCAGCGACGGGTGGTTCGACCACGACATGCCCGATCTCAATCAGCGCAACCCGCATGTTGCGAATTATCTCATCCAGCAGGCCATCTGGTGGGTGGAATATGCCGGGCTCGACGGTTTCCGAATCGATACCTACACCTATTCCGATCAGGCATTTATGAGCAAATGGTGCGCGGAACTGCGCCGGGAATATCCGAATATCGGCATGTTCGGCGAAATATGGGAACACGGCGTGCTCGTGCAGGGATTCTTTGCAGATAACCAGCCCATGGTGAGGGCCCAATTCGATTCCAACCTGCCGGGCGTTATCGATTTTCAAATGTGTTTCGCCATTCAGGAAGCGCTAACCAGGGAACAGGGCTGGACTGAAGGTATCGCCCGGGTGTATTACACGCTTGCACAGGACTATTTTTATCAGGATCCATCCAAAAACCTGGTTTTTCTGGACAACCACGACATGACGCGTTTTTACACGGTCGTTGGTGAAAACCTCGACAAATACAAAAGCGGACTGGCGTTTTTGCTGACTACCCGCGGTATTCCGCAGATTTACTACGGCACGGAAATCCTGAGCACCGGCGACGGGCGGCCCTCCTGGGGTACCTTCAGAAAAGATTTTCCCGGCGGCTGGCCATCAGACACGATCAATAAATTTGTAGCGGAAGGCAGAACCGAACCGGAAAACGAGGCGTTCAACTTTGCCCGTACGCTTATTCATTACCGGCAATCGACGCCCGCGCTGCAAACGGGCAAACTCATGCAGTTTACGCCTATAGATGGAGTTTACACGTATTTCCGTTATGATGCCACCAAAACCATCATGGTGGTCCTCAACACTTCCAATAATGACAAAGTCCTTGATACACAGCGGTTTGCGGAAAAAATAAATGGTTTCACCCGTGCAAAAAACGTTGTCACAGGTGAAACCATTTCCAGTTTGAATTCGCTTGCTATCGCAAAAAACGCTCCCCTTATCCTCGAACTACAGTAGGGTGTTTGGTTTTTCGTGTATGGTGTTTGGGGCGCATTGCCCTTTGTATTGTTAATCAACAACGCCAAGGGCAATGCGCCCCAAACACCATACACTACACACCAAACACCTAAACCCTGCCGTTTCTGTTCACTGCCGTAGCGCTGGCCTGCTGCGTCGAAAACATGTACACGTCCTGAATATTCACGTGTGGCGGCCGGGTCACCATATAATAAATCGCATCGGCTACGTCGTGTGCCGTGAGCGGCTGAAAGTCGTTGTAAATTTTGGCGCGTTCCGCATCGCCGTCGAAACGTGTGATGGCAAATTCCGTTTCCTCCACGTGTCCCGGACTCACCTGTCCAACACGGATATTGTGCGTAAACAAGTCGTACCGCATCGCACGTGTCAGCGCATCCACAGCCGCTTTACTGGCGCAGTACACATTGCCGTTCGGGTAAATCTCTTTGCCTGCAATACTGCCGACGTTGATAATCTGCCCGCTTTTACGCTGCACCATGCCTTGCGATACGATCCGGGAAACGTATACCAGGCCTTTCACATTGGTGTCGATCATCGTATCCCAATGCGACAAACTGCCCTCGTGGATAGGGGAGAAGCCTTTGGCAAGTCCCGCATTGTTGATCAGAATATCGATTTGCTGGAAATTATCCGGCAGATTGGTAAGTGCGGCTTCCACTGCGCCAGCATCGCGCACGTCGAAAGGCAGCAGCAAAACATCGGTGCCGAAACTTTCTTCCAGGCTGTTTTTCAGGGCAACCAGTCGGTCTACGCGCCGTCCGGTCAGGATCAGGCGGTATCCGTTTTGAGCGAATAACTCCGCTGTGGCTTTCCCGATACCGGAAGTAGCGCCGGTGATGAGCACCAACGGTCCGGCAGATTTTTCCGGAACAGGCACTTCAGGAACCGTTTCAACGACTTCCTCCATTTCCGGCGGCTCCGGCAAAGCCTCGACGGGCTGATGCTCTTGTGGCGCCTCCACTTCCGCTTGTGCGGCAAACTCCTGTTGAGGAGCAAACTGGCGGTCGTTGTCATCATTGCGCAGGTGTTCATCCACCACGATAGCGCGTTCGTACCAGGCCCGTGCTTCTTCCCGCGCGTTGTTTTGCAAACTATGTTGAGCCATAGCCAGCAGCACTTCACCATCCAGGGGTTTGATTTCCAGCGCTTTATTGAGGTAATGCACAGCCGTTTCCCGATAGTCCTGCAGGTGTTCGGAAGTCATCAGACCCAGTTTCCGGTAAATATCCGGGAATGCCGGATCGAGTTCCACCACACGGTCCCAGCAGTATTTGGCAAACAGGAAATCGCCTTTCCCTGCCGCCATATCGCCCATGAGGTCGTATGATTTGGCTTCATTGGAGCCTTCCGCGCCAATTCCCGGAGTTCCATTTTCCGTATGCGTTTCCTGCTCCGGTTCGGGTGTTTCAGCGGGCCGGTATCGGGCGAGTGCAGACTGGTATTCGCCGGCCAGCCGCTCCTCATCCGGATATTGTTCCGATGCAAGTTGCAGCAGTTCGAGGCCACGGTCGATGTATCCTTTTTCCAGCCAGAAATGAGCGTCCCGCATAGCCTGTTCAATTTCAACAGTATGGTCGGCGGGCACTTCTTCCTGTTCGGGGAAGTGGGTCGGTATCTCCACTTCAGGTTCTTGTTCAGGGATTTCGGGTATTTCAGGGGTCTGAGGAATTTCCGGTACTTCCTTGATTTCGGGTACTTCTTCCGGTGTTGGCACAGGAGGCGGCAATTCCGGTTCTTCCATGGGTTCGGGGGCCAGAACGCCACTGGAAAGCGGCATTTCGGGCAAATGAGGCGCCTCCACAATCTGCTGATCACCCGATGTTTGTGCTACCAGGCGGCGGTATTGACCATGCCAGTCGGAAAGACCGAAGCGGACAAAGAAAATGACGTAATCATCCGATTCGAGTTGTTCCCGGGTAACGTAACTACGATCCCTGACCAGGCTGATAAAATCGCCTACCTGGTTGGCGATGGTGCGCACGGCATCCAGTTCGGCTTCATACACCTGCTTCTCAATGCCTTCTGCCTGCTGGTACTGCGTACTGATGTCGAGCCATGCATTTTGCCAGAAATTCATGTACTGCAGGGCATTCACCATGCGGTCGATGTGGGTAGGAGTGGATTGCCCCTGTTCATTGATGCCGTCGGCCACCACAAACAGCAACGGCTGGTCTGGCGTCAGGGACTGCACCGCCGCAAGCATGCCGGTCATACATGCGCGGTCTTTCAAAAAATTATCTGTTATCAACACCAGCGCAGGCTCGCCGGAACCTGAAATCTGGCTGGCCAGTTCGCCGGGCAATCGTTCGCTGGCGTGTTCGAATGGTATTCCAATGCGGCTTAACTGGCGGTCGATGTGCCGGGCCAGATCGGCATTGTGATGGGAGTAAGCAAGGATAATTCGGTTCATTTGTTTTTAGCGCAATTCCTGGATGAGTCTGGTAAAGTCTTTTTTAAAGTCGGCGTATTTGGAAGTGGCAGGCCCGTCGAAACCCGTGTGAATGAGTTTTACCTGATCGTTTTTATCGATGACGATCATGGTCGGAAATGCCATCACCTCGCTAAGGGCCGGAAAAAAAGCCGAAGCCGAGGCTTTGTCTGCCTTGCCGGCATATGCTAATTCAAATGGTATGCCCATTTTCTTTTTGTAAGCCAAAAGATGCGAATTAACCTGTTTAATGTCTTTGTTCCGCTCAAATGCAAAGCCTACAATGGACATTTCTTTTGCCAGATCCGGGTTTTCTTTCAGGAATTCGGTGAGAAATTCTTGTTCATCATGGCAGTTGGGACACCAGGTACCCATGACGGTAAAAACCTTGATTTTATTGTCGAAAGTTGCGGAAGGATACGTGAGAATTTTTCCTTCGGGTGTTTGTGCCGAAAAACTGATTTTCGCGCCTTTTTTGATCTGCGTCAGCGAATCCGGCGAACCTAGTTTGAAATTCTGGTCCTGCCAGGCAGTCCACAGGGTTTGGTAACGGTGGCCGGAGCGGTATTCGCCTAAAAGCGTATCGTTTCGGACACTGCCGTTAAACAAATAGGCGTGTGCGCCATCAAAACACGACAAGAAGAATTTCCGTCCCTGCACGGTTCCTTCCAGAAACCTGTAGTCGCCGGTTTCCGTACGGAAAGTGCCTTCGAGGTGGTTGCCGTTTTGTTTAAACTCGCCGATTGCTTTTTCCTGCTCATCCGGATTGCCTTCCACGCCGAAAATCGTAGCCCAGTTGCCGGTCAGATCGCGTACAGGTTTCTCCTGCAGTGTGGTAAAGCGGTGCGCACGGCCGGAATGCGCATAAAACGGGATGCGGTAATCTTCTTTGGTGGTCACCACCCATTCGCCCTGCATGACGCCGCCGCGAATCTGTGCATGAATGTACGACTGGTATTCCGGAAACCAGACGTTCATGGTGTCGCGCGCCTGGGTGCGGTCGCGGCCGTATTGAATACTGTCCAAACGGATCCGTTCCGAACCGTTGATGATTTCTATGTAAAACCGTTCGTCGTCGATGTACGTCACTTCAAAATTAAAAGGCAACTCGCCGGGTTTGAACTGATCGTAAAGAATCATCACCGTATCTTTATCATTGACGGGCACACGGTATTTCTCCAGTTCCAGCACCCCGCGCCAAATACCCGGAGCAACCCTGGTGTATGCTGTGTCGGTTGTAACGCAGCCGCTGAAAAGCGATATGGAAAAAATAAATAAAAAACTGTAAATCAGTATCTTGTGCATGGTTGGAAATGGTTGTAAGTGGCCGGGGCCGGAGGAAGGCGCAAAAGTAACGCAGTTATTGGAACCGCGAAAACCACAAATACCCGTGAAATGTTTTCATATCAAAAGAAAAGCCCGGAAAGTGTTTTTTAAACGACTCTCCGGGCATCACCGTGGAATGAAATTCTTTGCCGGCTGGGATCAGGAGCGCTTCGACAGCGCATTGGATAAGGAAATGAGGCCGCTTCCCAACAGGAAAAGCCCCATGGTGACATACAGGATTAGCATGATTAAAAAGATGTGTGGTTGAAAAAATGTTCGGGAGGGTATTTCCAAGAATGATGCCAACTCATTTTTCGTCCTTTCTTCTCCGTGTAAAATCACCTTAACCTTTTCAGAGCATGTTGAAATTTTCATTGCCGGGCTGCAAACGAAAAATTTCATTTCAGGCCTTCGTTAAATTTTTCGCCGGATTACCCGCATCCGACTGCAAAATTTGCCTTGCCTGAAATAAAATTTTTCTGCTTTCGCCTCAGCATGAAAAACTCAACATGCTCTAAACAAAAATCCCTTATTTTTGTCTCGCCTTAATAAAATTAAAACTCATGCTGCAGAACTGGCTTAAAGATTTGGTAGAACGGCATGCCTTCGGCGTATGCCAGTACCTGGGTGATAAAATGCACCTGGCGCCTGCTGTTGTGCGCAAGTATTTTATCTACACTTCTTTTATTGGAATGGGCTCCCCGCTCATCGTGTATCTGTTTGTCGCCTTCTGGGTCAATATTCGCCGCTATATCAGGCGGGGGAAAAATGTGATCTGGAATTAGAGGATATGAATATTCGAGTATTTGAGGATGTGAAGGGCATCCGGTCGTTTCCCTCAAATACTCGATTCCTCCATCACATATCCGTATACCTTTCCTTCATAATATTTTTCATCTCCACCTGCAAGCGCAGGGCTTCTTCGTGCGCGCGCTCGGCAAAATCTTCGCCGTCGGAAGCGTAGAGAATGCTGCGGGAAGCATTTACGAGCAGCCCGCAATCATCATTAAGTCCGTGTTTGCAGATGGCGTGCAAATCGCCGCCCTGTGCCCCGACACCCGGAACCAGCAAAAAATGGTCGGGAACAATGCTTCTGATTTTTTCAAAAGCCTGTGGGTGTGTAGCACCGGTGACAAACATGAGGTTTTCCGTTGTTCCCCAGGTCTGAACTACCCGCAATACTTTTTCCCATAGTTCTTCTCCAGTCGATTCCTGCCGGTCTGTTTGAAAATCGGCACTGCCCTGGTTGGAAGTAAGCGCAAGCACAATCGCCCATTTCTCGCGAAATTCCAGAAAGGGTGCCACGCTGTCTTTGCCCATGTACGGCGCGATCGTAACGGCATCGCAATTCAGAATCCTGAAAAACGCTTCGGCGTATTTTTTACTGGTATTGCCGATATCACCCCGTTTGGCATCGGCAATGATAAAGTGCTCTTTACCAATGTATTCTACGGTTCGGGCGAAGGTTTGCCAGCCTTGCGGACCCAGGGCTTCATAAAACGCCAGGTTGGGTTTGTACGCTACGCACAAATGCCGGGTGGCATCGATAATGCGGCAATTGAATTCATAAACGGGATCGGATTCTTTCTGTAAATGGGCGGGAACTTTGGACAATTCGGTGTCCAGGCCGATACAGAGAAAGGATTTTTTGCGGAAAATTTCGGCAATAAGAGCGGCACGGTTCATGCCGCAAAAATAGGCAGCGCGCGTACTTCTTTCCGCTAATCCGGAAAAGATATTTTCCCCATCCCAACCAGCGGTATACCGCCGAGCATAGAACCCGAAATATACGTTCCTGCAACCGTTTCATTGGCCAGCGCAGCAAATAAAACGGCTTCTTTCGCATCGCCATGTACACCGAGTTTTTCCATGGGCAACAATTGCCAGGCGGGCAATAATTCTTCTAAATATTTTATAATCAACGGATTGTGCGCACCGCCGCCACTCAGATACACCCGCGAAGGCGCCGCAATACCGGGCACGCGCAGGATGCTTTCTGCAACCGTTTCGGCGGTCAAACGTGTCAGAGTCGCCAGAAGATCAAACGGATTGACATTACCTTTTGGAAGTTGCTGAAGGGCCGATTGTACCCAGGCCGTCGAAAACAACTCCGGACCAATGGTTTTGGGGAACGGTTTTTCAAAAAACGGATCCCGCCGGAGGATTTCCAACAGCAGGCTGTCGACCCGGCCATTTGAAGCAATACGCGCGTTTTCATCGAACGGCACGCCGAACAGTTCCCGGGCAAATGCATCCAGCAGGGTATTGCCCGGACCCGTATCCGTAGCGAAAGCGCGGGTGGTGTCGCCATCGCCGGGCAAAAAAGTAAAGTTGGCAATGCCACCGATATTCAGTAAAAACCTGTCTTCGCCGGGTTGGGAAAACAACAGATAGTCGCCATACAAAGCCAGCGGCGCGCCTTCACCGCCTGCTGCCACGTGCTTCTGCCGGAAATCCGAAACAGTGATAATACCGGTCCGCCGGGCAATATGGTCGCCGTCACCGATTTGCAGGGTGGCATTCGGGTATTCCGGCAAACCATGAAAAATCCGCGGCGCATGAAAAACCGTTTGGCCGTGACTGGCTATCAGGTCAACTTCCTCAGCCTGAATTTTCCACTCATTTAAACATTGAGAAACCAAAGCGGCATGGCGTTCGGCAATCAACACATTTAACAAGGTAAAGTGTTGAAAATCAATCTCTTTTTTGGCAAAAACACGCCTGATTTCCGATTTGAAATGCGCGTCGTAGGGTAGGGTAGCGAACCGCACAACTTCCACCTTCGTTTGCTTGCCGGCGCCTTCAAAACGGCAAAGGGCCACGTCCAGTCCGTCGAGCGAAGTGCCCGACATGAGGCCGATGATGTAGCGGGCAGGCAGGTTGCTGATCCGGGAAAGTTGGTCGATGTGTTTTTTCATTGCAACGCGGATTACGCGGATTTTTTTGCGGATTTACGCGGATTGGATTTCAAAGAAGGATCAAATGGCACCTAATTATTGGGATTTTCATTTTCACGAGCCCAATCCGCGTAAATCCGCAAAAATCCGCGTTGCCTACTTGGGCAACACGATGGTACCCGTTTTTTTGGCGAGTTCATTTCGTGTGGATTTCAGTTTTTCCTGAATTCGCATGAGGCGCATGACTTCGTCGATATCGCCTGCGTCCGACGCCGTTTTTATCCGGGCGGGGTTGACGATATTGCAGAGTTTGGTGAGTTTGCGCAGTTTGAAACGGTCGAGCGCCTGCCGCATGTCCGTATCGAAATTGAGGTCCGGAACAGGCTGGTTTTGAAGCGGATAACCCCAACGCGCCTCCCAGTTGGGCGACAAATCCCAGGGAGACGTCAGCAGGTCGATGGCCAGGTCGCTGATCTCTTTTTCCGCGTGGTGGATAAAGTAGTTGTGATCGGTGTTTTTTTGCTCCAGCATCAAGTCGTAACAAAGCGAAGCCAGTTTTCCGTATAGCGAATTATCAAAATCGGAAAGCGATTCGCCGATATCGGAAAGAATGAATTCCGACACACTAACCCCTTCTTTATCAAGCATTTGATTGCCAAACTGCACCAGCAGCCGGACAATGTCGCGCTCCTGAAACTCGTCACTGCGCGACATACCTTCCCCTTCGCGTCGGGGCGGAAAAGAGCCGATCTGTTCGGTCGGGTCACCCACCGGCGGCGGTTCGGTAGGCCAGTCGTATCCTCCCGTATTGGGCGGATAATCGCTGGCTGCGCCGGGTTGGCGAGCGGCTTTTTCGTCGCGTTTTTTGAGGACGGTAGTAATAAGTTTGTTCGATTCGCCTATCAACGCCTGTTCCGAAACTTCCAGCAGCGCGGAGCATTCCTTGAGGTACAGGCTGCGTTTGATCGGATCGGGGATTTTGGAAATGCTGGCTACGATATCCTTTACCAGCCCCGCCTTTCGCATGGGGTCGCCCTTGGTTTCTTCCAGCAGCAGTTCCGTTTTGAAAAGGATAAAATCCTTCGCGTTGTCGGTCGTAAATTTAGTAAATGCGTCGCCGCCAAAGGTTTGCACGTACGAGTCGGGGTCGTGCCCGTCAGGCAGCAGGCAAATGCGTACGTTCAGGTCCTGTTCCAGCGCCAGGTCGAGCCCGCGCAAGGCAGCCTTGATACCGGCCGGATCGCCGTCGTATAAAATCTTCAGGTTGTTGGTGTTGCGCTTGATGAGTTGCAACTGCCCTTCCGTGAGCGACGTGCCCGACGAAGCCACCACATTTTCAATACCAGCCTGGTACAACGAAATCACATCCATGTAACCTTCCACCAGCAGGCATTCGTCCAGTTGGCGGATCGCTTTTTTGGCCTGAAAGGCGCCGTACAGCGTTTTGTTTTTGATGTAAATTTCAGTCTCCGGACTGTTGATGTATTTCGGGATCGTTTTTTCCGATGACATGGTACGGCCGGCAAAAGCGGCAATCTTACCCGAAATATTGTGGATAGCAAACATGACGCGGCCCCGGAAAAAATCGCGGCCGCCGTCCTGGCTGCACAAGCCCACTTTTTTCACCAGATCGAGGTTGTGCCCGGTAGCGCGTGCGCGGCGCAGCAGCAGGTCGCGTTGTTCGGGTGCATAACCCAGCCCGAATGCGCGGATGGTATCCTCCCGCAAACCCCGTTGTTTGAAATAAGCCAGCGCCACGGATTTCCCTTCGTCCGTATCGAACAATTGCTCCTGAAAATGTTTGAGGGCAAATTCATTTACAATATACAGAGAGTCAGTGAGTTGCATTTCCGCCACCTGTTCGGGCGTTCGCTCCGTTTCCTGTATTTCGATGTTGTATTTTTTTGCCAGCCACTTCAGCGCGTCGACGTAGGTCAGACTTTCGTGCTCCTTGAGAAAAGTGATGGCATCACCGCCTTTGCCGCAGCCGAAACATTTGAAGATGTTGCGGGTGGGATTGACGTTGAAAGACGGCGTTTTTTCACCATGAAACGGGCACAAGCCGATCAGGTTGACGCCGCGGCGGCGCAACGTAACGAACTCTTCGATCACCTCTTCGATGCGGGTGGCGTCGAGTATATCCTGGACTTGTTTGGGTGGTATCATTTTTGGTCGGCGAAGTTACCATTAACGGGCTGGTTAGCCTACAAATGTGCAACAAATGTGTGACACAAAAATACCAAACAATCAAAAATGGGAAAAGTTAAAGGCACCGCAAGTTATTGGCTTACAGTGTTTTGGGTAAAAATGGTTTAGAATATTTATGAAGAAAATATCAAACAGCATTTGAATTTTGTGTCACAAAATCACTCTCCAATATCCTCGTTCCACAATTCGGGCCGTGCAGCAATAAACTCCTTCATCAGATTTTTACATGCTTCATTATCAGCCAAAACGACTTCCACTCCACGCGAGCGCAACAATTCCTCTTCACCCAGAAAAGTCTCGTTTTCCCCGATGATAATTTTGGGAATGCCATACAGCAAAATAGCGCCGCTGCACATGGAACAAGGCGAAAGGGTAGTGTACAAGGTACATTCCCGGTATACGCTGGCAGGCTGGCGCCCTGCATTTTCAAATGCGTCCATTTCGCCGTGCAACACGACGCTTCCGTTTTGAACCCTGCGGTTATGCCCCCGGCCCAGTATTTTTCCCTGATAAACAATGACCGAACCGATCGGAATTCCGCCTTCGGCCAGTCCTTTGCGCGCTTCTTCGATCGCGGCTTCCATGAATGGATCCATTTTGTTGAGAGGTTGAATGGTTGAGATGTTGAGAGCGTTGGTGAGTTTATGGGTTTACTAGTTTATGGGTTTATGAGTTTATGAGTTTATGGTACGAACGCTTAAGCCTCTCGAGCGGCCCATAAACCTATAAACCCATAAACTCATAAACCCTTTTAACCTATCAACCCTTTTTCCGCAGTGCTTCCGCCGGCTCCGGCACATAATGTCCGTTTCCGCCGGCGCGCGGATCGTTAAAAGAATTGGGTATTTCGCCTGCTTCCGTCAGTTCTTCCCAGGTAACGGGCGCCGCTTTTGCGGGTTGTTTTTCCATGGTAATACAAGCCTCCACCGGACAAACGAGCGAACATAAATTGCAGCCTACGCAGTTTTCTTCGATGATATCTGGAATCCTGTTGGTCGGATCGGAGGAAAGCCCAATGGCCTGGTGCGCGCCGTCTTCGCAAGCGATATAACACAACTGACAACCGATGCATTTATCCGGATTGATGGAAGCCACGACCTTGTAACTCAGGTTCAGTTCTTTCCATTCCAGAATATTCGGCAGCGCTTTTCCGGTAAAATCATAGATGGTCTGGTAGCCGCGTTCGTCCATAAAACGCCGGAGCCCGCGTTCCATTTCCCGTACAATCCCGAAGCCGTAATGCATGACGGACGTGCAAACCTGTACGGAAGTGGCGCCCAAAAGTATGTATTCTACCACGTCGCGCCAGGTTTCGATACCTCCGATAGCGCTGATGGGCGTTCCGGAAATTTGTGGGTGCTGTGCCAGTTGTCGCACCATGTTCATGGCGATGGGTTTCACCGCCGGGCCGCAGTAACCACCGTTGGTACCTTTGCCGTCCACCACCGGGTAAGGCGCGAAAGTGTCCAGATCGATGCCCATGATACTCTTGATCGTATTGATCAGGGAAATGGCGCTCGTGCCGCCTTTGACGGCTGCCAGGCCCGGATCTTCTATGTTGGAAATATTGGGCGTCAGTTTGGTGATCACCGGAATTTTGGCGGCGGCCATCACCCAGCCGACAATGGTTTCCAGTACTTCCGGCTCCTGACCTACAGCCGAGCCCATGCCGCGCTCGCACATGCCATGCGGACAACCGAAGTTCAGTTCGATCCCGTCTGCGCCGGCATTTTCCACGTCGCGGATGATCTGCTCCCATTCTTTGCGGGTTTCAACCATGAGCGACGCGATGACCGCGTGGTGGGGAAAGTATTTTTTCACCTCCTCGATTTCCCGCAGGTTATCGGCCAGGGTGCGGTCGGAAATGAGTTCGATGTTGTTAAAACCCGACATGCGGGTGTCGCGGTAGTTGAGCCCGCCATAGCGGCTCGATACGTTGATGACCGGCACGCCCATGGTTTTCCAAACCGCACCGCCCCAGCCCGCATCGAAGGCTTTCATGATCTGGTAGCCGGAATTGGTGGGCGGCGCGGATGCCAGCCAGAAGGGATTGGGCGCTTTGATGCCTGCAAAATTTATGGAAAGATCTGCCATGTTTACAGAAGTGAGAAATGAGAAGTGAGAAGTGAGGCATCAGTGGGTAAGGTAGTGGTGAATGCCTTGCGCCGCCATTTTGCCTTCATAAGCGCCATTGACCACCTCCGCACCACCGTTGACCGCATCTCCGCCGGCGAAATAACGGGGATTGGAGGTTTGGTAGGTTTCATGGTTGACCATGATGCGCC
>ENA-UOWO01004569-UOWO01004569.1-activated-sludge-metagenome-genome-assembly--contig:-NODE-4569-length-15201-cov-5.526674_pt1 | contig 15201 bp, 17 predicted proteins | sample MGYA00238148_ERZ761564 | MGnify/ENA primary metagenome ERZ761564 (study PRJEB28885, sample SAMN05720194) | activated sludge metagenome | isolation source: Anaerobic digester | place: USA...
AAATTAAATAATAATTTTAAATTATTTACAAGTATAAGTTGCTCCAGTGCAATATGTAGCAAGATTATCAGTAGTTATCCAATTGGCATTACCAGTAGAATCAACGCACCAGGAATCTAAAGTTGGCGTATAGCCAGGAACCCTTACTCTATAACAATACGCACTTGCAGAGTACAATCCGCTATTTGATGTTCCACCCACAGCCGAAGAAGTAATATCTGTAATTAATGCTGCAAAATTAGTATCTGAAGCTAAGCCCACATAGGTGGTATTTGTATTAAAATAAAGAATAGCTGTTGGTCTCATTTGATCCATATCTGCTTGTATCCTAGCTACTTTAGCAGAATTACTGGCGCCACTCATAGACACGATAATCAAACCAGATAAAATACCGATGATTGCGATTACAACTAATAACTCAATTAAAGTAAAACCTTTTTTGTTTTTAATTGTCATTTTTTTAAATTTAATTTAATTAAATACGACCTTTGTGATTATTATAATAACATTTTATCAATTTAATATATTAAAAGTCAAGTTAAGTTGGCACCGTGGTACTAATTTGGTAAATTGGCAATAAAACTGCCGCTACCAAGAAGGCCACCATAATGGCTAATCCAATAATCATAATTGGCTCAATAACGCTGGATAAAGAATCAATAAAAATTTCTGCCTCTCTTTTGTAAAATCTCACAATGTTTAAAAGTGATGAATCTAAACGCCCAGTTTTTTCTCCAACAGAAGCCATCTGTACAAAAAGCGGGGTTACCATTTTTTCATGTACAGTTAAAGCATAACTAACTCCCTCACCTTTTACTACTCTATTTTTTACATCTAAAATTACTCGTCGATAAACATTGTTACCAATCAAATCAGCTACAACATCTAAGGCATCTGCGATTGGGATGCCTGCAGAAATTAAAGTTGAAAGATTTTCTGCAAATCTAGCCAAGAAAAGATTACGAAAAAAATTACCAAATATTGGAATTTTTAAAATTAAGCTATCAAAAAACTCTTTACCCTCTTTAGTTTTGGGATAGTAATAAAAGAAAGCTCCGATTCCAATAAAACCTGCAACTAAAACATACCATCTCTCTACGCAAAAATTTGAAATACCGATAATAATTTTGGTTGAAAATGGCAATTCTTGGCCGCTACTAGTCAAAACCTTAACCAATCCCGGAATAACGAAAACCATAATCACAATAAAAATTAAAACAAAAATTGTTAAAATAACAATTGGGTAAATCATGGCTCCCATTGTTTTTTGTTTGATATTATATTCACTTTCTACGTGATCAGCCGTTCTTTCCAAAATTTTTGGTAAATTTCCAGAAACCTCACCCGATTTAACCATATTTACATAAAAAATAGAAAAAATTTCAGGGTATCGAGAAAAGGCCTTTGATAATAAAGTTCCGCCTCTAACATCTGTAGCAATTTTGGCCAGCCGTTCTTTTAATTTTTTACTGCTGGTTTGATTAGCTAAGGCATCTAAAGCTTCGGCAGGAGAAACATTAGAGTCAATCATAATAGACAGTTGCCTTGAAAACATTACAATGTCTTTTTGTTTAATCCCACCTAAAAACGACAAAGAAATATTTGTATTCAAACCTTTTCCAGCATTTGGATTTTCTTCTTCTAAAAAGGTGGGATAAAGACCTTTGGCAGACAGAGCATCTAAAACCTCGTCTCGAGAACCTGCCTCTATCACGCCAGTCATGGTTCTACCATCAAAATCTTTAGCTTGATAAGTATATTTCATTGCTTATTGCTGTAAAATTATTTTTTTTAGTTCTTTAGGATTAGGAGAATAATTAAGTGCATTTTCTGTAGTAACTATTTTTTTCCTTACCAATTCAGAAAGAGATCTATTTAAAGAAATCATTCCTAAATCAGCGGAAGTATCAATAACCAATGATAACTCATGAGCTTTGTTTTCTCTAATAAGATTAGCAACTGCCTGTGTATTAAATAAAAGCTCACAAGCTGGAACAACATTACCATCTACAGATGGAATTAATCTTTGAGAAACAATCCCCAAAAGAGAACTGGCTAATTGAGCCCTAATTTGATTTTGCTGTTCGCCAGAAAAGGCATCTACAATTCTGTTAATACTTTGTGCTGCCGAATTGGTGTGTAAAGTAGCAAAAACCAAATGCCCAGTTTCTGCAGCAGTAATAGCCGTTGCAATAGTTTCTGGATCTCTCATCTCCCCCACCATAATCACATCTGGATCTTCTCTAAAAGTTGACTTTAATGCTCTAGAAAAAGAAAGTGTATCAGAATTTAATTCACGCTGGTTAATAATAGCTTTGTTATTATCAAAAATATATTCTATTGGATCTTCAATGGTTATAATATTACAAGGCCTAGTCTTATTTATTTCATTTATTATGGCTGCCAAAGTTGTACTTTTTCCGTGACTAGCTGGCCCAGTGATTAAAACAAATCCTTGCATAGCTTTAGTAAAACGATACAGCTGGGGAGAAAGACCAAGCTCTTCAATGGTTTTTACTTTATTAGATACAGATCTTAGGGCAGCAGCCAATGTGCCCAATTGATAATAAATATTTACTCTAAATCTACCTACCCCAGGAAAGTCATACGAAAAATCTATTTCTTTATCTATAAGAATTTTTTCTTTTTGAACATCGCTCATCAAGGCGCAACAAAGTCCATGCGCGTCTTCAATTGAAAGATCTTTTTCCTTACCCAAAGACATCAGAGTTCTATTAATTCTTAAAACTGGCGGATGCCCAGCAATAATATGCAAATCAGAAGCGTTCTTCTGAATAACTAAATATAAAAGTTGCTGTATGTAATTATTATAATCCATTTATTTTAATCAGTTACTCTTAACACTTCTTCTAAACTTAAATCTCCCGATATCACCTTCAGCATTCCGTCTTGTTTCATAGTAATCATTCCTTGTTTTTTTGCTTCTGCTGCAATTTTTATTTCTGTTGGCTCTTGTATAATAATCTCTTCTAATTCTGGTGTCATTTTTAGTATTTCAAAAAGTCCGATTCTACCCTTTTCCCCCTTCATATTACATTTAGAACAACCAACTGGTTTATAAATATAAATATCGTCAAGGTTTACGCCTATTTTAGCTTTTTCAGGAAGAGAATCTAATTCTTTACGAATAACTTTTTCAATATCTTTACTGGGTTTAATTTTTTTCTTGCAATAAGGACAAAGACGCAAAGCCAATCTTTGCGCAATTGAAATATTCAAACTGGCAGGCAAAAGAAATGGTTTTATCTTCATATCAATTAAACGTGGCACTACACCAATAGCATTATTGGTATGTAAACTTGATAAAACAACGTGTCCGGTTAGGGCTGCTTGAACAGCCAAAGAAGCCGATTCTTCATCTCTTATCTCACCAACCATGATAATATCTGGATCTTGCCTCACAACCGATCTTAATCCTTGACTAAAATCATAACCAATGTCTGGATGAATCTGAGATTGATTTACGCCTTCAATATAATACTCAATCGGATCTTCTAATGTGATCACATTTGATTCTGGATTATTTAATTCTCTTAAAATGGAATAAAGAGTTGTAGTTTTACCAGAACCAGTAGGTCCAGTAGCTAAAATCATTCCAAAAGGTTTTACTATCGCCTCTTTAAGCAATTCTATATTTACTCCTGTCATTCCAATTTCTTCATAAGTCCTTAATCCTTCGGTTGGATCCAAAACCCTGATAACTATTTTTTCTCCTAATTTTGTTGGCAAAGAAGAAACCCTAAAATCAACTTCTTTAGAATCAATCCTAGCAGAAAAACGTCCGTCTTGCGGAATTCTCGTTTCATCAATTCTCATATTACTAAGAATTTTAATTCTCGCCACAATAGATGGATGAGTGTGAAGTGGTAAGAAAAGAGAGGAATACAAAATTCCATCCATTCTAAATCTAATTCTCAATTGTTTTTCTTCTGGCTCAATATGAATATCCGAAGCCTTGCCATCTACTGCATGCCTCAAAATTACGCCCACCATTTTTATAATTGGGGCTTGTCCAGATTCAACAGTTATATTTTCGGCTTGTTTAGAAAAAATACTTTCATCAACTTTGTCTGTGCCAAGCTCTACTTCTAATTCAGTTAAGGCCTTATCAACTTCTTCTTTGGCGCTTCTGTATTGCTTAATGTATTTATCAAATTGTAGAGAATTTATTAAACAATAATCCAGTTTATATTTTTGGGAGCGAGCCAAAAAATTAAGTGCTTCCCTGGCTTTAATATCTTCTGCATCAGCTAAACCTATCTTTAAGACATTTTTTTCCAAACTCAAAGGTATAATTTTATAAAACCGTGCAGTTTCTTCAGAAATAGTTGTTAAAACATCTAAAGGAATAACCAATTCTTGAGTATCTTCAAAAATAGGCAAACCATAAGCTTCTGATTTTATTTTATTTAAATCTTCTGCGCTTAAAATTTTCTTAACCAATAAAAAATCGTCCTCTGTTTTTTGAGCAAAATCTTTTTTAAATTCTTGCTCTAAGCTAGCAGCCTGCTCGGCTGTAATTATTTTTTTCTCTAGTAATTTTTCTATTAACATAATGAACTATAAATAAATTGTTCTCGATTAAATTTTAACGAGTTGTATTTGTTCCGCCTGAAGGTAAAAATGGATTTGGTCTTCCAGGTTCAACCTCCAAACCGGTTGCTTCTCTAAAGGCTGTATAATCTGGAAAAGCTTCCAAGTTTTGTAATTCCTCGCCTTTTAAAAAATCAACATCGATAACAATAGATTGAGCTGGAACAGCTGTTTCTGGAGGATTGATTAAACTATTTTCTAAAAAAGAAGGATTGTTTTTATAATACCAAAAACAAGCAAAACCAATTAAAGCCACCAATAACGTTACCAAAAAAATGGGTCTGGTTTTTTGTTCGCTTGGATTGACATTACTTTGTTTTAAGATATCCATAAATTTATATGTTTTTAATAAGAATATATTTTTGAGTTAATAGAAAAAGAGGTTGTAGCGGTGCCACCTGAAAAATTAATAGAATCAACTGAAATTAAATAGGCCTGCTTCTCAAAAATTTTAAGCAAAGCTTTAAGTTGGTCGTATGTTCCCGTAACTGAAAGCGTAACTACATTAATTTTTAATGATTCTGTTTTTTTAATATTGGCGGAAACATTCTCGGTTGGAGTTTTTTTAGCATCTACTTTCTCACTTCCAGCAGGGGGTGTTTTTGAGGGTTCTCCAGAAATACCCGAAGAAGAACTAAAACCCAAAGAGGTTAAAGCCATTCCGCTTCGAGAAATTATATCTTTAAAGAAAACTTCCATCTTTGAGGCATAAAAAGGATCAGCAGAAGAAACCATCTCAATCTTTTTTCTTGTTTCTAACCAATTCCCCTCTTCTAGATTTCTGGCTGCATTAACTAATTCTGAATTATAACTTTGAATGCTATTTTTTTGTTTTGTTAAATTTTCTATTTCTGTAATACCTTGCTGCATTTTTTGATATTGTGGCATATCTAAAAAATAAATAATCGCACCAGCCATCAGAAGCAGAACTAAAGAAGCTATTAAAAGTGAGTTTGTTTTTTTATTCATTTTTATTTTAATACTTCTGGCTTTACAATAAGAGAAAGAGAGAAAGTAACTCCTCCTGTATCGGCCATAGTAATATTTGAAATTTCGTATTTCTCTATCATTGCTTCATTTTTAAAAATAGCAATTTGTTGAATTAATGGCTGGAATCCAGATGCCACTCCAGACAAGGTGGCGCTACGGGTAACCACATCTAAATTAAAACTCGTAAAATAAATTTGAGGATGAACCCAATTATCAAAATTAGTGAAAAAAGAAGATGCTTTTGCTCTTTCTCGTATTATTTTTTTATAATCTTCTATCTCCTTACTAATTTTAATTAAATCGTCTTCGGTATAGCCACCCTCTATTTGCTGTTGAATATTTTGATTTTTTATAGTTTGTTTTTGTGATTCCTGATCTTTAGAAACTATAAAATAAAAATAAGCGAAAATCGCCAAAGAAATAATTAAAATCAAAAGAGATAATGTGAAAACAAAATTAACGATTGGCAATCCTTTTTCTTTTTCTGCTGAACTTAATTCAATAGCCATTTATTTAAAAAATTTATTCTTTATTCCTTTGCTAATTATATTTTTAGCAAGGGTGGGCTTTAACCTCGCCGTAGTCAAAATGATGTGACGGGTTGCTTTTATTATAAATTATTCTTTTAAAATTTTCAAATGTAAAAACTACGCATCGTATTTTTTAAGTGCCTCTCCTAGGGCAATTGCAAAAGTAGGATTGATATCTTGTATTTTTGTATTAATTACTGGAGGATATTTTACTTCAGAAAAAGCAGATCCTAATGAAATTTCTGTTCCAGAAAAATCATCTTCATCAAAAATATTTTTAAAATAATCTACTATACCACGCATCTTAGCAGTTCCTCCTGCTAAAATTATTTTTTTAATTTTAACTCTTTCGTTATTTTGATAATCAATAATAACTCTTTTAATTTTTTTAATAATCAATCCAAGCACGGGAGCCAAGATCTGGGCCACATCATCTCTACTGGTGTTAATGAGTCCATTGTCTTTTTTAATTTGTTCCGCTTCTTTTATTTCTATTTCTAAATCTTCTGCTAATTTTTCAGTAAGATCTTTTCCAGCCACATCAAAACTATAACTAGTTTTGATAAAATTATTATCAGAGATACAAACGATTGTACTTTGATAACCAATTTCTACAATACAAGTGGTTGGATCAGATGATTTTATTAATCCCCTTTTCAAGCCCCAAGCTTCGGCTTCTAAGGCAATTAATTCTAAGCCCGCTGAATCAGCAATTAATTTATATTGATCAACTAAAATTTTTGGGATAGCCATTAACAAAACTCTATTGTTGCCTTTGGTTGGATTTTTATTAATACATTGCCAATCAAGGGCAACATCTTCCATGGGTAAAGGAATGTGTTTCCTGGCCTCAAAGCCAACTGCATTATTCAATTCTTTTTTGGTCATAGCTGGAAGCTCAAAGCTTACAAAAAAAGTAGAAAAATCTGGTAAAGAAAAAATTGCTTTTCTAGATCTAACTCCTGTCTCTTCAATAATTGATTTTATGCTTCTAGAGATTATTTCTTCGGCTGGATTAAGGGTATTTTTATCAAAACTTCTAAATGATTGACTAGTAGCAATATCTAAATTTAATTCTCCATAATTCAAAAGCTCTGGAATATCTTTTTTTCTAGATATTTCAACTAAGCGGATGGATTTAGTGCCAACATCTATACCGATACTATTCTTTTTTAGATTATCACCGAAGAGAAACATAAAAGCGTAATTAAATTTTCTAAATTATAGCATTTTTAGTATAATGTTGGCAATAACCAAATATTATTTTTATGTTGAAAAAATTTAAAAATTTTATACTGGATTTGCTTTTTCCTAAAAAATGCTTAAGTTGCGGGAAAGAAAATGTCTTTTTTTGCGAGGATTGTTTTTCTTTAATAGATATCAATCCTTTTAAATATTGCCTTTGCGAATTGCCCCAAAAAATTTATTTTGAAAAACAATGCCCTCGTTGCCAAAAAAACGCACTTGACGGATTATATTCTGCAACTAATTTTAACCAAAAACAAGTTCAGATTTTAATCCATAATTTTAAATATAAAAACCAGATTAAGGAGCTTTGTTTTCCTTTGGCTTTATTAATTTTAACACATCTGTATTTTATCGCAATATATTTTCCACCCAATTCCATACTTATGCCAGTTCCTTTGTTTATCAAAAGAAAAAAGAGAAGAGGATTTAACCAAGCTGAAGAAATTGGAAAAGTAATTTCCGAAAAAATGGGCATTCCCTTTTCGTTTGACAATCTAATAAGAATTAGAAACACCAAACCGCAAGTAGGGCTAAATAAAAACGAGCGATTAGAAAATATCAAAAATGCTTTCGTGGTTTTGGATGAAAAAAAAGTTAAAGGTAAAATAATTTTTCTTATTGACGATGTTTATACCACTGGCGCAACGATGAAAGAATGCGCCAGAATACTTAAAAAAGCTGGCGTGCGCCAAGTTTGGGGATTAACTGTGGCCCGAGAAATAAATCTTTAAATTGTTGACCAAAAGGTTTATTTTGTATAGAATGGCTTATCTATTAAGTATTGTAAATTTATAGATTTGGAGGGATGCCAGAGCGGTTGAATGGGATAGTCTTGAAAACTATTGTGGGGCAACCCACCGAGGGTTCGAATCCCTCTCCCTCCTCATTTTTCTAATCAATGCCTTTTGGCATTGAAAGAAAAATATTAGAAGGAAAAGAGAGATTCGAACGCGGAGCCACGACGGTGGCGAGCGAGGCCCGAGAAAAATTCCAGCAGGAATTTATTCGAGGGCGAATCTCCCTCCCTCCTCCCTTGCCTCGCCGTAGTCCTTAGCTTACCGAAGGACGAAGGCGGGATTTATTTAACAACAGAGTTTTTTGGAGAGGTGCCAGAGTGGTCGAATGGGGCACCCTGCTAAGGTGTTAGCTGCGAAATCGGCTCGGGAGTTCGAATCTCCCCCTCTCCGCCAGTCGCAACATTGAGCCCTTTGATATACCCTATCAAAGGGTTTTTTGTAGGAAATATCAAGGTTTTTGTCCTTTAAAGCGGAGTTCCAAAGTAAAAAATTAAGCAATTTTTGTTTTTCGTCTGGATTTGCGTTTTCATAAAGAAAACCAGCCATATTGCCGAGTTCCAAAATATTTATGCCAGTTTTGTAATAATCAATGTTGGCTTTCGTATAGCGTCCTATTTTTTCGGCTAAGTCGGCTATCTTGGCCTCGTATTCCTCGGCCTTTTGGCTGTAAAAGTCCTTGGTAATTGTATTATCCAACCTATCCTCGTATAAAGTGTCTAAACTCTGTTCTAAACGCCGTTTTTCGGCTTCCAGTGCCTCTCTGGTCTTATCTTCGGTGTTCCGCTTAACATACAGCGATTGTTTTAAACCCTCGGCCACATACAAGACAGTTTCGTGGCTCGGTAGTTTTAGTCCGCCCAGCTTTTCTTTAATCTGCTCGTCCAAGTCGCTTTCCTTGACTGGCCTCTGGGAGCAGTTAGTTTCAAATTTAGTGCAGTTGTAATAAACATATTCCTTGCCTGACGGCTTTATTTTCCTAACGCCAGTAATATGCCTCCCACATTCCCCGCAAGTCATCAATCCCTTAAAGACAAAGTCCAAGGTGTTATATTTTGATAACATCTTTTTGTTTTTAAAGCCGTTTAAATTGGCCTGCACCTTGTCCCAAAGTTGTTTGCTGATTATTGGCTCGTGCGACCCTTTGTGTATTTCCCCTTTCCAGAAAAAATCGCCGTAATAAACGGGGTTGCGTAATATTCGCTGGATACTGCTTTTGGTTAAAACCTCCACTTTTGAGTTGCTGGGTATATTAGCGGTTATTAGCAATCCCTCATCCTTGATTTTGTGATATAAGTCCAGCAACGAGTATAGGCCAGTCGCATACCAGTTAAACATATTGACGATTAAATCCTTGTTTTTATCGTCAATCACCAAGACGCTTTTATTATTTACTCGCTCCAACTTATAGCCAAGCGGGGGAGTGCTACAAGGAAAAATCCCGCTTTCGGCTTTTTGCCTTAGTCCCTTTTTAACCTCCTCGCTCAAATTATCAATGTAGTTCTTGGCCATTAACAGCTTGATGCCGTGGATGAATTTCTGATGTGATGAGGCATCTTTGCCTATTCGTTCATTTTCTTTAACTAAAATAACCGCAATCCCGAGCTCGTCAATAATGACATAGTCCTTGAAATTGCGGTATAGGCGGTCTGTCTTTTCAACCAATAGTGTGTCAACCTTTTTATTGTTTTTTAGAAATTCAACCATCTCGCCAAAGCCCGACCGCCCAGCACTTTTGGCAGTTTCGTCATCCTCAAATTCCTTGGCGACCTGAAAATCATTTACTCTGGCATACTCCCAAAGCAGTTTTTTCTGTGCGGGTATGGAGTAGCCCTCCTCTTTTTGCTCCCGTGATGAAACCCTGACATAGATGACCGCCTGCTTCATAATTTAGTTTTCATTAAAAATTCTTTGGCAAAATCCGCTAATACCAATGCCATTGGTATTGTTGGTTTGCACCCTATAAGCTGGCAGATTATTCACAAAAATAGTATAGCCAGTTTCCGTTTTGTTCTTAGCTCGGACATTATCGGTTAGCTCATTTTGTCTGTCAACTGGCTTATAAATACTAACCCCCAGCGAATTGACTATTACTACATATAAATCATCATCTTTGCAATCGGTAATAAAGTTTAAAAAGTTTATTTTATCCTTGCTTGAAAGATTATTAAAACCCTCAAAACACAAATTGTTAAGTTGCTTTTGGTATATTTTGCCATTCGCCGTTGCCCAAGCAAGCAATTTTTTATTTTTTTGAGCTTTTAATTTAATCTTTGCTTTCGGCAGAGTTGAATTGCCAATATGTTCTTTTAGTTTATCCCACATCTCTTTTTGTTGTTCAGAAAAATCAATACCATAGTATTTTTGTAATTTTCTTAACCCCAAATTTTTCATTGTTCCGCTCCCACCGCTCGCTATTGATTTGATTGAAAATTTGGTTTTTTTGCTTGTTATATGCTCGGCTTCAATATCGCTCGTAGATTGAATTATTAAATCCCTGCCAGTCCAAATTACTTTAATGACCTTGCCCTTTTTGGTAATCTCGTATTCTAAAATTTTCTTGATTTCTGGTTCAAGTTTTATTAAGTTATCGTTTTGTAATTTTAATCTTTTTGCTCCGTCTGGCAACACTAAAACCTTATTGGATAATTCTGCTAAGTCATTACTGTAAGAAAAGGTTATATTGTATAAATGGCAAATGTATTGGCCGACTAATAATTCAAAATAATCCGCTTGGGCTCTATTAGATTTTGATAAACGATTTTTCATAATTAGATATAATTATTAACAATATTATTTATCTCTCCCTGTTCTTTCGTAAAATCATAGTTTAAATTTTTCTTTAATTTTTCAATTATTTTTCTAACAATCTCGGCAATTTTGTTTATATCGTTTGTTGAAAAATCGTAGAAAGGCAATTTTTTTATATCCCTTATTTGTATTGAGCTGGTATGGTTTAATAATTTAATTATTTTGTTGTATATTTCGCTATTTAGTATCCCGATAAAAAATTCGGGAGGATATTTTTGCGGTTCTTTCGGGAAAAATACCATAGCTTTATTGCTCTCCCAGAAAGCACCTTTTTTTGCCAATCTGGCCGATAAAGTTGAGCTAATCCCAGACACAATAAAACCCTGCCTATCCTTAAATTTGAGTAGATTATTTAGTGATTTATAATGTGATTGAGATTTTTTGTCCCATCTTATGGCGTATTCAACGGGTGAATAATACTTTGCGTCCCCACCCTTTTTGTGGTAGTAGCACCAATTAGCCCCGTCAATTTCCTTATGTGGCATTATTGTTGTTATACCACCGTTTCCATAGCGTTCGCCGTCATAATCAACCACTGCTAAATACTTCTTATTATCGGTTGTATGCATACCCAATCCTCCATCAAGAAATTCAATCAGTTTCCTTTGCTTGTTAAGTTTCCCTAAGATTTTACCACCACCATTAAAATCAAAAACATAATCTGGGTAATCCAAAAACTTTAATTGCTGTATTTTAATTATCTTACCCGCATAATCTCCAATTTTATTTTCACGGCAATCGTTAATTGTGATAATGCTCTCATTAGACGGCTTTTTATTTATAATATGAATAATACAAGTATTCACCATAGCCCCTAACTCCTTAAACAGCTTGCTGGGGCAAAGAGTTATATTTTCAATTTGGTAATTTTCCAATAAGAATTTTCGCAATTTTTTATGTATTCCTAATGTTAAAAATGTGTCGCTTACAATAAAGCATAGCTGTCCATTATTTGCTAATAATCTACAACCTAAATACATAAACATTGCATAAGTATCATTAGCACCTATTTCGCTGTATATACCTTTCAACCTGTCCTTGTTCTTTTTAATGTAAGAGCTTTGTTTATTTAGATAGGGGGGGTTTCCGATTATGTGTGTAAATACATCTTTTTTTGATAATAGGTTATCAGATAAATTTGTTTCTAATAGCGTGTCTTTAATGACGCTTTTCACGCCAAGGCCAGCAATTGTTTTTTGCGTTTCTGGGTTAATATCCCAGACAGTCATCTGGTTGGTTATTAAGTGATTATTTTTCAAAATTGCTGAAACAAAAACACCATCACCGCCACTGGGTTCAAGAAGTTTGCTTGTGCTATTAAACCCGCCCATTAAGCTAATCATATAATCAACAGTATGCTGGGGGGTATAAAAAGCACCTAATTCTTTTTTTCTATCGTTAGTCATTTTGTTAGTTAGTTTTCACCTTGTTTAAAAAGCTATTAAATTCGGTGTCATCAATCCGAAACTCCTTGCCGATTTTATAGGCCTTAACTTTACCCGCTTTAATGTAGCGGTAAATAGTCATATTGGAAACTCGCAACTTTTCAGCTAATTCCTCAACAAGGTAAAATTCTCTTTTATCATCTTTACTCATAAAATAGTTCCCTCCCTTTTTGCTTTTTTAATTAACTTATCAAAATCAGCTTTTGGTATAAGCGGACAAAACTGCCCCCAAATCCATTTTCCCTCTGCTCTGCCAATTCTGCCAACAATATAATAACCGACCCTATATTCAATCTCACCTTTTTTCCAGCCCTTGGTATGAGTAATCTTGCCCTCGGTTTTAGCTTTCCTTAATCGTTCAATAATAAAAACTTTTTCATCAAGATTATGCTGTGGCATAAAAGTTATGGCCTCTTTAATAAAGTAGAACCTTCCTTTTCTGCCGATATCTTTCATCCCAATTAACTTATCTTTATCTTTTTCAAATTGCTCCTTTTTCCGTTTAATAAATTGTTGAGTTGTCTCTGATTTTTTATTCATAGTTTATTTCAAACTCTTTTTCACAATCCTTACAAATACAAATCCACTTATCAAATTTTGGGTTGACTTTTGGGTCGGTGCTATTACTGACTGCTATTCTGGGCTTAGTATAATAATATTTTGTGTTTATGCTCCCGCAATTGGGGCAAATTATTTGTTGCTTCATTTCTTGTTTTAAAATGTTTTTCTAAATACTCCATCCATACAATCAATCATCATATCAAGCACCCCTTTATAGTCCTCGCTACAATTTTTTCCTTTATATTCGTTGGTTTTATATCTAACAACACATACATCATTTTCCTCGTCATAAAAACTATCATTTACATTATTCCATTTTTTTCTTTCCGAAGTTTCAAGTTCATAGCAATCTTGTTTTCGTTTTACTGTATATTCTTTTTTTTCTTGCTCTGATTTAATTTGCTCGGTTTGTTTTTGAGCTTGTAATTCTGCCAGTTGTTGCCTTTCAATTGATTTTTGCTTATTTAATTCACTCGCATAATAAAATCCGCCGATGATAATGCTGGCAATTAGAATTGTTGCTGGTAATGTTAACTTGTTAATTTTGTCCATAAAATTATCTAATATATTGAAACTAAATTTGGTAGGCATACTGCGGTAATGCTATGTTTTGATTATACCTTATTTAACAATAGTTGACAACGGGTTTTTTCGCTTGGTTTTATTAACTCAAATTTTTCGTGCTCCTGCCTTAAAAAATCTGTTAGATTTGGCAGGTTTCCGCCTAATTTTGGCAGTTCGGCCAAAGCCAATGCAATCTCCTTTTTTATTCTGGTTACGCTCCCGCCCTTATACTCATCAGCTATCATTTCCCAGACGGCTTTAATGCCAAATTTGGTAGTCATACTCACCCAATAATACAAGTCAATCTGCTTTTTATGGTTTAAGCCCGATTTTTCCAGATAAACTAACAGCTCATTATCCTGCATTTCTGCCAAGGTTAAGAGCCCTAATGCGGTGCTGTCAAAAGTTCTAATAAAATTATCCAGTAAAATCTGCTTGGCCAAATCCTTGTTTAATACATCCTGCAAGGTTAGATTTTTCATTGCTTTACCTTGCAATCTTTTGCCGACAACTGACTCTAAACTCCTCTTATTCTGTATGGCCAGTTCAAATTTTAAAACACTCCGCTTTTGGTTTTCATTAAGTTTTATTATTAAATCGTTCTCAAAATCAGTATATCCCCGCTGTATAAGTTCGCCGATTTTGTCATAAATTACATACCCCTGAGTGGTGTTCCAAAATTTCACTCCCATACCGCTGTCGCCGTCAAAATAGCGGTTTAGGTTAAAATCCGAGCTCGGCTTATAATTAAACTGTGATAATTTCAGCAGGGCTTGCGGTGCTTTACCTAAATAGGGAGGCAGAATAACAATTTTTGAAAAATCCACCCTTTTTAATGTCGCCAGTTCAAGGGCATTAGTTGCGGTTATAACGCCCGCCTCCCGCAAATGGCCGTTGGTTGCCCCTATAATGGCGTTATAATCGCTTTCGTCCACTTCTAAGATACTTGTCCCGTATATTGCCTTGGGTAGTGAAGTTTGAATTTCCAAAGTTTCTTTTTCGTCCTTATTGCCAGATTTTCTTGTTGCTCGCTTAATAAATGGAAAATATCGGTTTTTTTTGTGTTGAGATTTTGAATACTCCCAGCTGTCCGCCGAGCCATTGAAAAATCCCTTTCCGCCACTGGCTCTTTTGCTGTAAAGCTTATTTTTGTCCTGTATTTCGTATTGGCCAGATTGTAGCTCCCAAACTATGCTGTCAATCATAGCTTGCCCTCCTGCTCCAAACGCCATTTAATCTGCTGTAAAGTGCCGTAAAAGCCAAGCAAATTGAATTTTGCCTCAAATATCTCCTCGGGTTTTAAATCAAATGCGTCAATGAGCCCTTTCTGTTCAAGCTCATCCTGACTGACAATGTCCATAATAAAATCTCCACGAATTTACGCAGAGATTTTATGCTTTTATATCAGCTATTGTTTTTATGTCAAATAGTTGGTATAATAAACTTGCAGTGAGTTTATGCATATTATTTGCGTAAATTTCCACCAAAAGCCACCTGTTGAAAGCGGGCGGTTTTTGTTTTATTTAGTTAGTTTGAATACATAAGTCCGCATTCCTGTATCCGATAACAAAGCGATTGCCTTGAAACGCCAAAAATACGGGCGAGTTCCTCAATATTTTTTATCTCATTATATTTTTTTATAAA
>ENA-UOWO01004574-UOWO01004574.1-activated-sludge-metagenome-genome-assembly--contig:-NODE-4574-length-15192-cov-11.463170_pt1 | contig 15192 bp, 9 predicted proteins | sample MGYA00238148_ERZ761564 | MGnify/ENA primary metagenome ERZ761564 (study PRJEB28885, sample SAMN05720194) | activated sludge metagenome | isolation source: Anaerobic digester | place: USA...
TGCCGGACAGTTCACGGCATTGGCACCCACACCCAAACCCGAGGAAATGATAGGTGAAGCGGTTGATGGGCCATCGTAAATTACCATACCATCTTGCCCATTTTCTGTGTTGAAGGCGCTGAAAGCCATTTGTACTTTGCTAGTTCCCACTGATGGAGTAAAAGTAATGGTATAGTCGGCGTTGGGGCTATAGGTGTCACTGCCGGTTGCCAATCCTCCGCCTTCATCGGTGAAATTATAGGTGGTTCCGCATGCAATCGTTTGTGAACAACTGGGCTGGGCCGGAATATGAGTGTTGACTCCAGAAGTTGTAGTCCAGGAAACGTCGTCGATAAATCTCGTATTTGTTCCCGAGGCTCTAGCGTCAACTATTCGGACATAGACATTGGTTAATCCTAATGCACCCAGGTCTATGGAGTAAAATTGATAAGTATTGTCGGCTACAGGAGTAGTTGTTGAGCCTCTGGTAGTCCAGGTGGCGTTGTCTGGAGAAGTCTGAATGTTGAAGGAATGCGCCGTGGCATTGTTGTTCCGTGCGTACCAGAATGAAAAAATACCTGGATTTGCAATTTGTGGGGTACGCATACAATAATTAACCCCGGTACCGGTGAAACTCACATAGTATAATCCGGTATGTGCGCCTGGAGTGGTAGCTGATGGCGCTGCATTGGTGTAATTGGCCAAAGCTCCTTTAAACCATGTTCCTCCGGATGTCGGTAAAACGTTTGAAAAGCTCTCAAAAACCTGATAATTGTTACACTGCCCAAAGGAATTTCCCGAAAACAGGAATGCCATGAATAAAATAATGACTGTCATCAAGTTAGCCGATAACAATCCTTTTCCTTTGCTCTGCAAGGCTTCAGCGTCATTTTTTAAAGATAATAGGACTAAACTATTAAAAGAGTAATTTTTATGCATGCTATTTTGGTTTTTTTAAAAAGGGCTATAAAACTAACATTATTTTTCTAATAATAATGCAACTGTTGAAAACTCACGTAAAAGGTACAAAAATCAAGTCGAATTAACACAAAAAAGCTCCTGTTTTTCTCATGAAAAAAGGAGCTTTCTGTAGGGTTAATATTACTATTTTTTATTCATCAGTTTTTGAGTCGCGATCACGCCGTTTTGCATTCGGATTTTTAACATATAGACCCCATCCGAATAGTTAAAATCATGTTCAAAATAATTGCGTACCATCGCAGGATTATAGGTCCTGATTAGTTTCCCGGCGATGTCATACACAAATATATGTTTGATGGGCTCTGAAGCTTGGATTGTCAATTTGCCATTTGTGGCCATAGCAACAACCGCGTCAGACAATTGTGGTTGTGAAACTCCCAATGCATTGTTAGTGTATCGCAACACGAATCGATCGTTAAAGGTTCCTGCAGCCGACGTAAACACGTAAGGACTTTGTTTCAAATCGTGGATAAGGTTAAGCAACTTGTCCTCGATAAAAATATCCTGGCCTTCAAACAGCCCATCTAAGTGGTCAATGCGCAGCGAGTAGGTATCGTTCGCCTGGGTTTTGTATCCCAAGGCAACCTGATCGTTTGCGTCAAAAGGTAAAGGTCGTCCCTGGATTACCAAGTGCTGCTCGGGGATTATAGAGTACAATGTAAGGCCGGTTTCGCTGATGCGCGCACCGTCAAAATCCCTATCCCATCCCATTGTCGCGCCTTGCGTATACCCTACCAGGATTTGGTTCAACGTGCCGGCACTGTTTACAAGGTTGAGCCAAACTCGGTGTTTCTCGGTTTCCATCGTCCTAAAAAACTGATTGTTGTTGCCCGAGACACGCATGGTATTCCTAAAAGTTACGTTGTCACCGCTTGGTGCCGTTCCTGTGCTTTTGGCAAAGAAACCTTGGCCCGCAGCAATGAATCCCGATGGCGTTGCACCACCTGATGCCGCCGCCTGAGTGGTTCCCGTACCGCCGAGCTTGTTCCAGGAAGCGTAATCGGTCGCCGTATAATTGATGACAAAATCCCCGTAGAACGGATCGGGATAGGCCACGCTCGGTGGAGAATTGTGCGTCCAGAAATAAATGGTTCCGTCAATGACAGGGACGTTTGCCGGATCACTCAGGAATGCCTCAGCATCTACCGCCGATGGGTAAGGGTTACCTAACAGGTTGTATTTGTCATTGTTGTTTCCTGGACCCAGTGTACCATGGTAAATCGGGCACAGCATGTCGCCGTTGTTTGGTGTTCCCACGAAGTTGGCCGTATAGGGAGTCTTAACCAGCGGAGAACCCGAAAAACTCTGCGGCGCGCGAACAATATAACCTTTGCGTGGATCCATTACTGTTGCCGCCGTTTCGTACACCCATCCACCAAAACCGTTGGCAATAGACGGATTCCAACTAAAGTATTTGTCCGAAAGCGTATTGGGTGACAATCCACCCGCACCGCCAAGTGTAAAGTTAGAAGCCAACGTCAAAGGCGATCCCCAATAAGTAAAGTCAAAACGATACATAGGTTGGGTGATGCGCTCCATATTGATATTACCGGTGTTCGGGGTATTGTTTACCTGTACAAGACTCGCCGAATCCTTGATCAGAAATTGTCCCGTGGGCTGTACGTTTACCGCATCGGTCAATGTTAGCGTATGGTTTGGATTGAGTGTCAAAATACCGCCGTTCAATACCGTGAGGTTGTAACCCACTGCATCGGCCGAAATAACAGGACGCGGCACCACATTGGGAACAATCACGCAGTTTACATTGGTAGGAACGAGATTGCCAGACCAGTTTCCGGGCGTATGCCAGTCATTGTTCACCAAGCCGGTCCATATCCTTGAGTTGCTCGTAATGGTGATGCAATTGCTGATGGCAGTACAAACCACACTGTTCAAGGTTGAGGTTGCGATGACACGGTAATAGATGGTTTGCGAAGGAACAGGTGGGTCATAAGTCGCGCCAGTCCCAACATTCGTCCATGGCCCGCTACATCCCGCGGTGCTGCTCTGCCATTGATAGGTCAAGGTACCGTTGGCTATTGACGGCGTAGACATCGTAAGGATTGTTGGATCTTCCAGGCCGCAAACGGTTTGGTCGGCATCGATTACCGCTGCCGTTACGTCATTGACAAAGACGGTAACGAAATTGGTCGCCGCCGAGCAAGTGCTGCTATTCACAGTGGCAGATACCACACATTGGTAGTAGCTGGTTTGGGTCATCGGACCCGGTTCGTCGTAGGTAGCGTTCGTGGCACCAGGGATGTCTGTCCAAGGACCTGCACCTCCCGTAGTGCTCACCTGCCATTGGTACGTAATGCTTGTTCCCGTTGCCGGAACCAATACCGTAAAGGCCGCAGGATCGCCGCCATAACAAACGGTACGGTTGGCGCCAATCACGCCTGGCGTCACACTATTTGGTGTTACGGTCAAACAGTTTCCGATAGCGGTGCAAACGACGCTATTGAGTGTTGAAGTTGTGATTCTTCTGTAATTCGTAATTACTGTTACGCCTGCTGGCGGATCGTAAGTGGCCGATGTTGCTCCGCCTATATTATTCCAGGTACCGCCGCAGCCATTGGTACTGATTTGCCATTGGTAAGTGAGCGTTCCTGCTGCGGTCGCGGCTACCGATTCTGTGAATGCTGCGGGGTTATTGCCGCAAAGCGTCTGGTCGCTAGCGATGGTTCCACTAGTTACCGAGTTCACAAATACGGTGACGCAGTTGCTGTAATCGATACAGGCGTTGGCGCCAATTGTAGACGTGGTCATCCTTCGGTAGTAAGTTGTTGCCAACAGTCCGGCAGGTGGGTCGTAGGTAGCCCCGAAAGCCCCGGGAATATTGGTGAAGACGCCGCCGCATCCGGTAATGTTACTCTGCCATTGGTAGGTAATTGTGCCGCTTCCGGTACCGGCTGTAGTGCTTGTCAATAGGGCGGGGTCACCGCCACTGCAAATCGTTTGTGTAGACGCAATGGCACCCGGATTAATGTTGTTTACAGTAACCTGGATTGGGGTCGTATTGGCAACCGTACAAGGGATTCCACTTACCGAATTAGAGACCACGCGAATAAACCATGTAGTTTGGGTGATCGGCCCCGAATCATAAGTGTTGCTTGTCGCGCCCGCTATATCCGACCATGGTCCGGTGGCACTCACCGTGCTACTTTGCCATTGGTAGGTTAAGCTCGAGCCGATCGCCGCCGTGGTTTGGGTGAACGCAACTGGGTCGCCTCCATTGCAAAGTACCTGGTTGGCGGCAACTACACCCGGCGTCAATTGTGGTGAAACCGTGATCGTGATGGTACTCGGAGTTCCTGCGCATCCGCTTGGAGAAGATGAAGGCGTGATGGTATAAGTGACATTTTGGTTGACTGCGCTGTTGTTGGTTAAGACATCAGGAATCGTAAAAGCGTTTCCGATACCTACAGTACCCGAGTTTCCAGTGCCTTGCGAACTCGTAACGTTGGCATTTACGCTTCTCGTCCAGGCATAAGTCATTGCCGAGCTGGGTGTCAGGTTAGAAGTGGCTACAACACCTGCGCTTGTAGCGCTGCAAATCAATGCATTTGGCGCAGAAAGCGTCACCGTTGGTCTCGGGCGGATAGTGATCGTAGCGGTTTGCGGAGACAATGAGCAAATGAACGTGCCATCCGAATCATAAATGTTCGGGGTGAGCGAAATAGTCGTCGTGACGTTGGCCGTGGTGTTGTTGATGGTCGTCAAAGGTAAAGTCGCCTGGGATAAACAAAAGAAAAAACAGCCCGTAGTCCCGATCGGGCCGCCGGTAGCCGGAGTAATATACGCCGGATCGGCAATCCAAGAGTAACGCAAATACGCGCCGCCGCCGTGTAACGATCCGATTTGAGGGTTGAATGGTGCACCCGCACAGTAAGTACCCGCGCCGTTGTCAAGTGTAAATGAGAAGTTGGAGTTGTTGGCCACAATTACTGATACCGCGTTGCTTGTTACAGACAATCCGCAACTGCTAATTACCACCTGATACCACATATTAGGTGTTGAGCCGTTGGTGGTTGGTGGCTGATAAGTAGCGATGTTGGCGCCCACATTAGTCCATGGGCCGGTAGCATTCAGGCTACTTTGCCATTGATAGGTGTAAGTTCCTGAACCGCCCGTAACCGGAGTCGTAATAAAGAAAGTGGTTGGCCTTGAACCGGCACAAACTACCTGCGACTCTTCGATTCCCGGTGTAGTCATAACCGGGTAAACGGTCACCGAAGCGGTAATGGTTTTAGAACAACCGTTGGGTGCCGTAGCAATTATCGTAAAAATAGTCGTTTGGTTGACAGCGGTATTATTGATAAAGGTGCTGCTGATGTTTCCGCTTCCACTCGGCAGGATTCCGGTGATGTTTGTGGTATTATCACGTGTCCAGTTGTAAACCGTTCCCGCTAAATTGTTGGTTGTGCTAAATGCAATATTGCCTGTCGATCCGGTACAAATGCTTTGGGCAGCAGGTGTCGCCACTACCAAAGGCGTTGGTTGTACCACAATGTCAACCGTGGCAACGACAGAAGTACATCCGGCCGCTGTAGCCGTAACCGTAAAAGTTGTAGTCTGGTCTACGTTGGTATTGTTAGTGAAAATACCGGCGGGAATCGACGTCACATTGGTGGCACTATTGGCATATCCGGTGACGTTAGCAGTATTGTTTCTGATCCAGCCAAAAGTGGTTCCAGCAACGCCATTGGGATTGGAAAGTGCCATCGCTGTAAATGCGGTTCCGCCGCAAATCGTCTGGGTGGCTGCTGGAGTAATCAACACATCCGGTCTCGGATTTACCGTAACAGCTATCGTACCGATTACGGTACTACAACCGTTTGCGGTAGCCGTAATCGTAAAAGTGGTGATCTGTGGGATAGCGGTGTTGTTGGTCAGGTTTCCCGATATGGTGTTTCCCGATCCGGTATCGCCCACAGTTCCGATCAGATTAACCGTATTGTCACGGCTCCAGCTAAACGTTGTGCCGCTGACAATGTTTGGATTCGTAATCGTAATGTTGCCGATACTATTGCCCGAGCAAATCGTTTGGCTAACAGGCGCCGCCGCAACCGTCGGTTTTGGATTGACCGTAACCTGCGACACGCCGGCAAGTGAGATGCAGCCTTCATCCGAAGTCGCATATAATGTAAAAGTAACCGTCTGAGGTGTATTGGTAAGATTGGTTAAGTTCCCCGAAATTACCTGTGTGCTGCCGTTGGCCGCAATCCCGGTAACATTCGCGTTATTGTCCCTGGTCCAACTGTAATAGATGGTTCCGGCAACAATATTAGGGTTGTCTAACATAATATCGCTGATAGCATCTCCCGAACAAATCGCCTGTGTAGCCAGGTTTGACCCAACCGTTGGTTTTGGATTGACATTTACTGCCAAGGTAAAGGTACTGCCCAAACAAGTTCCCGAAGTAGCAGTGACGTTGTAACTTGCCGTTTGTACGGTATTGGTTGGATTGGTCAGGTTTACTGAAATGGCTCCTTGATTGGTTCCACTTGCGCCGCCGGTCATTCCGCCAGAGACTGTGGGTGCCGACCAAGAATAGGTAGTGCCTGCCGGAACTACATTTCCCGCGCCATTGGTAGGTGTAACTACAAGATTTTCTCCGCTGCAAACAACTGGAGATGCATTGATGATAAAGGGTTTGGGATTAACAGTTACCGTCACGGTGAATGTTGCACCGACGCAATTCCCCGTGGTTCCCGAAGTTGGCGTAACCGTATAAGTTGCCGTTTGCGCGGTATTGGTAGGGTTGAACAAGGTACCGCCAATCGCATTCAAGTCTACACCTGCTGCGCCACCGGTAATTCCTCCGGTTACCGAAGGAGCAGGCCACGAGTATTTGGTTCCCGAGGGAACAACAGTCGCCACTGTTGGAGTTCCGTTTGCAGGCGATAACAGGAACGCGTCCTCGCTGCAAACTGCAACCGTGTAGTCATATAGATAAGGCTTCTCATAAATTACAATTTGAGCGTTGTTTGAAGTAACAGGGATAGCACAACCGTTTTGCACCACACAATAGTAGTCGTTAGCACTATCCGCCGATGTAGTTGGATTGATGGTGAGTGTGGCCAGGTTGGCTCCTAAAATGTTGCCACCGTTGCTCAAAGGCAATCCACCTTTGTACCATTGATAGGAAAGGGTTCCGCCTGTAGCGCCCAAAGTCAGGCTCAAAGACCCTCCGTCACAGGCAGTCTGCGTAGGTGCTGGTTGGCTGGTGATTGTTGGCGCTTCGTTGACAATGAGTGCCGAAAAAGCAGAGTTTACTGGCGCACATGGGCTCGTGCCGCTTACCATACAATAGTAATTGGATGCAGCATCAGAGGCCACCAACGGGCTTATAGTGAGATTTGCTGAGGCTGCCCCAGAAATGTTTCCGCCGTCGGTCAATTGAAAAGCACCTTTGTACCATTGGTAAGTAAGACCTGCACCGGTAGCGGTAACGCCGAAAGAAGCCGTATCTCCGGTACAAAACGTTTGCGTGGCAATGGGTTGGGCAGTTATTTGTACTTCTTCAACTACGGTGAGCGCAGCAGCAGTCGAGGTAGCAGCGGGCGAACAGAACGAGCTGGTAACCACACAATGGTAGTTGGCCGCGTCGGTTAAAAGGAGTGGGTTTATCGTCAGCGTAGCGCTATCGGCACCAGAAACGTTACCGCCGTTGCTCATCGGCGACCCGTCTTTGTACCATAAATAGGTAAGGCCCGTTCCTGTAGCCGCAACGTTAAAACTAGCAGTATTGCTGCCCGAACAAACCGTTTGAGGATTAGGATTGGCTGTAATAGTAGCCGCCGCGTTCACCGACAAAGTCACCGTCGACGAACAACCGGTAGCGGTTAGGGTATACGTTATTACAGCGGTTCCTTGAGACAATCCGGTAACGAGTCCCGTACCATCGACAGCAGCAAAAGCATTGCCGCTAGACCAGGTTCCGCCCGGATCGGGTGACGATAGTTGTACGCTATTGCCCACACAAACCGGTGCGGTACCAAGAATCGTTGGCAAAGGATCTACGGTAATAGACTTTTGTACAGTCGTGGTACAGCCGTTGGTGGTAACGCTATAGGAGATCAGTGAAGTTCCTGCACTGAGGCCGGTAACAACGCCCACACCGCTAATACTCGCCACCGCAGGCGATCCGCTACTCCAGGTTCCGCCCGCTGTAGCGTCGGTTAGTGTAATGGTGCTGTTGCGGCAAACATTTGATGGACCGCCGATGGCCGCCACTACAGGAAGCGGATGTACTGTAAAAGTGGTAGAGCCGCCACTTGCCGCGGCACTGCTCACGGTACCCGAAGGCGCTGTAACGCTAAAAGTATTGGTTCCTACTGTAGCCGCAGCGGGTAAGGCAACGGTGATTTGTGTGGCACTTATTATAGTGGCTGCGGCCGCAGTCGCGCCTGCAAAAGTGACCGTGGTAGGGTTTGCAAATCCAGTTCCGTTGATGGTGATGGTACTTCCCGAACCCACACAGGCACTCGAGGTGAAAGTTGTAATCGTAGGCCCGGTCGCGTAGTGGATGGTCACTCGTATATAGTCGACAGAGGCAGTCCTGTTAGACGCAGTTGCTTGAGTTTCTGCCGAAAAAGCGACACCAAAGCCGCCGATTCCGGCAGCATTAATTTCGGCGGGAGTCCAGGTGGTTCCCCATAAGTTCGTCGCGCCACCATAAGTGACAGCAGTCATTGTGGTTGGCCAGTCTGTTGCGGTAGCCATATTTGTCCCCGTGGCTGTTCCGCCTTTTACAAGTCGAACGCTAAGGTCATTGATACTATTTCCTCCGCCATTCGAGTCGCTTTGGCGCATCACCGTTACGGTAATTCCGGTAATGGTAGCGGTAACCGGAATCGCGAATCCGTAATTGTATCCGTTAAGGACCCTTGTGACCTGGCCCGGTGACATGGTAGCCGTTGCGTACAAGACGTCGTCTGCGGTGATCCTACCGGGATTGTTCCATGCAATAGGAGCGCCACCACCTGTACTCGCACCATTTCCCGGATAGTTTGGCCCGGCGGTTTGCGCCCAGGAGCCTATTGCGCAAAACAATAACAAGGAGCAAAGTGCCAGGTTAAAATTGCGCGACAAAAACGTGGTATTTTTGATCGGAGTGTAGAATTTTTTCATAGTCGTTTCATTTACTTTGGGTAGCACAAATTTATTTTGAAATCCATTTTTGAAATAATTTTCCAGTCAACAAACCTTAAAAGTCGACCAAGTGCAGATTTTGTATAGAAAAAAAGGTAAAATTCTGTAAACCCTTGTTTTACGGGAGCTCGCGACGGAATTTTCCTATGGTTTTAATCGGTTTTTTATGCTTTTCAACGGTATTTCTCGGGGAATTTTCGAGAATTTTACAGCCTGCTACACCTAATTTGTTTACTTTTGAATTTCAATTTTGAAGCATGAAATACTTAATCGCGGCCTTGTTTTTTTTGTCTATCCAAATGGGCGCGCAAACCGATTTCGCCAAAGCCGAAATTTGCTTCCAAAAAAAACAATACACCGAGGCGCAATTGCTGTTTGAAAAAAGCCTGGTTCAATTCCCGGCCGATCAAAAGACAATTGAATATCTTGGTGATATCCAATGCCATTTGGGTCGTTGGCATGCCGCACTGCCTTATTACCAAAAACTAAAAAAGTGTAAGCCACTCGAAGCCGAGTACCATTACAAATACGGCGGCGCCTTGGCCATGCTCGCCAGAGAAGGCAATGTTTTTAAAGCGCTCTCCATGATGGGCGAAATCAAATCCGAGTTTCAAAGTGCACTCAAGCTCAACCCCAACCACATTGGCGCCCGTTGGGCCTTAATAGAAATCTACCTACAGTTGCCTATGATGGCCGGCGGAAGTGAAAAAAAGGCTATCCAATATGCCAATGAACTCCTTCGCGTGTCAACGGTCGACGGCTATCTCGCGCGGGGTCACATAGAAGAATATTACAAACGTTACGCCGCGGCCGAAAAGCAATACAAGAAAGCCATAGCGATAGGACAATCGGCCACGACCTATCAAAAACTCGCCGACCTTTACAAGAACAAAATGGACCAACCCGAAAAAGCCAAAGCGCTCATGGCCCGTTACAACGAAAAAAACAAAACCTAATGCGTACCCATTTCATTGCCATCGGCGGAAGCGCCATGCACAACCTGGCCCTGGCCTTACACCACAAAGGATACCTTGTTACCGGAAGCGACGACGCGATCTTTGAACCGTCTAAAACCCGACTCGAAAACAAAGGACTGCTGCCCGCCCAAATGGGTTGGTTCCCCGAGAAAATCACGGCCGATATAGACGCGGTCATCCTGGGCATGCACGCCAAAGCCGACAACCCAGAGCTTCTCAAAGCCCAACAGCTCGGCCTCAAGATTTATTCTTACCCAGAATTTTTGTACGAGCAATCCAAAAACAAAACCCGCGTGGTTATTGGTGGTTCGCACGGTAAAACCACAATCACCTCGATGATTTTGCACGTCATGCATTTTCACGGCATCAACGTAGATTATATGGTAGGCGCGCAACTCGAAGGATTCGACACCATGGTACACCTCACCGAAGACAACGATTTTATGGTTTTAGAAGGCGATGAATATTTGTCGTCACCCATAGACCGCCGCCCTAAATTTCATTTGTACCAACCCAATATTGCGCTCATTTCGGGTATCGCCTGGGACCACATCAACGTATTTCCGACCTATGAAAACTACGTCGAGCAGTTCGAGATTTTCATCCAGCGCATCACCAATGGCGGCATTCTCGTCTACAATGAAAACGACCCTGAAGTAAAACGCGTTGCCGAAGCCGCTACCAATCCCATCCGTAAAATTCCTTACACCACACCAAACTATAAAGTAGCAAACGGTGTCACCTTATTAGAGACACCAGAAGGCGACATGCCCATCGAAGTATTCGGTGCGCACAACCTCAATAACCTCGCCGGCGCCAAATGGATTTGCCAAAACATGGGGGTAGATGAAGCCGATTTTTACGAAGCCATCGCCTCGTTCAAAGGCGCGTCTAAACGCCTCGAAAAAATCGCCGAGAACAAGCACAACGTGGCTTACAAAGATTTTGCGCATTCACCCAGTAAAGTGTCGGCCACGACCAAAGCCGTCAAGGAACAATACCCGGATCGCACCCTGATTGCCTGTCTCGAATTGCACACCTACAGCAGCCTCAACCCGGAATTCCTCAAGGAATACGAGGGCGCGCTCGACGCCGCCGATGTAGCCGTCGTGTTCTACTCGCCCGATGCCGTCAAAATCAAACAACTCGAGGAAGTCACCGCAGAACAGATTGGTCAGGCTTTCAACCGCAACGACCTGATCATTTACACGAATCCCGCGGCGTTCAAGGAATACCTGTTCCACCTCAAGTATGACACCCAAGGCATTGCGCTTTTGCTCATGAGCTCGGGCAATTACGGCGGTTTGAACTTTGATGAAGTGAAGACATTGATTGGATAGTAGCACAGCATATTGGTCTCAATTGCGCAGTTGTCCCGCTGTCATTCCAATCTTTTGCATGAGGGTTTTCAGCGATTTTTGATAGATTCCGCGCCAATGCAAAAGGATTTTTCCTTCCATCGGGGCTAGGCTGGTGGTTTGGTGCGTTGCCCGACGATTTTAAAAAAAACTCACGGCATGAAAGCAAGTACAAAACTGGTTTGGGTAAAACTGCTCCATACTTTGATTTGGTTGTTTTTCAACGTGGTGATTTTTTACCTGTTGTATGCCGTAATAGCCAACCGCATTGATTTTTGGGTTTGGCTTTGTATCGGGTTGGTGTTGCTCGAAGGTGTTGTCTTGCTGGTTTTTAAATGGGTTTGCCCGCTTACCTTGGTTGCCCGGAAATATTCGGATTCGCCAAAAGACAACTTTGATATTTACCTGCCCAATTGGCTCGCCAAACACAATAAAATGATTTATACTGCGATTGTTTTGGTAGCGCTGGCCATTTTAGTCTACCGTTTGGCTGGACAGTAAAAAAATAGAAACCGGAATTTTTACCAATGCAGATCCTATCCAAGATTGAACCGTTGTTTTTAATGGCTCGTGTTGACGGGCTTCCCAACCAAACCTGGTTTGCGCTATTGGCGATTGTGGTTGCCATGGCCATTACCATAGCCGCCATCATTAAGTCACGTTGGAACGCCAGGGGCAAAGTGCTTTTGCTCACCACTTACCTTGTTTCTATCGTGATAACGCAGCTTTATTTCTGGGACTTATTGCGCCACATTTTACTGGTGGCAAGTTGTTTGATTCTTATCCCAATCATTGTAGTCGCGGTGAATTTTTATCTTTTTGGCAACTACTTCAGGGCTCGGAAATGATAGTCCGTCTCCTCAGTCTCAGGCACGCCCATATTACCTTCCATATTGGTAATGTCCCGTGATCGGATACGCGAACAAACAATCCTGCAAAACCTGCCCATTTCCCACATTGTGTACAATCAGATTTCTTTTTCCGTCTTGCGTTTTCAAATGGCTCACAATCCCGATGTGCGGCAAACGGCCCGCTATCATCCAAGTCACCAGGTCACCGGTTTTGTAATCGGTGGCGTTGTTTGAAACGGTTAGCTTTTTCCCGAAGCGCGTAAAAAAGACCTGCAAGTTGGGCACACGGCGGTGGTCGATGTTGCGGTCGGTAGATGACAATCCCCAGATTTTAGGATACAGTTTGAAGTGTTGCCGCATGTCTTGGTGTACTTCCTTTTGCAAATCGATGCCCAATTTGCGGTAGGCACGAATCACGACATCGCTGCAAACGCCCTTATTGGCGGGGACATCGCCGTTGGGATAGGCCATAGCAAAATACGACGGGTCATAAGCCACCTGGTCTTTGGTGAGCAAAACGGCCGCTCTCGAGAGCCTGTCGTAAAAGCCTTTGGGTTCGGGCGTGAAAGAAAAAAGCAGGAAAGCCAGCAAGATTAACCGATATTTCATATTTTCGTGTCGAGACGCGCGAGTAACGCGTTAATTCTCAAGTATCAACGCCATTTAAAATTTTTATTATGTTTGACAACACTCTTTTTCCTATCCGGCATTGGGCCGAAGAAGACCGCCCGCGGGAAAAACTCCTCACCAAAGGCAAAGCCGCCTTAAACGACGCCGAACTCATTGCCATTTTAATTGGGTCGGGTAGCCGCAATGAAACTGCGGTAGACTTGGGCAAGCGCATGCTGTTGCGGGTGAACGACAACCTCAATGCACTCGGTAAATTATCGATTGCGCAACTCACCACCTTTAAGGGAATCGGGCAGGCCAAAGCCGTCACGATTGTCGCCGCGATGGAACTCGGCCGCCGACGCCGCGAATCGGCTGCCGTAGAACTTACCAAAATCAGTTCGAGCGAGACCGTTTTTGAGCTCATGCAACCCGTCATTGGCGAGCTCTCGCATGAGGAATTCTGGATCATCTATCTCAACAACGCCAACAAGATTATCGCCAAATCGCAACTCAGTAAAGGCGGTATAACCGGAACCCTTGTGGATGTTCGGCTGGTGTTGCGCACTGCGATTGAGAATGGCGCGGTGGGTTTAATCCTGGTGCACAACCATCCGTCGGGGACGCTTACGCCCAGCGATGCCGACAAGCAGATCACCAAAAAACTCAAGCTCGCTGCCGAAAGCCTCGATATTAAAATCCTCGACCATGTCATAGTGACCGAAACCCAATATTTTAGCTTTGCCGATGACGGGATTCTGTAAAAACTTCCCGATTTTTGCAACAGCTGCGACAAGCTGCAGGAACTAAAATAAGGATAGTGAAAACCACAATAACGCACATCTTCTTTGACCTCGACCATACGCTTTGGGATTTCGATACCAATTCGCAGTTGGCCTTTGATAAGATTTTCAGAAAGGATCATCCTATGGTCGTGACGCAGCATTTTTTGCAGCATTACATCCCGATCAACCAGGCTTGTTGGCGGTTGTATGAAATAGACCAGATGACGCACCAGGAGTTGCGGTACAATAGGTTGCGGCAGTCTTTTGACGCGATTGCCTACGAGATCAGTGACGAACAGATTGAATGCATTGCGGTAGAATACCTGAACTTCCTGCCCGAGTTCAACCATTTGTTTGCCGACGCGATTGAGACTTTAGAATACCTCAAAGGCCGCTACAAGTTGCACATCATTACCAATGGTTTTGCAGCAACCCAGTTTAAAAAACTACACCATTCTCAATTGACAGATTACTTTGAGACGGTAACGAATTCTGAAACGGCGGGTGCCAAAAAACCCAATCCGGTAATTTTTGAACATGCGCTCAAAGTAGCAGAGGCGTCCAGATCAGAAAGCATCATGATTGGCGACAGCCTGAGTGCCGATGTGCAAGGCGCGCTTGATTTTGGGATGCGTGCCATTTTTTTTAATCCGAATCGGGTGCCGGTTGACCAAGGCATCGTGCAAATCGCTAACTTAGCCGAGCTAAAAAACTATTTTTAAAATGAGAAAACTGATTTTGTTTGCATTGTTGATTGTTGGAAGTGTTGCTTTTGCGCAACCTAGTGTTAATGATTACGAATATGTGGTCGTGCCGACGCAGTTTAAGTTTTCTAATAAAAAGGACGAATTTAGATTGAATACACTCACCAAGATGCTGCTCCAGAAATATGGTTTCAAGGCTTTTCTGGATTCTGAACCGCAACCCGACGAAATCGTAGACTCGAACTGTAAAAAGTTGTACGCCGATGTAGAAAGTAACAGCGGCCTTCGCAAAACCAGAGTGCGTGTGGTTTTAAAAGACTGCAAAAACAAGATTTTATTCATCTCTGATGAAGGGACTTCTTTAGAAAAGGATTGGGGTAAGGCGTACAACGAGGCCATACGCGCCGCTTTTGAGTCGTTAGGAGCAATACACTATAAATACAAGCCTGCGGTCGCAGCCTCGCCGGATTCTGGAATGGTGACGCAGCCGGGTTCTGGGACGGTCGCCGAGTCGTTGTTTGCGCAGCCCATTGCCAATGGGTTTCAACTCGTAGACAGCACGCCCAAAGTGGTGATGAAAATCTTCAAGACCTCAGACAGCAACCGTTTTTCTGCGGTGAGGGGCGAGGTACACGGTGACTTGATCAAAAGGGACGGGCAGTGGTTCTTTGACTATTTCCAGAACGATCAATTGGTTTCTCAGGCCGTAGACGTGAAGTTTTAACCGATGCCCGTTTGCGTTAAGGATGGCAGCGGAAATCATTTTGGCTGTCACGAGGTACGAAGTGCAG
>ENA-UOWO01004579-UOWO01004579.1-activated-sludge-metagenome-genome-assembly--contig:-NODE-4579-length-15176-cov-6.192712_pt1 | contig 15176 bp, 14 predicted proteins | sample MGYA00238148_ERZ761564 | MGnify/ENA primary metagenome ERZ761564 (study PRJEB28885, sample SAMN05720194) | activated sludge metagenome | isolation source: Anaerobic digester | place: USA...
GTATAACATTGCGTTCCTGCCGTGCTCGATGGAGGTGAGGCATTACAATTGAGTACATTTAATTGTACGTCACGCATTACAAAACCTACAGTATCAAGTGTAATTGGATCTATTTCGTAACAAGTAAACGCAATTACATAAGTGTTTTGAACAGTTGGAGTGAAAGTAGCAGTACCTGTATTTGAATTTACAACATATCCACCTGGAGCTGTAGTTCCAAATGGATTAGCAGTACTAGCAGTGATAGCTGGTGACCAAGTAATCGGACCACATCCAGCTTGACCTAATGGATTTGATGAAACAAAATTTAATGAATCAAAATCAGGATCTAATGGTCCATTTAAATATGTTTTTGGTTGATTTACACAAACATATGGAATAGGCTTAATAGAAAGAAAAACTGAATTATTAACTGGTCGAGCAATATTGTTTAAACCTGCAGAAACACAAAGACTTTGACCTCCAGGACCAACTAAATTATTAATGATATTGTTTCGACAACACAAATCAAAATTAAAACGCCAATCAGTACATGCCATTGGTAGTACTAGGGTTCCTGAATAGTGCCATTCTTCATATCCTGGAAAAATACTTTGATAATCGGTACACCAGTTATTGATATTAGGGCAAAGATCGCCATATATTTTATTGGTATTATTACCAGTCGTATCTACATTAAAGCTTATATTTTGTCCACACGACACAGAAGTTGCAGACATATTTGCAGTCCCACCCAATCCAGCATTAACTGAATTTCCGGCAGCATTAATTTTACAGTCGCGGTAAAGCACTAAATGCACTCTATAAGTGAGTGGAGAGATGTATTCATAATATATATCTGCTGCAGAAACATGGGTTGCTTTTGATTGCCAAGCAGTGGCTAAAAAAACAATCGTTACTAAAAAGGCGCGTAAAACTTTTTTCATAAATGAGGAGTTCTTAATTAATGTTTAATAATTTGAATTGTAGGGCATACGTAGATACAATTCTACAATGCCTTAAATCTCGGTAAAAGCAAGACGCTAAGTTAGGAAACTTGGTTGGAATTTGAAAGATATTTTTTTTAAGTATATAAAAAACTAAAATTAACTTCTATTATTTCAAAATTTATGTACATTGACCCATGATTTCGGCAGTTTTAGCAGGTTTAGCTTTTGGACTTTTTATGGCCGTTTCGGTAGGCCCAACCATATTTGCCATTATAAAGTACAGTATTAGTTATGGTTGGAAAGCTGGTATGAGTTTTGTGATCGGCGTTTCACTAAGCGATATTCTTTATGTTGCATTGGCAAACCTAGCCTCTGGTTGGCTTTCAAACCTCATGAGCCACGAAAAAACCATTGGCTATATAGGTTCTATTTTGTTTTTTACAATTGGATTATATGGTTTCTTTAAAAAAATTAAAGTCACACGAAATAATCGAGACATGGCTACTGTTACCTCAAAAGATTATTGGAAGATATTTTCGAGTGGATTTTTTCTAAACACTTTTAATCCTGGGGTTATAATAACATGGATTACAGCAGTGGCAGCTATTTCAACCATGAATAATGCGTATCGCTTTTTATTTTTTAGTGCATGTTTGGGTTTGATTTTAAGTCTCGATTTTTTGAAAGTTTTTCTCGCTCAGCGAATTCGATCGAAACTCACACCAAGAAATATTGTGTATTTAAACCGAATTTCTGCCCTCTGTATAGCCACAATTGGTATATTTTTATTTATTAAAATCGTTTTCGACATTAAAGTGGGCGGATATTGATTTTCTTTTGCTTAGATCTCAATGCTTGGATATTGATTTCTACCAATTAAATTATCAAATTGCCACTAAGAATTTAGAGAAGAACGCTACCATATAAATTTTCCTATATTTGCACCCAATTTTAAAAAATGGATAAAAATACCCTGGCCGGATTTGGCCTTTTGATGTTATTGCTTGTAGGATATATCTTTTATAATCAAAGCGCCGAAACAAAAATTCAAGAAAAACATATTGCTGATTCAATAGCCAATGCAAAACTTAATCCATTGCAAGCTTCTCATATCGACTCAACTAAAATACTACAAGATTCTACTTCTGTAGTGAAAGATAGTAATGCGGTAATTGCAGTGCCTGAAACCGAAACCATTGTTGAAAATGATGATTTAGCCATTACATTCACCAATAAAGGAGGTTACCCTAAGAAAGTCTTTTTAAAAAAGTTTAAAACATTCGATGGTAAACCATTGATATTGTTTCAAGGGAATAAAAATTCTTTAGATTTTGGATTTAAATCAATTGCCGGATCAATGATTCATACCAAATCGCAAACGATGAGCGAAATGAAAAGTGCTGATGGTAAATCAATCACTTATTCAAATCCTGATTTCTCTATTCAATATACTTTGCCTTCATCTGGTTATATGATTAATATGGTTGCAAAACCTTTATCTGCAGATAAATCGCAAACCATTTCACTCGATTGGAACTCACAATCTTTATTGACAGAACAAGATATTGAAAGCCAAAAATTATATACCCAAGTTTGCTATAACCTTGAAAAAGAAGGCTATGATTTTTATACCATAGCTGAAAAAGAAAATAAAGATTTTAAAGAGTCAATTAAATGGTTAAGTTTTAAGCAACATTATTTTAATTCAACTTTAATACCCGATGCAAAGCTTGTTTCATCTGGAAAAGTAACTACACAAATTGCATTGGACACCACTTCTAAGGCCTTGTCTGATTTTAGTTCTAACTTAACTTTGATTCCTCAAAATACTTTAAATTTTCAATTTTATTTAGGACCAAATGACTATAATGTTTTAAAAAGTTATAAGAAGGATTTACAAGAAATCATTCCATTGAGTTACGGTATTTTTGGTTTTGTGAAATATATCAATACATGGTTGGTCATTCCAGTATTTGATGCTTTGTCAAAAGTATTTTCGAGTTATGGTATTGTAATTTTAATACTTACGTTTATCATACGATTATTGATGTCGCCTTTTACTTATAAAAGTTATGTTTCAAGTGCAAAAATGAAAGCCTTGAAACCTGAAATGGATGAATTACGTGAGAAACTTGGTGATGATAAGCAAGCTTTTGGAATTGAACAAATGAAGGTTTATCGTCAGGCAGGGGTGAATCCGCTTGGTGGTTGTTTGCCGGCATTATTGCAATTGCCTGTATTCTTTGCCCTCCTTTCATTTTTCCCGCATGCCATCGAATTACGGCAATCTAAGTTTTTGTGGGCAAAGGATTTATCTACCTATGATTCAATTTTCAATTTGCCTTTTACCATTCCGTTTTATGGCGATCATGTAAGTTTGTTTACAATTTTATTTGTGATTACAAGTTTGATTTTGGCTTTATACAGTATGAATATGACGGTTCAAGATCAAAGTAATCCAATGATGAAATATATTCCTTTCATCATGCCAGTGATGTTTTTAGGGATATTTAATAAGCTCCCAGCCTCATTGACGTTCTATTATTTTGTATCGAATGTAATTACTTTAGCATTGCAATTTGTGATTCAGAATTATATTATCGATCCTGAAAAAATTCATGCTCAAATTCAAGCCAAGAAAAAAGAACCAGCCAAAGAAAATAAATTGATGGCACGTATGGCTGAAATGCAAAAGGCACAACAAGAGAAGATGAAGAAGAAATAGAATTTTGTATTCTTAATCTTCGTCTTTACTTGAAGAGAGTTCAAAGAGATCAATTTACTTTTTCACAACAAGTTTCTAAACCAAAAAGTAAATTAACCTCTGTTTGAGTGAGCGTTTTGTTGAAGATGATCACATCATCAATTTTTCCCGTATAATCTTTCCCTAAAAACAAGTCGCCTATATCTTGATAACTTGGAATGCCAGAACCACATGCTCCTATACCTGAAGAAAAGTCCTGTAAAATACCATTTCTATAAATTTTCATTTCTACACCATTTTGATTGTAGGTTGCTACCACATGATGCCAAATATTAGTGCGTGCATCAACTTCTTGTTGACAATCAAAATTGGTAATATTTTTATCCCAAACTGAACTCGTTCTGCCAAAAACGGCTTTTCTGCAATCGTACAGTACAATTGACCATTGTCCATTTCTATCTGGACATCTACCCCCTAGATCTCTATTGATTAGGCTTTCAAAGTGTTCCTCGATGCCTAAACTACCTTTTGGTTGATACCATAATGAAATCGAAAATTCATTTAACCCATTCAGAAAATTTGTTGCCGAAGTTGTTAAGAATTCACTTGATATAGGTAAATTATTGAATTCATAAGCACAGCTATCATTTGCATTTCTGTCTGATGTAGGTTTGGCAGTAGTTGTATTCATTAAATGATGGTTATTTCCAGAAATATCATTTAATGTTCCTTTAGAAAATGGGTAGAAGGCTAAAACATGATTACTTATACTTTTTGGCAAACATGGAATGTCAATTGTCTTATCGTTTTCTAATTCCTTATTGCATGAATATGTAGCGGTTAATAAACAAGCTGCGGATAATACTATTAGATTTTTCATTATTTTTTGATTTTATAAAATAGCTAACGTATTTCTTTTTCGTTTTATTGTATTCATTTATTTGTTGATGCTTAACTTGGGTCCAGCGTATTAATTTTCAAGGTTCAAAATCTATTCAACTATTGATTAACTTAGAAATATTAGAAACTCAATTTTTAAAACAATTTTAACTACGATTTCCATTATAGTATTTTTACATTTGCTCCTCGTAAAAAAATCTTATGGAACATACATCAATTGACATTCGCGAACTCAACGAAAGAATTAATCAGAAAAGTGCTTTTATTGATTTGTTGAATATGGAACTCAACAAATCTATTGTTGGTCAAAAATATATGCTCGAACGTTTATTAATTGGACTTCTAGCACAAGGGCATGTACTACTTGAAGGTGTACCAGGTTTGGCAAAAACACTTGCTATTAAATCGCTTGCAACTGCCATTAATGGAAAATTTGCTCGTATTCAATTTACACCCGATTTGCTTCCCGCAGATATTGTAGGTACCATGATTTATAATCAACAACAAAATCAATTTCAAGTAAAAAAAGGTCCTATTTTTGCAAATTTTATTTTAGCTGATGAAATTAATCGTGCACCGGCAAAAGTTCAAAGTGCTCTACTTGAAGCCATGCAAGAACGCCAGATTACATTGGGTGAAAATACATTTGGTTTAGAAGAACCCTTTTTAGTTTTGGCTACACAAAATCCAATAGAACAAGAAGGTACATATCCATTACCAGAGGCACAAGTTGATCGTTTTATGTTGAAAATTGTTGTGGGTTATCCAACACAAGAAGAGGAGAGAATGATTATTCGTCAAAATATCAATCCAAATTCGCAATCAAAAATTAATCCAATTATTTCTCCAAAAGATATTATTGATGCCCGAAACTTAGTTCGCGAAGTGTATATGGATGAAAAAATTGAAAAGTATATTTTAGATATTGTTTTTGCTACACGTGAACCCGAGAGTTTTAAATTACAAAAATTGAAACCGCTAATCAGTTATGGTGCTTCACCTCGTGCAAGTATTAATTTAGCATTGGCTTCAAAAGCTTATGCATTTATCAAGCGAAGAGGATATGTAATTCCAGAAGATGTAAGGGCTGTTTGTATGGATGTGATGCGACATAGAGTTGGATTAACATATGAAGCTGAAGCTGAAAGCATGACGAGTGAAATGATTGTATCAGAAATATTAAATGCCGTTGAAGTGCCTTAATAAATATTAAATAATACGAATGACCACGGCCGATATACTGAAGAAGGTTCGACAAATTGAAATCAAAACAAAAGGATTAACCAACCATATTTTTGGAGGCGAGTATCATAGTGCCTTTAAGGGTAGAGGTATGAGTTTTAGTGAAGTTCGTGAATATGCCTATGGCGATGATATAAGAAGTATCGATTGGAATGTAACTGCACGTTCAAACACACCCTATATTAAGGTGTTTGAAGAAGAGCGCGAACTCATTTTGATGTTATTAGTAGATATTAGTGCAAGCTCATTATTTGGAACCTCCAAGCAAACTAAACGAGATCTGATTACTGAAATTTGTGCGGTTCTATCATTTAGTGCCATCACCAATAATGATAAAGTAGGCGTTATTTTTTTTAGCGATAAAGTGGAAAGATATATCACACCTAAAAAAGGTAAGTCACATATCTTGTTCATCATTCGTGAGTTGATTACCATGGAACCTCATCGAAATGCACAAACAAATATTCAAGAAGCGCTCAAATTTTTAAACAATATCATGAAAAAAAGAGCCATCACATTTATCCTTTCTGACTTTATCAGCAGTCCGTATAAAGATGCGCTTAATGTAGCGGGTAAACGACATGATATTATTGGTATTAATGTATTAGATAAACGTGATAAAGAAATTCCGAATGTCGGAGTCATGAAAATGCAGGATGCAGAATCGGGACAAATGATATGGGTTGACACCTCATCGAAAGCTTTTCAGAAGCAATACAAATCAAATTATTTATTACACGAGCAAGCAACCAAGGATGTATTTGTAAAAAGTGGATCGTCATTTGTGCCTATTCAAACAGATGAAGATTATGTAAAAAAATTACAGTTATTTTTTAAAGCAAGAAGATGAGAATAGAGAAAAGTAATTTATTGTGGACGATTAATACGAGTAGTTTTTGTAAGGGCATAAGAAGTTTAGCTATGACAAAACGAACCTTGTTTTTATTTTTCATTTTTCTTACAGCAGCAACAAATGGAAAAGCCCAGTCGGTTAAAGTCAATGCCACCATCGATACAAGTTCTATTTTAATTGGTGATCAAATTAATTTGCAATTATCGGCCACTTATAATCCTCAATTAGATCGAGTTCAGTTTCCATCTTTGATTGATACGTTTAATCATTTTGAAGTGGTTTCACGTTCTAAGGTTGATACAATCATTGGCCGTGAAGTAAATACATTTAAGCAAAATATTATTATCACTAATTTTGATTCAGGTCAATGGAAAATTCCATCAATGGCTTTTGAAATACAATCACTCAAAGGGGCTGAACCAAGTACAATGTTTACTGATTCATTTCTTGTGAATGTCAACACAGTGCAAGTTGACACTGCTCAACCCATCAAACCGATATTCGGCATTCGAAGTGCTAAAATGCCTCTTAAACAAATTCTACTCTATATTATTGGTGCTATTTTAATCGCTGGCTTGCTTGGTTTTATCATCTGGTATTTTATTAAAACATGGCGTGAAAAAAATAATAAACCTGAACAAAAGGAACCTGAAATCATTTTATTGCCTCATGATAAAGCCCTCCAGGCGCTAGCTTTACTCAATCAACAACAGTTATGGCAATCGGGACAAGAGAAAATTTATCATACTCAACTCACTGATATTGTTAGAACTTATTTAGAAGAGCAATTTAAAATTGATTGCTTTGAAAAGACCTCTACCGAAATTATTCAACAGGTGAAAAAAGTGAAACCACTTTCAAACTGCAGACAATCATTACGAACAATTTTTGAGACTGCTGATATGGTGAAATTTGCAAAAAGTAAACCAACTGCTGAAGAACATATTGAAAGTATGAACTTAGCAAATGAAATCATTCATGAATCATACAAAAAAGTAAAACCAATTAATACAGCAATGGAACAATAAACTTCAACCTCAAAATTTAATTGCGATTGAATGAATATTTGACAAAAAGAAAATGAAATATATCGATTTAAAACATATCACGTTTGCACATCCTCAGTTCTTTTTTTTACTGTTGCTGATTCCATTATTTATCATTTGGCAATATCAGTTCAAAAAGAAATCGCAACCCACGTTAATGGTTTCAACTTTAAATGGATTGCAAAAATTGCCAACAACATGGAAGGTGAAATGGCGCGGTATATTAAATGTTTTGCGTGTGTTATCCTTTATTTTTATTGTAATTGCAATGGCTCGTCCGCAAAATAGCAATATCAATGAAACAGTAAATAGCGAAGGTTTAGATATTGTGATGAGTCTTGATATTTCGGGTAGTATGTTGGCTGAAGATTTTAGACCAAATCGTATTGAGGCAGCAAAAAAAGTAGCGCAAGAATTTATTGAAAACCGACCCACTGATCGTATTGGCTTAGTGATATTTTCGGGTGAAAGTTTTACACAATGTCCACTAACCACAGACCAAAATGTTTTAAAGGAGCAACTTAAAAATATAAGAAGTGGTTTGCTTGAAGATGGAACAGCGATTGGTATGGGTTTGGCAACAGCAGTTGAACGACTTCGGAATAGTAAGGCTAAAACAAAAATCATTATTCTTCTTACTGATGGCGTTAATAATTCTGGATTAATTGATCCGATCACTGCGTTAGAAATAGCCAAGGCTTATAAAATTAGAGTGTATACTATTGGTGTTGGTACGCAAGGTTCAGCACCTTACCCTGTAAAAGATCAATTTGGAAATACCGAAATGAAAATGATGCCGGTGCAAATTGATGAAACATTGATGCAAAAAATTTCGAAAGAAACGGGTGGAAAATATTTTAGAGCAATTGATAATAACTCGTTGGCTAAAGTGTATAAAGAAATTGATCGCCTCGAAAAAACTAAAATTGAAATCAATAGTTTTAAACGATATGCCGAATTGTTTTTACCTTATGCTATGCTCGGTTTATTATTTCTATTTTTAGAAATTGTTTTGAGGAATACAGTGTTTAGAAGTTTGACATAGAATTTAATGTCAAATTTGAATTTATTGAATTTTGAGATGAGCTATTCAATCTTCTATTCCACATCTATAATATCAAACATCCAAATCACCAATTTATAAAGTTGCGCTTCTTATCTTTGCGAAAATAATTTATCATGTCTTCTATCGAAAACATTCAATCCTTACTTACACAGGATTCTCTTTCTCAAAATTTGAAAAATATTGCTCAAAAAGTGCTTCATAAAGAACGTATTTCTACAGAAGATGCTTTGGTTTTGTATAATGAAGGTGAGATCGGATTTTTAGGAACCTTGGCTAATTATATTCGTGAAGACAAGTATGGTGATAAAACTTTCTTCAATCGAAATTTTCATATTGAGCCAACCAATGTTTGTGTATTTAGTTGTGCGTTTTGTGCCTATTCAAAATTGTATAAAAATCGTGAAGAAGGGTGGGAGATGAGTGCCGAACAGATGATGCATATGGTAAAAAAATACGATGGTATTCCAGTTACTGAGGTTCATATTGTAGGAGGTGTTCATCCAAAATTAGATTTAGATTTCTTTTGCGATTTTCTTCGTCAAATTAAAGCACATCGTCCCGATTTACATATTAAAGGTTATACTGCCGTAGAACTTGACTATATGTTTCGTAAAGCAAAAGTGAGTACTGAGGAAGGTCTGAAAAAAATGATGGATGCTGGTTTGCAATCATTGCCTGGCGGTGGTGCCGAAATTTTTGCACCTGAAATACGAACCAAAATTTGCGAAGATAAAGTAGATGGTAAAGGATGGCTCGATATTCATAAAACAGCACATCAATTGGGTATGCATTCAAATGCCACCATACTGTACGGACATATTGAATCCTATGAACATCGAATAGATCATATGAATCAGTTAAGAGCTTTGCAAGATGAAACAAAAGGCTTTAATTGTTTTATTCCATTAAAATTCAGAAACCAAGATAATGATATGAGTCATATTGCCGAAAGCAGTATCATAGAAGATATTAAAGTGTATGCGGTGGCTCGAATTTTTATGGATAATTTTCCTCATCTTAAAGCCTATTGGCCAATGCTTGGAAGAAATAGTGCACAGCTTATGTTGAATTTTGGGGTAGATGATTTAGATGGCACAATTGACGATAGCACAAAAATATATTCAATGGCGGGTAGCGAAGAACAAAATCCAGCCATGAGTACCGAGCAATTATGCGATTTGATTTATGATGTGCACCGAATTCCTGTTGAGCGCGATACTGTGTACAATGAGATTAAAGTTTATGATCGTGAATTAGTTAACTAAATGAATAATATTTGTTGTTTCTTTTTCCAATGAATTGTGCAATATTGAAAATTGTAAATGATCACCATCGCAATTTTGACTTCAAGCTTATCAAACAAATCGAATTGGAAAGAGAAACGATTGCAAATTGACTAATCAACATTAAAAATAATGGCCATAATACTAAACGAACTCCTTTCTACAATTTTGCAAATCGGCATTTTTACGTTGATTCCTTTTCTGTTTTTTGTTTTTAGGAAAGACAAGTCACAATTTTTTTTTCAATGGATATGTTTTATTAAGCCACCTTTAAAATCAATCGTCTATGTGTTTTTCATTTCATTACTATTTGTTGCAATAGGTATTGGACTAATATTTATTGATGATGGAATAAGGCAAGTTGTAACCACACCGCCATCTATTAATGGCAATTTGCGAGAAATGGGTCTTCATATAAATACCATAATTATCTTACTCATCATTGCATTATTTAAAACTTCATTGGCAGAAGAAATTTTGTTTCGAGGATTTATAGCCAAACAATTGATACAGAAATTTAATTTTAAAATTGGCAATCTCTTGCAAGCGTTAATATTTGGATGTATTCATTTACTCTTATTTTGGGCACTAACAAAAGCAAATTATTTTCCTCTTATTTTTATTTTCATTTTATCAACTTTGGCTGGTTGGTCTATAGGTTATGTAAAAGAAAAATATGCTAATGGGAGTATTATTCCAGGTTGGATTGCACATGCCATCGGGAATACGATTTCATATTTTATTATTGCTTTTGTTCTATAGTCTTTTATCAGAATTTGAAGTACTACCTTTTATATTGCAAAGCACAAAGTAAAATCTGGTTTTCAAAATATGAAGATATCACTATCGAGCATCAAAATCAATAAACACCTTATCTGTCTTTGGATGAGCCTGACATGTTAAAACAAATCCTTGCTCAACCTCATCTTTTTCGAGTGCGTAATTCACTTCCATTTCTACCTCTCCTTCCATCACTTTGGCTCGGCATGTACAACATACACCTCCTTTGCATGCGTAAGGTAAATCGGCGCCACTTTTTAGAGCGGCATCTAAAATATTATCACCACCATACGCTAATTTAATATCATAGGTTCGATCATCAATTTTGATTGTTACCGTACAAAGCTTTTCTGTCTCTGTTTGATGTGATTCTTTCCAATCGGCACGAGCAGTTTGAATGCCCGTTGTAAATAATTCAAAATGAATTAATTTTTCATCTACTTGTTGCGATAATAAATAATCTTTCACACTCATGATCATTTCTTCTGGTCCGCAAAGAAAAAAATGATTCATCTTTTTTAAGTCAATTAAACCTTTAAAAATTTGAACGCATTTATCTTGATTTACGCGGCCATTATTAATTTCAGTTTCTAAACGTTCGCGACTTAATATATGAATTACTTGAAGTCTATTCATATATTTATTTTTAAGAGATTCAATCTCCTCTTTAAAAATAATTGATTGTAAATTTTGATTGCCATACACCAAGGTAAAACTGCTATTAGGTTCTAAAGCAAGTATAGTTTTTATAAGGCTCATAACGGGTGTGATACCACTTCCCGCAACAAATGCCATATAATTTTTTTTGTTGTTTTTATCAATATCAACGGTAAAATTCCCCATGGGTGTCATCACCTCAATCATATCTCCTTTTTTAATTGAAGTAGCGGCATAATTCGAAAACTTTCCGCCTTCAACTTGTTTTATCGCCACACGATAGTCATTTTCGAGCGGACTTGAACATAAAGAGTAAGATCTACGAAGTTCTTCGTTATTAAGATGAGTTTTAAAAGTGATGTATTGACCCGCTTCATAGTGATATACATCTTTTAATTCGGTTGGAATTTCTAACGACAATGAAATACATGAATTCGTTTCGTGACGGATATCCTTTACTTTTAAAAGATTAAAATGTGGTGTTGACATAGTTTATTTAATTTTTTCTACTTATATTTTTCATTGAAAAGAAGCTTATCTAGCAAATATAATTCACTCATTGTAACTCTTGATATTTCATCATCCATTCATCTTCTAAATTGCGCATTTTTTCACTTTCTTTTTTTGTTTTATCTCCAAAGCCACTCAAATGTAAAGCACCATGAAGTATCACTCTTAGTAATTCAATTTGCCTAGCAATTTTTAATGATTTGGCATTTTCAATTACGCGGTCAATACTGATATAAATATCGCCAATAATTATATCACTTTTTTTAGTAGATAAGTCAAATGTTATAATATCGGTATAAGTATCATGGTTGAGATGCGTTTGATTCATAGATAATAAAAAATCATCGCTCACAAAAGTGTAATTGATTTGGCTATTTTTTTTTAAATAATGAAAAAGAAGGGAGTGAATAAAAGCGCCTAATTTTTTCTTTTGTTTTAATCCAGATTTAACCTCATGGTCAGTGAAAATGCAACCTCCAAAATCTTCATTCATTTCTTCCATCATTTTAGTAGGGCCTTTATATAGTTGCGATTGTACTGATACCATTTTGAACAATATCATCAATTTTTACATTGATTTTGGTACCGATTGGTAAAAAAAGATCAACGCGAGAACCAAATTTAATAAAGCCAAGCTCGCCATTTTGAATGGCCGAATCATTTGTTTTTGAATAAGTAATAATTCGTCGAGCAACAGCACCGGCAATTTGTCGAATTAAGATTTCCATTTTTGCACCTTTCACTACAATGGTACTGCGTTCATTTTCGGTACTTGATTTAGGGTGCCAAGCGACTAGAAATTTACCTTTATGATATTTTACATAATTCACGACACCGTTCATCGGGTAACAATTGACATGCACATTTAAAGGTGACATAAAAATAGAAACTTGTATACGTTTATCCTTAAAATACTCTGTTTCTTCAGTTTCTTCGATTACAACCACTTTGCCGTCGCATGGTGATATGATGAGATTATCGCCAAATGTTTTATTACGCGTTGGAATTCTAAAAAACCAAAATACCCAAAACCAAAGTAAACCTCCTAATATGAGAAGTGGGATTAATATAATTGGATAATTGCCTAAAAGCGCATTTGTGCCAAAAATAAAGAGCGAGTAGATAACAGTGGCAACAATACAATAAATCCAACCTTCTTTATGTAGTTTCATTTTAGTTTAATTAGAAAGGGCGAAAATAAACTGAAAAATAAGATTATCCTATTTCTTATTAAATCAATGTAAAAAACTTATTGTGCCCTACTGGAGTGAATTATATAGTATTCAACGTTATTTACAGCCTTCTTTGGCATGGTATTCGATCAAAGTATTTTATGTTTGTAAAAATTAAAGATCCTCATTCGCTTCAATTAAATTTAGATGTATAATTTTTCAGTTAAATTCATTCTAGGCTACGTGTTCATTGTATTCGCGATGTGTTCAATCTCTTCAAGTTTGAAAGCGCAGACTAAAAGTAATTCTCAATTTATAACAGAAGCAAAAGCGATTTCGATTGCAAAACATAATCAATTAATTACTAAACTCGATCCTACTCCTCAAGCCATTTTAGACACAGTAAAAAAGGTATGGCAGATTTCAAGTATGCGAACTAAGCATGTGAAGGTGGGCAAGTGTAATTTAAACCAACCCAAAACAGATACCTGTAATTGCAAACATACAAATGGCTGTACCGATATATGGCAAAAAAAGATTCGAATTAATGCCATCAATGGGAAAGTTATTTCAAAGAAAACGACAAGAAAGCGGTATCCGAATTATGAGTAGTTGGGAGATATTTAGACTGATGCCAAGCCACCTGTAAAACCTTTATGATTTGAATTGTGCTTTTGTAATCGTTCATTTATTTCATCAGCAGTAAAACCAATATAGTATTTATTCAAACTCGCTGAATATAAAATGTAAGTATGGTACATAAAAAATCCCCATCAATTTGAGTTGTGGAGGAAATTATTAAGTTGGAGCAAGCTGTTCTATATCGGACTTTTAGTTGAATGATTTGGAAACTACTCAACCAATTAGGTTGATCAAGTAAAAGATGGAATAAAAGGCATGGACTTTTTTTTAAGTTGGATTGCATTCATGAAAGAATATTGTTGGATCGTAGATGTTTTAAAACAATATCGTATCTTTTCGTATCAAAGCGTATCATATTTATTTTTTAATATAAATAAAGAAATCAATAGCAAAGAATAAATAAGGGGTATCCCCTTACTGTTTCCCTCGTTCCTTTTCGCCTACATTTTTGCTTTATAAAAAAAGTACAAAATGGAAAATTTTATTTTAGTTCCTTATACCAAACATGAATTTAAAGAACTCATAAAAAACTCGATGAGTGAAATATTAACTGAAAACGCCACAGGCAAAAAGGTTGAAGATTTTTATATGAATACAAAAGAAGCCTGTAATTTTTTGAACCTTGCCAAACCAACTATTTACTCTCTCACTTCTAAAAGAAAAATCCCTTTCATCAAAAAAGGGAAAAAACTTTATTTCAAAAAAGCTGATTTAGAAGTATGGTTAAATGAAGGGAAAAAGAAAACTACTTTTGAAATTGAAATCGGTTTGGACTGGTAATTCAAGAAAATGAAGCTTTTTTAATCATAAGCTGGTCTTCATTTTTCAATTTATGCTTTATTTTGAAATCCAATGGTTTATATTGTATCTTCATACGTTTTTACATTAATTCAATTGCATTAAATGGAAGATACAGCGGAAATTATTTTGGAGCGAAAGAGATCTGTCAAAATTCCTATCCCGCATATAATAAAATATATGGGTTCAAAGAAACCTATCATTAATTTTATTATTGGCGTTATTGATGATATTCATCAACCCGAAAATTGGATTTGCGATTTATTCTCGGGCTCTTGCTCGATTTCAGCAGGCTTGAGAAAGGAATATAATTTCATTTCAAATGATATACAAGATTATTCAAGAATCTTAGCCCAAACATATTTTTCAGACTTGTCAAAATATGAATTTGACGAATTAAATGAACAAATAGAATTGTCTGCAAACAATCATTATATGTGGTTTAAAGAGAATTATCCGGATTATTTTTTTGATTTTTCAAAAATAGTCTCACTTGAAGATTTTGCAGAAAAAGAATTAAAGCAAAGAGCTCTTTTAAAGAACGAAGAATTTAATCAGGAATTTCATTTGTTTACAAAATGCTATTCCGGAACA
>ENA-UOWO01004581-UOWO01004581.1-activated-sludge-metagenome-genome-assembly--contig:-NODE-4581-length-15175-cov-5.752844_pt1 | contig 15175 bp, 17 predicted proteins | sample MGYA00238148_ERZ761564 | MGnify/ENA primary metagenome ERZ761564 (study PRJEB28885, sample SAMN05720194) | activated sludge metagenome | isolation source: Anaerobic digester | place: USA...
GATCCTTGCTGATCAGGTGCGACTCGCACATCACGTCGCGCTCCTGCTCCTCGACCACGATGAAGTACGGGACCTTCATCGCTTCGAGCGCCTTGCTCGTGAGGCGCGTCTCCCAGCGCCCCTTCGAGACGATGTAGATCGGGTGCTTAGGCTGATCGCGTTTCATACGACTTGTTCGCGATGTGCCCGATCTTGGCCTTCGGATACCAGATGCTCCGCGTCGTCTTATGAACGGGCTGACGCATCAGCTTCGCAAAGGCCTTCATATCTTCTTCGTTCGCGAAGTTCACCTTCACGCTCCCCCACGCGGTCTGGTCCTCCGAGTCGCAGTCGGGCATCCCCTCCCACGCCTGACTCGTGTCGATGACCTGCTCCTCGATCGGAAGCGTAAGCGCCACCATCTGTTCGATCTGAAGCGCGTCGAACCCGGTCGCGAGCACGTCGTCGGTCGTCATCTCTTTGATGATGTCGGAAAACATCTCGCCCACCTTGAAGTGGTCAAATTCTCCTTCGATACGGTTCAGCGCAACGTTGAGTTGCTTCGCCGTCGCGTCGTCTACGTCGAGCACTACGCACGGGAGTTTCGTCGGTGGCTCGATCCCTCGTTCGTTCGCAATCTCGCGAAGCGCACGAAGGCGTTGATGACCACCGATGAGAACGTTGTTCTGCTTGTACTGCTTCGACCGCTTCTGAACGACGAGGTTCAGGATCATCCCGTGCTTCGCGAGCGATGCCTTCAGCGACGCCATGCGGTCCTTCGGCATGATCCGAGGATTGTACGGGGCCTCTTGAATATCAGCCGTTCCGAGTAGCTCCTGAATCGGAACCGAGATCCCTAACTTCGTTGTTTTCTTGGTGGAAGGTTGCGCGCCTTTGACTTTCTTCAGAACCATGAAGCGACAACCTAACCCGTCTTCGCCACCGGTGCCAAGAACACCCGCGGGGCTATCCCCAAGAGCTTGGAAAACTCGACTAGGTAAGCGCGGTCCTCCGGCTTCGCCCCCCGGATCACGAACCCGGGGCGACCGACCCGCGCGTGCATGTAGCGCGTCGCCGGGACCATGCACCACCACTGCGCGCCGCTGTTCCGGAACACGAGCAGCGGGATGCCGCCGGCCTCTTCCGCTTGCTCGCGCGCCTGGGCCCAATACTTCCACACCGGGCCGACGTGGGGCTTCTCTTCCGCCGTGGCCATGAGCACGCGCGACAGAGAGAACTCCTCGTTGCGCTTCACCTCCACGACGAAGGGAAAGCGCTTGGCGTCGGTGGTCAGGTCGCCGGACGAGCCCTTGTTCTTCCGCATGGCCGCGTTGGCCCAGCCACCCGAAAGAGGCACCCGCTTGAAGAAGACGCCGGGCTCAACCTCCTGCCACCACTCCTGCACGAGAGCGGCGACTTCCAGCTCGGCGCGTGCGCCCTTGTTCCGGGACATGCGCCCGCGCCGGCGCCGGGCTTCTTGCTCTTCGGGGGTGGCTGCGGGCTTCTTCATGCAACTACCGAAACCTTTGCACGTCCTTCGATATTCTCAACAAGGATTCGCCCCGGGAGGCTTTCAAGAACGTCGGAGCTGTGCGCCACGACGAACGCCTGCTGAAACCCACCCTCCTGGAGCATCACCGCAAACCGGCGCCCCGTGGCCGTGCGGTTGCTCCGGTCCAGCTGCCCGAAAGGCTCGTCGATGAGCGCCGTCGCCCACGCCGCGTTCCTCCGTGACCTGAGCCAGGACGAGGCCGCCAACTGAATCGCGATCCCAACCATGTCCTCAGCCGCGCCGCTCCGGTCCGAAAGTTCCAGCTCCAGCTTCGGAACTACGTGCTGCCCGCGCGCTGTGCCGCACCGTTCGCACGCCTTCACCTTGGCCGACGCCGGGAAGGGCTCCCCGCAGTTGTCACACGCCTTGGCCAAGCCCGCACCCTCACGCCCCCAGGCCATCTTCACGGACAACGGCTGACCCCCCGAAAGGGAAACGTTCGCCATCTGCTCTATTCGGGCCAAGGCGCGCTCCGCGATGCGCCTCTGGGCGCCCGACCGCCCCAACACCTTCTCGGCCGCCTGGAGGGCCGCCAGGCTACCCCTGAGCCCCTCCACGGCTTCCTGGGCCTGCTTGTACGCCTTCTCGGCCGCCTCCCGCGTGGCATAGGCCCAGTTTGCCTCAGCGTTCGCGTCGCGCGTGGCGCGCATCAAGTCGGACGTTCGCGCCACCGCGTCCCCATAACCCGCAAAGTCCGCGGGGACGTCTCGCGTCACCGCTTGGAGCCCCGCTAGGTGGCGCCGGGACTGTTCCAGCCTGTCCGTGAGTAGCTTCCGCCTGGCCTCTTGTTCACGGAGCTTGTTCACGTGCGCCTGGTACTTCCGCTGCTGGGCCAGCGTGTCCTGCGCCTCTTGGTTCAAAAGGCGTCCTTCCTGGGCGAGCCGACCTCGTTCCTTCTCGATCTGCTTCTCCGCCGGGCACGCCACCCCCGCCACCGGACACGTGCCGTTGAACGTGCCGTCCACCATGTGGAGTTTCGTGCGCCCCTCGTGCGACAGCTGAGCGCCCTTCTGAGCCAGCTTCGACTCGTGCGTGGCGTACTCTTGAATCTTCTCCGCTGGAACCTCTTCACCCAACTCCGCCAACTGAGCCGCGGCGCGTTCAATCTCACTCTGCGTCTCGGCCATGATGCGTGCGTCACGCACCGCCGTCTCAGCGTCCTTCTTCGCGTCGTTCGCCGCTGTGTACGCCTTCACCGCAGCCTGATGCTTCTGTTCGGTCTCCACGACCTTCACCTTCAGCTCCGTCAACGTCGGGCCCTCGGGGGCCTTGGCGTTCAAATGCACGCCCATCTGAGCGGTCAGCGCGCTCTTCGCCTGGCGCGCCAGCTCGGCTGCCTCTTCGAGCTTCTCCAGCTCAAACCACCCGACGATGATCTTCATCCGGTCGGCTGCCGTCGCCAACACGAACTTCGCCATGGCGCGTTGCTCCATGTAACAGCTCATGAAGAAGTCCTCGCGGTTGAAGCCCACCAGTTCCACGATGAACGCTTCGGCTTCCTTCCCGTTCAACGAACGGTTGCCCACCGTGACCTCGACCTTCGTGTTCTTTCCGCGCTGCCGCGAGCGCTTCACAATCGCGCCGTCGTCGAACGTCAGCTCTACTTCGCCGCGCTCCTGACCGCGCGTGATCCAGTCGTCCTCGGTGCGGTACCGGTGCCAGCCATAGAGCGCGAAAGTGACCGACTCCAGAAGGGAACTCTTCCCGCTCCAGTTTGAGGCGTCCGCGTCCCCGTCCTTCTTCGCGACGACCGCGTAGGCTTTCGCCCCGAGGTTCAGCGCATGGTCGCCTTCGTAACAGACCCAGTTGTAAAGCCTCAGCTTCGCGATCCTCATAGACCCACCTCGCTCAAAAACTTGTTGCAGAGCGCACCGACCGCTTCCTTGTCAGCGAAGCGCCCCTCCTCGATGACGGCTTCCACCGCGTTGCGGATGCCCTCCACGGCCACGGCTCCAGGCTTCTCTTGGACGAGTTCCTCTGACACGTTCCCGGCCACCGTTATGACTTTGGAAGCCTGATGGCAGAACCCTTTGCGGACCTCAGCTTCCCACTCGGCTCTCTCTTCTTCCGGACCGTCGGCGATGATGCGGACCATGTCACCGGGCTCAGATCTCCAGCCTACCCAACCTGTTCGCCCAGCGTCGCTCTGTCGGAACGTGAGCATGGCGCGCGCCTTACGCTTGAACTTCCGCGCCTCGATGCCCCAGCCACTCTTCGGGTCTTTCTCCAGAACGAGGTAGCTGTGGGACGTGTGCTCACCGAACGTTAGCTGCGCGAGCGAACCGGGAATATGGACACCGTCCATCGTCGTCTGCCGGTGATAGTGCCCGTTGAGGATCATCTTTGAACACCGGAGCAGCTGGTCCACGGGGAGCGTCACGTCGCGCCCGCGGCGCATCTCGTTCGACTCCTCGCCTGGCGTCATCCCTGGAACCGACAAGTGCCCGGCGGCGATGTCGCACTCGCCGTGCTTCTTGAACGCCGCCTCGACGAAGTCCTTCGGCGAGTACGCCTTGGCCGACGCTGTGAACGGGAGCAGAAGGAACTTCACCTTCTTGATGGTGACGACGCACGGCTCCTCGACCACCCGCGCCACCGTCTTCAGTGGGGAGAGTACCGTACGCCCGGTGCCGTCCTCGATGACGTCGTGGTTGCCCGCCATCCAGATCGTCTCAATACCCGCCTCGGCGAGCTTGGTCTCGATCTCCACGACGACGCCGAGCGCCCACGCCACGTCACTCCCGCGATCGGGATCGCACAGATCGCCCATGAAGAGGAACACGTCGGCCTTCATCTCGATGGCAGCGTCGGCCACCTCATGCGCGCGCGCCGCCAGCTCGTGCTTGCGATCGACCCCATGCGTTACGGCATCGAGGTGATAATCCGAAGAGACCACTAACTTCATCCCATCTCCATTTCGTTCACCACTTCGTCCCCAATGACCGTCCAGCCGCTACGTTTCTTCCGACCGAAGATGTCGATGTTCCTCTCGGGGTTCGGCTCACCCGTCAGGTTCTCAACGAGGTCGTAGAACGCCTGAGGCTTCGCGCTGTGCCGCCCAACGGGCGCGAAGAACACGCTCCGAACGTTGAGCTTCTTGATGAGCCGCACAGCCTTGGGCCGCGCCGCGATGATGCACACCTCGTGACAGTTGCGCACGTAGCGCCCCATCCCGAACGCCAGCGAAGACTCGGCCTTCTTCGAGACGCTCGTCTTCACCCACACGATCTCGGACTTCGGAACGAAGCCCCACGCCTTACACGTGGCCATCGCTTCGGGCACCATCGACGCCACCCGCCACATGAAGAGCAGCGCGTCGGGGGCGAAGGTGACTTCCCGCTTCGTCGGGAAGTCGTAGATGTCCTGCATCGACATCAGCTTGTAGTGCATCGCCGCGCCGCGCTTCGGCCCAGCGAGCTTGTCCTTGAACGGCCACGGAGGGTCCACGACCACGATGGAGTAGGTCATCCGTTACCGCCCCGACGAAGCTCGTCGTACAGCCGGTCAATCTGTTCTTGAAGACCTGTCACCACCGAACACGCTCGGCATAGAGCCTCGTTCGTCTTCGGGCCTACAGGCAAACCATCACGCCCCTCAGCGTTGAAACACTTCATCGCGCCGAACGGGCATGGTGTACGCATCGCGCCGCCAGGGGTGCTCACTGAATCACCCCATCCTCGTCGTGCTCCAGCGGTTTGCGTTCCATGTTGGCGCGCACCTGCTTCTCCAGCTCGGCCATCATCTCGGGCTTCTCGCGGAGCGCCTTTATCATCGCGTCGCGTCCGCGGAACTTGGTCCCCGCGAAAGACGAGCCGTCGGGACTAAGGCCCAACTTTTCGCCCAGCTCGGCGTAATCGCGTATGGGGTCGTGCCCTTCCGGACAGTCCGTGCCGTTGCTCGTGTGGAAGTACCAGAGCGTGTTCCGCCCGTCCTTCCCCGCGCACTTGTTCTTCCAGACCATGACCTTGTGCCGCTCACCCACGATCTCGTCGCCGCGTTTGGTGTAGCTCTGACGCGTCACGCGCATCGCCACCGCTGCCTCAAAGCCGACGCTCTTCCCGCCGCCGAGCTTCCAGTCCATACCCATGCGCTTGGCCCACACGTCGCCGCTCGTGTCTTCCATCTCCCGAGCGATGACCACCGCCGCCGCCATCGCGTGGTCGAGCATCGGCACCAGCTCGTCGAACCACGCCGCATTCATCTGCGCGCGCCGCTGGCCCGAACGTCCAGCCGTGGCGTCCTTCTCGCCCATGATCATTTCAAGCTCACCCTCGGGCATGAGCTTACGGAGCGAGTCCACGACGAGGATACCGCCGGTGTCTTCGTCAACCAACCCTTCCTCCCGCGCCGTGCGGAGCGCCTTGAGCCACTTGCGCACCATGAGGATGGTCTCCTCGTACGTGTCGGGGCGCCCAGCTTTGAACCGCACCTTGTCGTCGGCGAGCTTCCCCACCATCCCGCGCACCCAGTCGATGGTCGTGGTGCGCTCCGCGTCGATAAGGCACCCCATGTGCTTCCGGGCTAGGAACGACGCGATGAGCACAAGGCACAGACTGCTCTTGCCCTCGTGCGTCGGCCCGTGAACGATCGTCGTCCGCTGAAGGGGAAGGCCCCCGATGCGCAGCGCGTGGTCCATCTGCGGGAGCAGCGTCGGAACCACCACCACCTTCTTCAGGATGTCGCTTGCCGGTTCCAGGTCCGAGAACATGGCGGCGAGCTTGTCGTAGGCGCGGGCCTTCCCTACCGGCTTCGCAGCCGGCTTCTTCAGCGTTCGGGGCATTTTTAGATACCGCTCCTTCGTCCGTTACCGAACCCAGTGCCGCTCGCGGGCTTGGGTGGGGGCGGGGGTGGCGGAGCCGCTTCTAGCTCGTACTCAGCGCCGCAGTGAGGGCACTTCGCGTCCGTCTCCATCATCATCTTGCCGCAGTTGTCACACGGGAGCATTCCCGGTTTCGGTGCGGCTTGGCGCGCTGGCTCACGCGTGGTCGGCTTCGGGTCGTCCTTTGCGTTCGCGCCGAAGGGGAACTCGTCACCGGGTGCGTCCAGGTCAGCGGGGACGTCGACCTGTTCCTTCTCCGCTTCGCCGAAGATCTCGTCGAACGGGAGATCGATGCGCGCGTGGTGCTCCATCAGCGCTCGGAGCTTCCGCGCGTTGAACGGCTGATACTCGGAACCGAACGCCGGTGGGTCGCTCGTGAGCAGGTGCTCGATCTCCGGCGTCACGCGGAAGTCACCCTCGTCCGCGATCATCACGTTGTAGTAGTTCTTCGCGTCCTTGGCGCCCGCGTCCGCGTCGTAGATGACGACGACGGCGCGGGGCGTCTTGAAGAAGTCGCCCTTCTCCTTCCCGAGCATGGAGATGCGCTGTTGGCGTAGGAGCTGAATCTTCTCGGCCACGCTCTTCTTCGTCTTCATCAGCTGAACACCGGCGCGCACGTCTTCGTGGTTAACCACCGTGAGCACGTACTGGCATTCAGCCGTGGCCTTTTCGCGGTACGCGTCGCGGATGCGCATCGCTTCCAGCCGGTCTTTCAGCGCGTCAGGGAGCTTCTTGATCCCCGCGTGAAGCCCCACGAGCGGAGCCGCATGGAGGACGCGGTTGTTGACGCTGTCCGTGCAGTCCGTGAACCCAAAGACCTCCGTCGCCGGGTCCATGTTCTCGTAGACGATCTGCTGGTACAAGTACTCGGTCAGCTTGCAGAGCGGGCACACTTCCGGCGGGTGCTCGCGGTAGCCGTCGTTGTCACGGTAGTACTGCTTGGCCAGCGTCTCCTCGGCCTCGAAGCACGTATGCCCGCGCCCCCAGTAGGCCACCGTCGGGCGCTGCGTCTTCTTGTCGGTCCACTCCATCCGCGTTGGAAAGTCGTGCTGCCACACCGCCGCCGGCGCGCGGAGCTTGTGCATCCACAGAATGAGGCGCCCGTGGCCCTTGCCCTGGTTCTCTTTCCACTTGCTGCCGATGTCGTTGCTGAAGTTCCCGCGTCGCTCCGTCGGGCTGTGGTCAATCCACTCGTCGACCGAATTGAACTCACGGATGCCGCCCCTGTTTCTCTCGCTGCTCATCTTGTTTCTATTCCTTTTCTTTTCCTGGCCCACCTGATTGGTCTGCCGTTTCTATCTTCCCGCGTGCACTAGCTCGTCCGCGTGCACTAGCTCGTCCGCGAAACACACCGCCGTCCCGCGCCTCCAAAACCGGAAGCCTCCCCAGCCACCGCCGAACCTGACCAGGTACGAGAGCGGGCCCGTCTTCGCTTAAACAACGCCCGTCATCCCCTCGTACTCCTCAACGCCCGGCGAGTTGGCCCGCCAGAGCTTCACCTTGTCGCCCTCTGCGAAACTCATTTCCGGAGCTTCCTCAAACGTGCGCGGAGTTCATCCGGATCAAAAAACTCGGTGTCCTCTTCATCTAGTTCGCGCGATATTTTCTCAGCGGCTTCGAGAGCACGGTTGTACGAACGGCGCGACCACCACGTGAAAAGCGAGGCTGTTGTATGGCCGACGAAGCCTGCCAAAAAATACTTCCAGAAGTCCATCAGCGCCCCTTGTTGATGATGGCCGTCAGCGTGCGCACGCGCGAGCCGACCTGCTCCAGCATCTGCTCAAGCACCGTCACCGTCCGGTGGACCTTCTCCTTCTCCAACTCCTGGAAGCGCCACGCGTCGGGGAACAGCGCCGCGCACCGCGCCTCCACGTCCTTATCGGTGATGGTCTTGTTCCGCTTACCGGCTTCCTTCTCGGCCTGAAGCTCCTTGTTCGCCTCGTCCCAGAGGACGCCAAACGAGACCGAGTTGTCGATCTCCCAGCGCTTCTTCTCCAGCTTGGCGCCCGCGACCGCGCGCGACAGTTCATGCCACAGCGACTCGCCGTCGTTCAGTGCCTTCATCGCGTGGCCGGGGTCCACCGCTTGGAGCCACTCCTTCACGCGCCCGTAGACCTCCGGGATCTCTTCTTCACCGGGGAACGCCTTCTCGATCATGCGACGCATTCCCGGGCCGAACTTCGCGAGCTTGGGCCCCGGGGGGTCCACCGGGTCGGAGATCTCTTCCAGGTCCACGATGGTAGCTTTAGCCACCTTCTTGTCCGCCGCGTCGCTCAGCTTCGCCTCGAACTCGGCGCTCGTGGCGATGCCTACTTTCTTCAACGCTTCGTCGCCTTCGTCGAGAGGCAACGGGGGTCCGTCGTCGTTCGCCGGGGTCATCACGTCAGGGGTCTTTGCTTTCAGTCTTCTCATCGTCTTTTCCTTTTCAGCCGCACCAGTTGTTCCGCCACTCTTCCGTGTAAAGCTCCAGCTCCAAACGCTGTTCGATCTCGGTCAGAAACCGCTGCGTCCCCGACACGAACGCGTCGGTCTCCACCGCGCCGCCGCCTATGTCCACCACCAAACGCAACGCCCCCGGGTGGCGCCGCGCCACGTCCACCACCGCCGGAATGAACCGCTCGGGAGATAACACCACGCACGTGTGCCGTTCCGTGGCCTTGAACGCGCTGAACGCTATCTGCCCCTCGGGGGTCTTGCTGCGGCGGTTCTTCGGGGGCCTCACCTTGGCGTAGTCCGTCACCCAGTCAACGCCCGGGAACGCTGCCTCTAGGAAGCGCTGCGTCGGCGGATAGACCAAGTTCTCCCAAAGGTAGAACCGGTCGAACTCGGTCTTCTCCGGGTCGAAGTCCGCGCCGGGCAAGAGCTTCATCCCCGCGCCGGCGGCGTCCACCACGACGAACTCGATGCGCGTCCTCACGCCGACTTCCTCGCCGCGCTTGTGGAGGATGCGTGCGATCTGCACGTGGGCCGGCTCCGCGCTGGGGGTTCCATCGGCCTTCGCCCGTGTGACGTACTCCTTCAGCGGCTTGGTCAACGACTTGGACAGAACCACCTCTTCTCGCCGAAGCTCGCCCGAGAGCACCTTGTCCTTCAGCTGGTTGAGCACCGCGCGGAACGTCTCGTGGCGCTCCTCGCCGCCGAGCAGCATGTTGATGACGCGCTCCTGCATCTGCCGCGCGAGCAGCGCCGTGTCCCCGCGCTTGAACTCGAACCCTTTGATCTCGGGCTTCGAGTCCTTCGTGGCGCGCTTGCCCTTGTAGTGGCTGAACACCCCGGCGTAGCGCTTCTTGCCGCTGAACACTACGCGGTCAAACGCCTTCTCGTAGGCCAGCTTGATATGGTTCTCCACGCACCCGCACGCGCTGGTCAGCGCGGGGTAAAGCTCCTTGTTGCACTTGTCGACGAACGCGCCGAACTCTGTCTCCGACCCACCGACAACGAAGAGCGAGTCCGTGTCGGCGTAGATGACGTCCATCCCGATGGCCTTCGCCTCGGCGATCGTGCGCTTGATAAGCCACACGCCGTTCTGCGTCACGCTCTCGCCCACCTCCGAATCGTAGAAGCGCGACCCCGGCGACCCGATGACGCCGTAGAAGCTGTTCGCCACGACCTTGTAGGCCGTGCTCTTCCGGTCCGCGTCCTTCCACGCGGGCGTGCCCGGGGGCTCGGCGCTCTTCTTGTCGTTCCAGCTCTTACGGAGCCCAAGGAGGATGCGCAGCGCCTTGGTGATAAGGCCCTCGTCCTTCACGCTGAAAGTGATGTTCGTCCCCGGCGCCACGCACATCCCGCTCGGGGGCTTCGCTTCGGGGTTCGTCACCGGGGCGTGCCAGATCTCGCCCTTCGTGTCGGGGCTGATGTTCCACGTGAGCATGATGCTCGGGTACAGGCTCGCAAAGTCCGCCACGTGAACGTTCCTCAGGATCCCTTCGCCCTTCGGCTCCATAACGTAGGCGCCCGCGAACTGCTCCGACGACTCCTGAAAGCGCTTCGTCGGGAAGTGCGCGCCGTTCTCCTTCGCGAGCCGGAGCATAAACGCGTCGGCCTGGCGCGTCGGCATTAGGCCGCGCGTGTCGCCGAACACGCCGCAGGCTTCGCAGATTGAATCGAACAACGCCACGAAACCGGTCTTCTGCTCCAACTGCCAAAGGAGCCGTGCGTCCTTTCGGTTGTACTTGAGGAGCCGTGCGCGGCCCTCTTCACCCGAGGCCCACACCTCGTACGTGTGCTTCGCGTTGAAGTCGTCCTTACCCTCGCCGAGGAAGTGCATCGCCACGTTCTGGAGCGCCATGCTCTGCTTCTCGTCGCCACTCTCAGCCGCTGTGTTGAGCTTGCGGAACAACGCAAGGTGGTCGAGCAAGAGCCACCGCCGCGCGTCACACGGCACACGCATCGCCCGTGTGCGCGCCTCCATCACTACGAAGTCGAAGCCGTCGCCGTTCCACGCGAGCAGCTGGTCGTACGGCTGCGCCGCCTTCCAAAACGCGGCCAAGCACACCCGCTCCGAGTCGTCCGTCTCTTCCGCCAGCACGTGCTCCGCCACCACCTCGCCCGTGTCGCCGTCGACGATGACCCAGGAAAGCACCCGCATCTGCTCCTTCTTGTCGAAGCTCACGCGCGAGTCCGTTTCAATGTCGAAGTAACAACGCCGCGGTCGTTGGACCTTCACGTCCCAGTCCACCATCGCTCGCGCCAACGGGTCCAGGTCGCCCTCGTACGTGACGATCCCCCGCTTGACGAAAGGCGAGTCGGGATGCTTCTTGAGCAACGCCCTACGCACCTCAGGGTCGCTCATTTGCACGCGCACCCAGTCACCCCCCGTGATGACGCAGCGCACCGACGACGAACGCTTCAACTGGTCCACGAGGTCGCAATGCTCGCGCGCGTCCGCCGCCGATATGAAGAACGAGTACTCCGCACGCACCTTGGAGATCTCCCCCAGCGCGTTGCGGAAGTACACCGACAACCCATCCACGAACCCCGATACGGCTTCCATCAGCGCTCCGGCGGGAGAGCCTTGACGATGAGTTCCATGTTGCCGGCTTCGTCCACGCCGACCTCAAAGACCAACGACCCGCGCTCCAACTCCAAGAGCCCTTTGGGCCGGTCACCGATGCGCTTGGCGCGCTTGTCCTCGTCACCTGACGTAAACAACTTCACTCGCTGCTTCGTCGGCTTTGAAACCAACGTTACGAGCTTCGCACGTTCATCTACAACTTCGGGCGGTACTTCGTTCGACGATTGATCGGATGCTGCTTTCCCCCCACCCTCCATCAACGCGCGTAACTCGGCCTCTGGGAGGCCTTTCCGAATTCCCTCGAAAACAGCTTGGCGCAAAGCAGCCTTCGTATGGAAGGCCGCAGTGATGATCGAACGCGAACATTGCTCAACCATCTCCCTTTCAAAGTTAGTTGCGATTTGCATCAATTCCACGACGCGGGTCTCTTTCAAACCCAGCTCGGCTAGAGCAAACTTCTGAAAATTCGTGAACAACGACTTACCGGTCGCGTCGACTTTCAAACGCCAAATGTTTTCGTCACGCGCCTCGATAAGCAATCGCCCCATGCTCCAGAACGCCACGGCCGATTCAGCGCGTGCCTCTTCAAACCGTCTCAACCAAACGTCCACACGCTTATTTCCGGGAGCCACGACAGTTTCACCCTGAGGAAGCGTCTTGACGATTTCCTTCTTCATTTGCGGGAGAACAATCACGTTGTCGTCGCTCCCTGACTCACCCTCCTCGAACGAAACGGACGCGTCGGGAACCTCGTCCGCCGCCCCGCAGTACGGGCAGCCTTTCAAGTCCTTGTCCGAATAGCCCTGGCACGCATCGCACCCGATGAGTCGCGTCGCGTCCTTTGCAAAGTGCTCCGTGAGCATCATGATGAGCTGCTGTTGCGTCTTACCCCGTGGGTCCGCCCCGAGGTTCTCCCGCACCGACACGCGCATCACCGGCATGCTGGTCTTCGCCACAATCACGCCGTCTATCCGTTCACCGACTCGTTCGCTCATTGTCCATTCTTCTTTCCCGCCGTCTCCCAGCGTTCAACCAAAGCTCTCAACACCCGCCGCACGAGGAACCGCGCCTCGTCCACGTCCATCGCCCCGTACCACGCCGGCCCAGCCGCCAACTCCGCGGCTACGTCGGCTACGCCGTGCTCCAGCGCCATCGCACACACCTCTTGTTCCAGCTCGGTCTCGGCCACGCCGACCAACTGCTGCACCACACGCGAGGCATAGTCTGCGTGCTGCTCCTGAGCGATCCCATAAAACGCCTCAGGCTCGTGCGGGGTGTCGGCGAATTCACGCGTCGCGTCGCGCCCGGTCCAACCGCTTCCGCGTACGCTCCGGCGGATACCGTCACGCGTCGCGACAAACACCATGTGCTCAAGAAGCGGCCCACGCGCCGGGTCGTGCTTATGCACGGCCTCCACCGCGGCCAGCATGATCTCTTGGCGCACGTCTTCGCGATCGTAGAGACCGCGGGCCGCAATCCGGCCACCCTTCCGATCGTAAACCGTGTCGGAAACGCGTGCCCAATCCGCAAACGTCTCGCGGAAAAACTCGTTCACTCGTCCCTGCTCAACCAAAGCCACCTTGTCACGCAACGTCATTCGACTCTTCCCTTCTTCCAAGTGCCTCAGCACTCCAACCAACTCGGTCTACCTATCTACGGCGCCTCGTTCATCAAGTCACGCAGCTTAGCGGTCCAACGCTCCAACGCCACCATCTTGGCCGTGCGCTCGTCGAGCAGGCGAATGTGACGGTCTAAAACGTCACATGCAAGCGTCGCCGCCGTCGGCGCGTCTTCGGCGATGATCTCGTCGTCGGAGACAGGGCGTGTTCGCCAGTTTGTGCCCTGCAACGACGCCACAACGAAAACGCCGCCCGTCGTCAACACGAACGCTTGCTCACCGGGCCGGAGCTTCTCGCCGCGGGAGTTCAACGAACTGCGGAACCGTACGCCACGCAGCGCACCGCGCTCGTCCGTGGCGCCCCACAACACCGGCATCCCCCGGAGCAACCCGGTCTCGTGCACCACGCGTTCAAGCAACTCTTCCACCGCGCCCACGCTCTCAACCGAGCGCAGCCGCGCCGTCGTGCGCGCCTCTTGCATAGCCGCTGCGGCGACCGTGCTCCGCCGCACGTACACGTCAGGGACCTTTATCGGGCGCCGGGTCATTGCTTGGCTGGCCTACCGCGGCGAGTTCCGTTTCGCTTCATCGTCAGTTCGCGCTTCCTCTCCACGTCCGAATAGTCACGCACCTGGAAGTGATGCTTCCCCGCCGCCCGAAAGCGCGCCGTAATAACGTCCAACTCGCGCCCTAGACCAAGCGTCTCGATGACTTTCCTAAATTGCGTCGGACCGATGTTCAACTCAGCGGCGGTGCGCTTCATGTGGCAGGCGTTCTTCTTGAACGCCGCCAGGATCATCGCCTTCGCCTTCACCGGCTCGAACTGCGCGTACACCGTCAAACTCGCCAATGCTCTTGTCATGCTCCTATCCTCATCTCCATCAGGTGCTCAAACGCCCACGTCAAAACTTCCGGCGCCACTTCGGCCGCGTCCGGCCCCGGTGGGAGGCGCAGCCTGCGAACGTCCACCCACTTCCCCATGCCCGTGATCTTCGCCGCCACGAGGTCACCCTTAGCATCTGAATCCGTGGCGACAACCACGCGCGCAAACCTCCCGATCTTGAGCAACTGACCCGAAGTAATCTCGCTCCCGCTCAACGCTGCGAGGCTCACGTTGCGAACAGCGCGCTCCCAAGCCAATGCGTTGATGGCGCCCTCGGTCACGACGAGCGCGCGCGAGTCGGTGCTCCAGTGCTCTTCACCAAAGAAGACCCCGGGCGTGGCGCCCTCGTCGGGGCGCGGTTCGTAGTAGCGCTTCTCGTCCCCGACGAACGTCCGCGCCGAGTACCCAGCAAACGCCTCCGACGCCCAAAAGCGCTTCGGGAAAACTATCCGCCCGGCGAGCCGTCCCGCCACCGCAAAGCCCACGCCCCAACGCACTACCTGCGCCGCCGTGATACCTCGCCGCTGGACGTAGTCGCGCGCCGTAGCGGGCCACGCGTGAAGCGACACGCCAAGGTGAACTTCCGACGGCATCGTGAACGACCGTCGCATTGACAGCGCCCGGTGAAGCATCTGCGTTTCAGCGCGCTCCGGCGCCGTCTGCGCTTCGCCCGTGCCGACCCACGCTTCCGCCTGCTCCTGCGTCATATTCCCGAGGAGCTTCGCCAAGCCGACAATCTCACCCTTGAAGCCGCAGCTCCAACACATGTGGCGCCCATGCTTCTCATTGCCGGGTTCGTCACGCATGCGCCACGACGGGTTCTTGTCAGGGTGCTCGGGGTGCGGGCACCGCGCGAATAGTTCGCGCCCAACACGCTTCGGCTCCAACCCCAACGACTTCAGCGCCTTCTCAAGATCAATCATCAAAACCCCACCTCAGTGGAAAACAACAAAGAACCCCACCGTGGGTATCGAACTCCACGTTACTCGACGGGACGGACCCAAAGCCGAGCGTCCTACCGAATTGAACGAGCGGGGAACAATTTCGTTTATATACTCGAATCGAATCTAAGGCTAATAGTTTTTTTGCTTGAGCGCACGATTTTCTTCTAGGAGCGCGGTGCATCGCTCCTGGACGTCGTTCAGGTTCGAGAGGTACGCCTCGCGGTCTGTGAGCGCCACGCGGAGGACGTTCATCGCTTCGGCGCGCTCCTTCCCAAACACCGCCGCGGCTTCGGCGAACTCGACGCAGATGTAGCCGAGCCGGTCCATGATCGCGTCGGTCACTTCCTCCTGAAGCTGCTTCCGCGA
>ENA-UOWO01004582-UOWO01004582.1-activated-sludge-metagenome-genome-assembly--contig:-NODE-4582-length-15172-cov-5.108950_pt1 | contig 15172 bp, 12 predicted proteins | sample MGYA00238148_ERZ761564 | MGnify/ENA primary metagenome ERZ761564 (study PRJEB28885, sample SAMN05720194) | activated sludge metagenome | isolation source: Anaerobic digester | place: USA...
TATGAACTGATTGCCGACAATATTCAGAACAAATACGGCATCGAATATAACGACGAACTGGTACAGTATGAGCTCTGGTATCAGCAGGATAAACCGCAGCCGATCGGCCGCACCATCACCCAGTTGTTCGATTACCTGAAGAACAACACCATGGGCATCTACCTGATCAGAAGCGTTTATAACGAATACTGGAAATCACTGCCATTCCCGAAACAACGTGAAGTCATCACTAAATATCTGCCAATCATGACCGACAAGGTTAAAAAGCTTGAAGACGCGATCGAAGAAGAAATCAAGAAAAACCACGAAGTCAGCGCTTCCAGTGACGAACTGCTGTCGATCAAACGCGGTATTCTGCGTATCCTTCAGGACTACAACGAACAGTTCAATCATATCCTGAGCCAGCGTCCTTCCGGCACCATTGAGGGCGAAGTGGCCAAATAAGCCATTAACCATGAAAAGCGGCGGAGACTATCTGCCGCTTTTTTAATGGAAGAGGTTGTGTTATCAGATGAAAGTTGCAAAAAAAGCGGGCGGGCAGAACCCTCAGGCCGAAATTCGTGACCTGCAGCGCACCGTAATCGAACTGCGTGCTGAACTCGAAAGACGGCAGATAATGATTGACGACGCCGTGCAGGCCGCCAAAAGAGATTCAGCCCTCGAAATTGGACAGCTCAAGGCAACCATTGGCGAACTGCGCAACGAGCTTGAACGCCTCGGAATTCAGCGCGACCAGGAAGTTCAGAAAGCGCTTTCCAGCCGCCAGGATGAAATCACCCAGCTGAAAAAACATATCGAAGATCTGCGTTCAAAGCTTGAAGGCCTTCTGAGCGAAAAAGACGCGGCAGTTCAGGCCGTGCACCTCAGCTACACCGGAGAAATTCAGCAATTAAGGGCGATGGCCGGCAAGCTTCGCGAAGAGCTTGAATTGAGCCGGGTCGAAAAAGAAAATGCCGTTCATAAAGCCGGCATGCAGGCAAAAAATGAGATAAATCAGCTGCAAGAAACAATACAGGCAATGCGACACCAGATGGAACGGCTGAAAGCCTGAAAAGCAGTTCAAAAGGATAATCAGATGGCAGAAAAACAGAAGAAAAAACCGGAAAAATCTGGCAAAATTGCAGTCAACAGCCCTGCAACCATCATAAGAAATCAGAAAAAACGACTTGCAGAGGCAGAACTGCTTCTCGGCATCTCAAAAAGCATGTCGGCCATGAATTCACTTGACGCGGTTCTTAAAATCCTTGTTGAGACTGCGACCTCGAAGCTAAATGCCGAGCGTGGTTCGCTGTTTCTGATTGACCATAATACCAACGAATTGTATTCGCGCGTTGCCATGGGCAACTTCATGCGCGAGATCCGTATTCTCAACACAAGTGGGGTTGCCGGGTATGTTTTCACCAAGGGTGAAGGCGTGATCATACCCGACGCTTATGCCGATCCGCGCTTTAACCGAAACATCGATGAACAGACCGGGTTTGTGACCCGCAATATTCTCTGCGTACCCATAAAAACCGCCAGAGGCGAAACGATGGCGGTCGCGCAGGTTCTCAACAAGAAAAAGGGCAGGTTCAATCAGCATGACCTGCGTCTGTTGCAGGCGATGATGGAACAGGGCGCCATGGCCCTGCAGAGCCTGCAGTTTATCGAGCAGATGGAAACCATTCGCAAGCAGGAACTGGAGTTCATCAATGTTGTCTCAGAAATGACCTCTGACATCAAGCTTGGTTCACTGCTGCAGAATGTTATGGCCGAGGCGACGCGCATGCTGAATGCCGAGCGTTCGACCCTGTTTCTGCACGACGAAAAGACCAACGAACTCTGGTCAGAAGTCGGACAGGGTCTTGAATCTGCCCAGATCAGGCTGCCAAGCCATGTCGGTATTGCCGGCGCAGTATTTCAATCGAGCCGCACAATCAACATTCCCTACGCTTACGCTGATCTTCGCTTCAACCCGTCATTCGACAAGAAAACCGGTTTTTTTACCCGCTCGATTTTATGTGTACCGGTAATTAATAAAAACGGCCGAACTATCGGCGTCACACAGGTTTTAAACAAGCACGGCGGCCCGTTCAGCCATGAAGATGAGGCCCGCCTGCGCGCATTTACCGCTCAGGTGTCGATCGCTCTCGAAAACGCGAAACTTTTCGCTGACGTTCAGGCGATGAAGAACTATAACGAAGCGATGCTCGAATCGATGTCGAATGGGCTGATCACCCTCGATGCCGCGGGGAAAATCGCGACCTGCAACGCTGCCTGCGCGAGAATTCTCAGAACTTCCGGCCCGGCAATACTGAACCGTCCGGCCTCAGATGTGTTTTCTGGCGAAAATCAGTGGGTAATGGAAAAACTGCAACTGGTAATGGAAACCCAGCAGCAACAGACAGTTGTCGACGCACCGCTGAAGATTCAGGAAGAAAAACTCTCGGTGAATCTGACGGTACAGCCGTTGCTCAACATCGATCAGAAGCGCATCGGCTCAATGATCGTCATCGAAGATATCAGCACCGAAAAACGTCTTAAGTCAACCATGTCACGTTACATGGACCCGGCCATTGCCGACCGGTTGCTGGCAACAGGCACCGAAATCCTGGGCGGCACGAGCGTTGAATGTACCGTTCTATTTGCCGATGTCAGAGGTTTTACAACCTTAACCGAACAACTTGGCCCGCAAGGTACAGTAGCCCTGCTCAACGAGTATTTCACTCTGATGGTCGATTGTATTCAACAGGAGAACGGTATGCTCGACAAGTTCATTGGCGACGCCATCATGGCGGCCTTCGGCATACCGGTCGGGCATGAAGATGACGCTGACCGGGCTGTTCGGGCAGCGATCTCGATGATTGAAACCCTCAACAAATGGAATCTGCAGCGGACCACTGACGGCCGATTACCGGTCAATATAGGCATAGGGCTCAACACCGACACCGTGGTTTCTGGAAACATCGGCTCAAGCAAGCGCATGGACTTTACAATTATCGGCGACGGCGTCAACCTTGCCGCCCGTCTCGAGTCTGCCTGCAAACAATACGGATCGAAGATTCTTATCAGCGAGTTCACGATGCGCAGACTGAAAGGCACCTACCGTCTGCGTGAAATCGATCTGGTAGTGGTAAAGGGCAAAACCAGACCGGTAGCCATCTACGAAGTGCTTTCATACCATACGCGTGAAAGCTTCCCCGGAATTGGTGAGGTCATGGGTCTTTTCAAAGACGGTCTGGCCGCTTACCGTGCCAGGAAATGGGATGCCGCGATCAAGATTTTCGGTGATTGTCTGAAAATCAACCCGAACGATAAACCCAGCAAAATTTATATCGATCGTGCACAATTTCTCAAGCAGACCCCACCACCTGAAGACTGGGCCGGCGTCTGGGTCATGGAATCGAAGTAGAATACAGTGCGATCTCGTGCCCCACGCCCCAGAAAAACAATATGGCTGTCAATAGATATATAAAAACGTAAAACCAGTAATAAACCGGTCTCTTCGCCCGGAGATACTTCCAGAATTCGATACTGGTATGACCGGTTACCAGGGCATGAATAAAAAGCCCCGCGTGAATAAAACCGAACAGGGCAAAATAAAGAATGTAATAAAGATGCTCATTGAAAGAATTCATCGCCCCTGATTATAATCGCATTCAGGCGAGTTCAGTCACGAATTTTCAGCGGGCAGATTTTAGTCACAATGCAATAAAACTTGATTTTATGAAAACTTTGCAGTAGTGTACACGCCTATTCGTTTACAACGAAAACGACTGAACTTATCGTTCTTGTTCAAGGAGAAAAATATGAGAAAGCTCGCTCTTGGTCTTGTTCTTTGTGGTGCTATGGCTGTTGTAGGCTGCGGTTCTGAACCTGCAAAACCGGCTGATGCAAACGCTACTACCGCTGCTCCGGCCGCTGCTCCCGCAGCTGCAACAACCCCTGACGCAGCCGCTCCCGCCGCAGCTCCGGCAGCAGTTACTCCTGACGCAGCTCCCGCTGCTGATGCTCCAGCTGCCCCGGCCGCTGATGCCCCTGCAGCCCCGGCTCCAGATGCAGCTCCAGCCGCTCCGGCTCCTGAAACTCCGGCTCCTGAAACTCCGGCTCCCACCGGCAACTGATAGCTAATACCGGCCGGGGCATGCATAGGCATGCCCCGGCCTTACTTTAGCAGGGAAATTTTCCCGATTTAAACATCAGATTTTCCCCACACATCCGAAACATCGAACCGACTCAACCACAAAATCCGCATCTAGCCGGCATTTCACAACCTGGCACATTTCATGCGTATTACCTTTCAGCCGGATAATTTCACTGAAAGGCTGAGTATGAGCACCCCCAATTACATCGGAGCACTAATACTTTCTGCGGTAGTTGCGTTTCCGGTTTTTCAGAGCGGCTCTCTCACAAGTTTCATCAATCTGCCGGCAGCCATCGTAATCATAATGGGAGTTGCCGGAGCAGTTCTTTTTTCCGCAAACCCGGGCCAGACACAGGCTGGCAAACTGAATGCCATCGGCCAGGGCGCATGGATATCAGGAATAGTGGCCTGTATCGGCAGCCTGGTAATAGTTCTGACAAATCTGGCCGAGCCCGAAAGTATTGGCCCCAACCTTGCAGTAAGCCTGATGAGCATGCTATATGGTGCTACCGTCAGACTATTCTGCAGTATTTTCAGTTTAAGGCAGACTTGAGCTCTCCTCTGATTTTCCCCCCACCCAATATCCAACCCAACCTTTCTTAGCGGCGACAGACGGGCTATAGTAAATGCCCGAGCTGTCGGCCGCTAATTTTTTTTCATTCTTGCCCTTGCTAAAATTACTTTCCTTGTGATCATTCCCTGTATGATTCGTGGCAGTTGTGGTATCATGTGGGCAATTCAAATGATCACGGGGTGAGACAGATGGTAGAAGTTGCTCCAGGAGGCGAAAGGCTAAGAATTCCCGTCTGGAAATATATATTGTTTCTGGTCTTGTTCATGCTTCTATGCCTGGGTATCCTATGGTATCTGATGGCATCCAGCTTTGGGGCCTCCAATTCTCTGCTTGAAACGCTGCGGCGCTATCTGACGTTTTTCAGTTCATATCATCCAAACCTAAAACCAGAAGATGACTTCAGCAACGCCCTGCGCATTCACGGCATCGAAAAGAATGAACCGAAGAAATTCTACATGTTCGTATCGATGACCGACAAAGACGGCAGCCCGGTCAAGGTTATCAACGCCGGAAACGTCACTCTTGCCGCCAAAGACAAGAATGGCGCTGATCTCAACGCCGTCGTAGAAAAAGTCAGGCCATTGCACGCCTACCAGGCCATGACTGACCCGATGAGCTATTCGTGCGTCATGGATTATTCAGGCAGCATGTTTCCTGAGGATCTGACCGCCATTGAAAAGAATTTTTCTGACCTTATCGGCCAGATACTGATCCCGTTCTCTGCCGGCGTCATCAAGTTCAACAATAAAGTTAACGAGATACAGCCACTCACTACCGACAAAAACGCTGTCACAGCCGCAATTCAGAAGCGTATCAATCTGCAGAATACCGCATTGTTCGATGGCATAGATACCGGGGTCGATAAGATTCAGACCCGGCCGCACCTCAGGTTCGTCATTCTGACCACCGACGGCAACGACAATGCTTCAACTGCAAGTATTGACGATGTTATCCGTCGCTGCCAGATCCACAATATTTCAGTATTCGTATTTGGCTTCGGCTGGCTGGAAGTGACAAATCTGCGCAATCTTTCGAACAGTACCGATGGTTATTATTCGTATGTCCCCGACAGCAGCAAACTTTCAGACTGGTTCAAAAAGCTCGGCCAGATAATCAACAATGTTCAGGTTGTTGAATTCTCGGTCGCCAACGATACGAATCAACCCGGGTCAATCGAACTGACCATCAACGAGGGTGGCAACAAGCTCACCCGAACCCGAACCTGGAAATAAAAGTCAGACGGGCAACCACGGAGGCAACAATGCAGAGCAAATCTTCGTTCAAAGCAATTCTTCTGACCCTTATCGCAATATTGAGCATCACAACGACACTGCGAGCCGAAGTTAACTTCGATTTCGGTCTGCCCCTGTTTGGCATCGAAGAAATAAGATTTGAAAAAACCAAGCCCAGTGACTTCAACCTGACGCTGCTGAAAAAGTACATCTCAGAGCAACCCGGGAACATGCTGGCGCAACTGCACGCCATTTCCCGCTGGTTCAGCCTGATCAAGCTTTCTGACACGCCACGCCGCGACGAACTGATCAAAATGAGCACAAGCCTTTTCAAGAGCACCGGCAAAAAAGACTTTATTCCTGAAGAGCGTCTGCGCGACATCTTTTTTAACGGTCTGCTGCTGAGCATCGATAAGACAAATGACCCTAAAAACGAGAAAGACCACGCCCTTGAAGAGCTCCTGCTAGATTCAGAGGAACGTCTGAGCAAAAATGGAGATTACTGGCTGATTAAGGCCATAATTTTTCAGGCTCTGCGTCACCGGCCAAATGGCTACTTTGAGCCAATGAAACCGGAAGAAGATCTCAAACGCGCTCTGACTCTCATTCCCCGTACAGCACATTACTATTATGTCATGGGCCAGGCTTTCAGATTTCTCGGCTCTATGGACACTTCATTGTTTCTGTCGATAGCTTCCTACGAAAAGGCCTCATCACTAGAACCACGCAATGCCAAGCTTCAGAATTCACTTCTTGGCATCTACATGGGCCTGCATGAAGACTATCAGAGCCGCAACAAACCAGAACCATTCTGGCTTGAAGAGGCGGTTTACAAGAAAATTCTCGAACTTTCACCCAACAATCCGCACGCTCTCAACAATCTCGGCTACCTCTACGCCGAATACGGCGTAAACACCCAGATGGCCCAGGAACTCTGCCAGCGCGCCGTCGATATGGATCCGGCAAACCCTGGCTTCAGAGACAGCCTTGGCTGGGCCGCCTTCAAAAACCGTGATTTTAAGAAAGCAGAAGAAGAGCTCAAAAAGTCTCTGTCGATGAAAATGAATGTCTATGACACACATTATCATCTGGCGACCCTTTATTACGCGACCGGCGAACTCGATAAGGCTGCCGAACATTATCAGGAAGCCATTAAAATCAGACCCGACTCGGCAGAAGCGCTCAATAACCTTGCTTATCTGTATACAGAGCAGAACACCAATATAAAACAGGCGATCGAGATGGCCGAAACAGCGGTTCAGCTCGAAAAAAACAATGCTTCGTATATCGACACCCTCGGGTGGGCGCATTATCGCGACGGTGACCTCGACAAAGCGCTTGGCTACCTTTTGAAAGCCAACCAGATTGTTTCCGGGCAGGGTGAAGTGCTGCTGCATATCGGTCGGGTTTACCTCGACAAGAACGATTTCGATTCTGCAATCACCTATCTAAAAGAAGCTTTTAAAGCCGACCCGAAACTTAAAGACCCTGATAATTCCCTATATCTGGCCGTGAGATTAAAGTCTTATCACTCAGCACTCGCCGACTACCACACTCTTATGGGCGAAAGAGCGGACAAAGAAAGAATCAACAACATCCTGATGAGCATTGCCCGGCTGTATCAGGAAGAAAAACTCTATGACAAGGCAATCGACGTCACCAAGCTGTGCTCAGATGTAAAATCCGGCATCAGACCTTTAAGTGAGCCCCTTTTCAACAGCTACAGCCTTTCTGCCAATAGCAGTAAGGTATCTCCGGCTATTGATGTGAATCCAGAATCAGAAACTGCGCCTGAACCCCTCCAGACCGGCACTTCTGAGACGCAGGCAACAGGAGAAAACAACGAGACCGAAAAGTCGGCTGACAAGCTTTTCAACGGCCTGCCTCCGGTAAGTTCACACACACTGGTAATTACATTCGGTCCGCAGTTTTTCAGATGGCTCAGCACTTCGATTGCCGGCATGGCCAATTTTGCCGACAAATCGATCACCATTTTCGTCAACAAGCCATTCAGACCCAGAAAAAATGCCGTAATCAGAATCGAAACCGAATCAATCACCGGCACTGCAATGCTCGGACTGTTGTCGAATTACTTTTCTCAACTCAACATTGTGCGCAAAAACGACGAGAAGCCAGACCGCTGTGAATTCGGTCTTGGGAAAAGCCGTATCTACGCCATTGCCGACCGAAACTCTGTCTATCTCAGCGGCCGGCCAATCTCTGAAACTGAACGTATTGAACTCCTCAACCAGCTTTGCCCATTCAATCCAGAAAGCTTTATTGAGCTTATCTATAACTGGAAAAATTTCGAAACTTTCATACCGCAAATGCTGCAACCCTTTGTAAAGAACCCGTTCGCGCCATTCATAAGAATTCATACCAGATACAGCTATAAAGACGGCAACCTGAACGAATTCTCGGCAGCCACCACCGGCAAAGCCGAAAATGACGAATTCATGAAAAGATTCGCCCGCAGCCTTTTCGCTTTCAAGGTTCAGACACAGCAGATGGGTCTCGAAACTGTAATAAAAGTACGTGGCGACGAAGACGTTATATACGTCTCGACCGATTTCGAAAACCTTGCTGGCTGGCTGGCAAAACGCCTTAACCGCTGGTATGGCCTGGTCAGCAAACTTCTAGAATTATACACATCACGAACAATCTGCATTCTGAACCGCATGCTCTATTCCCCGGAACTTGAAAAAAGCTGCCCGACTGGCGGCTCTATCAGAACCGATGCAGGCAGCGGTCTGATCTATTGCAGTCAGCATAGCGATTTGCCTGCAATTCCGATGATTCTCGATGAACATGCCTGCTGCAGTTACAACCGCAATCGGCTTTTCCGATATCTGCAGAATACCAGAGCCATCAATGCCAGTGGCACTCTTGAGACCAGTTCAGTCGAAGAACTGGCGAAAAAACTCGGCGTGCCCCTCTGCCCGACCTCAGGCACCTGGACCCTCGATGAAAAAGGTATCAAATGCAGTGAACATGAAAATTGATTTGCTTTTTTTCTCAAAATAGTCTATTTAAGTAAGACACTAATTGGAGGTAAGAAAGATGCCTGCTGTAAATATTCAAGACAATATCCTTCAGTACCTGAAAGACGAAAAGGAAGCTGTTAAGATCTTTCTGATGAAAGGTTTTCAGATTCAGGGTACAATCCTTGACTTTGACACTTTTGTGATTCTTCTTGAGTCAGAAGGCAAAAAACAGTTGATTTACAAGCATGCTATTTCTACTGTTCAGTTGCCCGACAATTTCAATCTTCCCGGCTGAAGAATAAGTCTTAAGTGAAAAGGCTGCCCGTCTGGGCAGCCTTTTTTTCTTTTCCGGAATTTCGTTGCAGAGAGTTCTGTCTAATGTTTCAACAGACGATTTGTTTATTTTTTGCACAGACAAGACCGACCGTCTGTATAAATATTTATCATTAAAGGCTTTGCGCCACAAAATCTGTTTAAAATCGCACCATCAGAGGCCCGAAAAAGTTGGCACGAGTCTTGCATATATATAAACAACACTGCACGACTATTCGTCAGTTGTCTTCAATCATTCCTTTCCTTGATCAAGGCTGCCTAGAGTGGCCTTTTTTTTTGCCCGGAAAAGGGGTATATTAACGCAGAATAAAAAATCCACCTCTTCGGGAATCCAGATGAAAAAGCTTTTTATCATTCTTGCACTCTTTATTTTTGCTCTCGACACTCAGACAATGGCCCGCAGCGACATAGCCGCCTTCTGCTACCACCAGGTCGAGCCGACCGCAAAAAACAAGTTTTCACTTTCGCTGGACCGCTTCAGAAGCCAGCTTAAATATCTGAAAGACCGCAATTTTGAAAGTCTGAATTCAGAAGAGCTGCTCAAGGCAATAGCATCAGAAACTCCCGATGTCAGCCGCAAAGTCGTATTCACCTTTGACGATGGCTACAAAACTGTATATGACTATGCCTTCCCCGCCATGCAGGAATTCGGCTTCAAGGGCATCGTCTGCATTTACCCTTCGTTTATCGGTTCGTCTCTGGCCATGAGCTGGGCACAGCTGGCAGAACTCATCAAAGCTGGCTGGAGCGTAGAGTGTCATTCAATGAGCCACAGTAATCTGGCTTCTAAATACCACACTCCGGAAGTCGAAAAAGCCTTTCTCGAACACGAGATCGTGGCTTCGCGCCGCCTGATCGAAAACCAGCTCGGCAACAAGGTAAGATTCATGGTCTGGCCCTATGGCGTTTACAGTGACCGCAGCTTGAAAACAGCCATGGATGCAGGCTTTTCCGGCGCCATGACCGTCGATGGCGGCGCCAATTATAAAGGCATGTCACCCTGGCAGATCAAAAGACAGGTCATTTATTCGACCGACGACATGGAAAAATTTCTGATCCGCTTTGGCATGGCGGCTCTACCAGTCACAGAACACTACCCCGCACCCGGCCAGGTGGTCGAACAGCTTGCGACCTTCAGCTGCCGCATCGACAATCTGTCTGATTATTCACCTGAAAAATACGTGCTGAACGCCAAAGCTACCGGGAAAAAGATCACCTTCAACTTCGACAACCAGACCAGAACATTGACCGCGACCGTCAACAGCCCGTTCGCCTCAGGCAACTACTTTATCGATATTTACCTGCGCGATAAAAAAACCGGTGTTACCGCGCAGCACGGCTGGCTTTTCAGCATCGCCGGCGCCGGCAGCCGAACCAGCTATTAGATTCGCTGCCTGAAGTTCACTTTTTGCCGGTGAAGTTGTCGTATTCTTTGACGCTGATCGATTCTTCGCTGAAGGTCAGCAGATTGTGCACTGCCGGCGCTTCTAGTGGTTTGAAACTGGCACTTCTCAGGTTGGTTGGGTCCCAGAGGCGGCGGCGCAATGTATTCTTGCCGGTATGGGCACCAGAAATAAAATATTCAGGTTCTTTTGCTGCCAGTCTGATGACGCCGCCATAGACACGTTGAATGATGAAACCCGGCTGGCGCATATATTCGAGCCCGCCGGCATTACCGATCTCGTCATCTACTTTGTCGGCAGAATTGCCGATCTGCCAGCGCGATGACCGCCAGGCCGAGCTTACCAGAGATGCGTTTACAGTTATTTCCGGCATATAGATAGCGTCGTTGGGGTCTTTTTTCGCCTCTTCGAACAGGTGGCGCATAATGCCCATGGCGCCGCAATTCGGCATCGGGCCGTTCTCTTCTTCAAGCATCGCCTGTTTCCAGGCCATGGCGAAAACCTGATCCTGTTCGGTCATAGTCAGGTCACCGGCACTTCTGATAGAAGTTTTCAGGGCTTCAATAATGTCGTTTCGAACTTTTTCGTCGCGAATACCAAACCTGGGTCGGTCAGCCGAACCCGGCGTAAAGAAATTGATGACATCTTCCATTTTCGACTGGTATAAACCGCCGCCATTCAGTTCTTTATTATTGTAAAGAAAGGCCATGGTGCCGTATCGGGCCTCAAAGTTGCCGTCGACACCGAGTTCACCGAGGCCAATCAGGGATTTGCGGTTATCGGGGTTAAGCGGGCAGAGGAGTGTCTTGATTTCGGCTTCGATCTCGGGAGTTGAAGGATGCAGAGCCTGCGCCAGGCAGAAAAGAAAATACGGCTTTATCTCGTTCAGAGCAAACAGAGTCGGGCGCGAAACATCTATGAGGACACGCCCTTCTGACATGATCAGGGCACCGACCTTGTTACGGTCTTTGCCGTTTTCGATCGGGTATTTGTAACGCATATAGCTGTTATCTTCATAAATCTGCACGGTTCTTGGGTTCTGGTTAAAATCTCCGCCAATGACAATATCTTTTGTGCTGTAGATCGTCACGGTGCGGTCTGGGCAACCCCAGATACGCAGCGGCACATCGGCGTAAATCAGAATCTTGTCGCCCTTAAGCTTGCGGATGACTTCGGGTTCGTCTGAGCTGAGACTGTAATCAGTTTCTGCGCCAGCTTCTTCACCATCGGTTTCAGGTGGGTCGGCATCGGTTTCACTGCTCCCGGAGGCATTTTCGGGTTTGGCACCCTTAAAATCACCAAAGTCGATATCGACATAGCGGCTGCGCGTATCATAAGGATTTTTATATTTACCGGCCGGCATAACCTTTTCGTCGATTGTCAGACCGTAAGATTTGCGGTAACGCTCGGCAGTCGCCTTGATTCTTTCGCGCGGCAGCCGGGCAAATTTGATCGGGTGGGCCCCATGGGCGCCATCGAGCAGGTAGCCGTCATGGGTCTCGAACTTGCTGATCTGAACTGAATCATTGGCAGGGGAAAGGGTCATGCTGGTATTATTGGCGAAACCAATGCGGGTATCTTTCAGTGCCCTTATCATGCCGGGGGTTTCGATTTTTTCCATTTCGAACAGCTCATTACCACGGCAGCCACCGCCGGCGGTATTGAAAGTTATCCAGTGATGACCATAAAGTCGCCCGGTTCTGAGATGGTTTTCGCGGTCAAGATATGGCCCGAGAGCTCCCAGATCAAGCATTTCACCGTCATAAAGAAGGTTTTCAGTTGCCGGGTAGCGTCGCTCTATCAGAGCGGTTATTTTACGGCAGGTTGTCTCGTTGATGCCCCAGCCGGCGCCGACTTTAACAACCACTTCAGCACGGGCATACATTTCGCCCTCTTTGAGGGTTTTGGTTTTGGAGTTTTCGCGCGCCCCGTAAACCAGGGCAAAGCGGGCCTTGAATTCACCGGCATCTGAGCCGCCGGAATAAATGCCATTTTTAACGCCGTCGAGATAGATTTTATCCATTTTACCGATCAGAGTTTCGCGGCTCTTGACCGGGCTGACCCAGTAGGCTCCCTCTTTGTCACGAAAGTATCTGTGGGTGTTATAAGCCCGGTTGGCATTCAGTTCGGCTATTATGCAGTTCAAAGCGGCCTCGCCAAGATTCGAAGCCACGAAACGTCTGACATCTTTTGACTGCAGCTGATGATGCCCTGATTTTACCCTGGCGAAAATACTGAAAAAGATCAGCAGCAGAGCGGCAAACCCTATAACAATAAGGTAGCCCGAGCCTTTCCGCCTGTTTGCATATCTGATCATGGGTTGGTGAAAATCTCTTTTCCGCGTTTGTAAAAGCTTGTGTTCATCGATACGTTGTAAACCTGCCCGGTCTCAGTTTCTTTGCGGGTGCGCTCCAGAACCATTTTAACATGAACCAGACTGTTGCCGGTGCCTGACTCACTCAACGCAACCGGCAGCAGCAGGCGGTCTTTCGCCGCGCCGATATTAGAAGGTTTGAAAGGTTTTCTGGCGGTTCTGAAGACGACCATTTCTCTGACGTTGTCGACAAGCACCTGGCGTTGAGTATTCTTCTGACCTGGTTTTTCTTCGATACTGACAGTTCTGATCAGCCGATATCTCGGGATCGTCTGCGATTCAGGGCCTTCGATTTTTTCAAGCTCATAGACAATCTGGCGCTTAGCGGAAATCTGTCCGCCAAGCGGGCTGTTAAAAGGAATCTGCGGATCGAGAGCCGAGCTCTGAACCTGCAGAATAACACCTGGTCTGGTCGTCAATGAAGCGATATTACTTGAAAAAATCGGTACCGGTTTGAGAATAGTGGTTGCCTCACGGATATCGTCGCCCATAAAGGTGACAACCTTGCGGAATCCCTCGTTGACGTGAATAAATTCAAGCGACTTAGTAACCACTTCAGTCTGTGAGAAGAATATACGATAAGCGAACAGTAGAATCAGTGAAGAAACGGCAACGGCAATCAGGGCTTCAACGAAAGTGAAGCCACCGGTGGTTCTCGTATTTCTGATCTGATGCAGCATATTCATCATCAATTCATGTTCGCAATCGTTGACGTAACTACGAATGGTTCGGGTTTACCGCCGTCGAGGGGTTTCCAGTTAACGGTCACTTTTATCAGTTTCAGACCCACTGGTCTTTTGCTGTCTTCAGCAGCCATTACATCGGTTATTTCGACTTCGCGGCGGTATTTGATGCCGCCCGACTCAAACTCCGGCGAAATCGGGTCGTGCGGGCCCGAAGAAAGATTAAAATCACTCTCAACACTTTTATTGCCTGCGTCAGCGTCGTCGAGAAGAGTGAAGGGAGCTGAACGCGCAATTTCGATGGACTGCTGGGCAAGGGCCACGGCAATGCTGTAATCACGCAGTTTTTTTGACTGATTGAGACTGCTTGAAAAAATAATTGCGAGCGTAAAGAGAATCGAAAGCAGCAGAATGGTTATCAGCAGTTCAGGCAGGGTATAACCACCGGACAATGGCCGGCCGTTTCCTGAATTTGCGGGCCTGAAGCTAAAAAGCATAATATTCTCTGCCGTAATCGTACTTCCTGACAAAATTCCTGGTAGACTTGCGACAAAACTTTTGAGATTCTATTTTTAATAAGTTATCATTAAAGAAGTATCTGCGTAAACAGGCAAGGAGTATGAAGATGAAATTTTTCGCAAGATCTGGCTTCGCAAAACTCGGTATGGCAGTTGCATTTATGGCCGGCGGCGCAGTATTTGCCGGTGACTGGGTGCAGGTTCTGCCGGCCAAAGCTGGTTATGAACTGATTAAAAAATCAGGAACCGGCCGCGAAAAATATACACAATTCGGTGAAACCATGATCATTCATGGTGGCGAAATCTTCAACGACGCAGCCAACAAGTCTGCCCCGACCGATTCATACCCGGTGCGCCCCGGCGAAAAGCTTATCATGGTCACCAGCAAAGACCCGGCGATTCTCGACGCCACCTTCCCTGGAGCCAGAGAAGTTTTCAAAGGCAACGGCTTTATCGTGCTGCTTGCCGGCGAAACCGCAGCGATGAATATCAATGCCAAAAGCTCTGATTTTACAAGAGTTGACCCGGTACCTGGCAATACAGTAGTTCTCACAGCACCGGTCAGAGGCAACAAAGACACCTTCAAGACCGACGACGAAATTGCCGGATTTATCGACAAACTCGACATGAAAACCTTCATGAGCGATCTCAACGACCTGGTAAATTTCAAGACCAGATACACCTATGTTGCGCCGGCGCAGCAGTCGGTCGACCACTGCCAGAAGATACTTGAAGGCATGGGCTACAAGGTATGGCAGGCTCAGTTCAGCATGGGCGGCAGCAATGCCAACAATCTGATTGCCGAAATCAAGGGCACCGACGAAGAAAAATACGGCCAGATCATGATGGTAGGTCATCTCGACAGCATTTCGCGCCAGCCGAAAACCAACGCCCCCGGTGCCGACGATAACGGCAGCGGCGCAGCCGGCGTCATCGCTCTTGCCAGAC
>ENA-UOWO01004584-UOWO01004584.1-activated-sludge-metagenome-genome-assembly--contig:-NODE-4584-length-15168-cov-5.860650_pt1 | contig 15168 bp, 4 predicted proteins | sample MGYA00238148_ERZ761564 | MGnify/ENA primary metagenome ERZ761564 (study PRJEB28885, sample SAMN05720194) | activated sludge metagenome | isolation source: Anaerobic digester | place: USA...
TACCATGACGCCTGTTGGGACAGTGTTGGGCCACGTGGGTCTGGGTGGTGCCGACCCTTCCGACTTCAACAACAGGGCCGTCACGGTTTCGCCCTTCAACTGGGAACAAAGCGTGGCAGGCACAGGCAATGATGCCACTTGCCGCGTACCAGCGACATCGGCGAACCTTCCACCTGGGCTCACCTTCACTTGGACACCTCCTGCCTGTTCGGTCTACGACATCGTTGTTGATGGCTTCGACTTCGTTGATGGTGGCTTGAACGCGACCCTATCATGGTCGCCGAACCCCGATGCCACAGCGTACGATTATGTGATCACCGCAGGTGGTCCTGATGAAACACCCATCGTGTCCGGCTCTGGTCTCTCCGGTACTTCCGTTGAACTGGTCGACCTTCCCACCGGTGTGCTTTACGCATACGTCCGTGCCAATTGTACAGGACAGACCCCGGCATGGAGCGCGCCACACCCCTTCGATACCGACGTATACACCGATGTGGTCTGTGGCACTCCGCCGATCGAGGAGGCCTATTGCTACGCCAACTTTGAAGAACGCACGTGGACCTACCTCAGCTCAACGGCCGATCCTCTCCGGCTCATCTTCAGTGCCGGTGTGATGAGCGTGGGCGACGTGCTAACGGTACATGATGGTCCTGATGCCGCCGCGCCTGTCCTTTTCTCCAGTACGATCACGCCTGTTCTTCCCGCTCAGGTGGTGAATTCCACCGGTGGTGTGATGACCATGCGCATCATCGCCGATGATGTTGGCAGTTGCGATGATCTGGAGTTCATCGAGCCCGTGGAGTGGGAGGTGGGTTGTTTGGATTGCGACCCGGTATTGGCAGGATATTCCGTGAACACCGACTGCGAAGAAGAGGAATTCACGGTGAACGTGACCCTCTTCAACATGGGTTCGACCCCGTCGGTCGTCATCACGGCGAATGCGACAGCTACACCTGTGACCGCCAATGCCCCGGGACAATACAACATCGGTCCATTCCCCATCGATTCGCCTGTCATCGTCACTGCAGGGGACCCGGTGAACGCTTACTGTAGCTCGATCTCCCAGGCACTGATCAATACGCCGTGTCCGGTCGTGAGCTGTGGTCCCGATGAATACACGTATTGCTATTTGGACGATGATGCCGGACAGTGGGTGTATCGCGCCACCTCGGCCGAACAACGTATCGGTGTCCGATTCATCAGTGGTACGTTGGCTGGCACGGATGCGATGCGCGTCTATGATGGTGACGATATCTTCTCGTCGGTAGTCCTGCACGAGTCAACGGGTGGTGACCTGGCCGGTGTATTGGTCGTGTCATCGGAAACTAGCAATACCATCCTGATCGAAGCCGCGAATGGTTCTGCAGGAAGTTGTGTAGGAGGTCAAGCGTCCCCGTGGAACTACATCATTTCCTGTTATGATGGCTGCGAAGGCCCTGAAGCCGCTTTCGATGTGGTGGATGATTGTGATGGCGGAACCTTCATGGTGGAGGTTGACCTGATCGCGCTCGGTACGGCAGAACAAGTCGTCATTCGCAACAACGCTGGTGCGCCTGAAGTCACAGCCAGTGGCGCTGGTCCGCAGATGATCGGCCCATTCGAGATCGGGACCTCCGTCGTTCTGGATCTGGAGGGCTCAAGTGAGTTGTGCTCACTGACTTCATCGGTCTTGACCACCGGCTGCCCGGTGGGTGTGGCGGAACACGCTCAAGATGGACTTTGGATATACCCGGATCCCGGGGTCGGGCCGTTCAATGTGATGTTACCTCGTGGTTTTGGGGGAAGCATCGAGCTGAGCGTGTACGACCTGTCTGGGCGCCGGGTCATGCTGGAACGGCTGACGGGCCATAGCGGACAGGTCATCCGCCTGGATCCGGGAGCCGTGCCGGCGGGCAGTTACGTGGTGATCATGCGTGATGCGGAACGCATCGTATCCGGTACGCTGCGCGTGTTGCGCTGATCGATCCTCCTCTCGCTGCCTTTCTCTCGGGGAAGCCGCCTATCTCAGGCGGCTTCTTCGTTCCACGTCGGCTCGATCGATCCGACCTTGGGCCGGAGGTGTTTCGTAAGCCCGTCACTTCCGGATCAACGAGGTTCTTAGCCTTTCCATCGTCATTGGTGATGCATCTTTTCATCTAGGACGGTCGCGAACAGAGGCACGTGCGAACTACAGCCGGCAGCACAGGCCGATGGCAAGCTTGTGGATCTCTACCCAGCTCGGCTTGGAATGTCGCGGAATGAATGGCGATGCGTGCGAGCGGTCAACCCTTGATGAACCGTGCGGAGATGACTTCGCCTTTCACATCGACAGACCGGATGATGTAAGTGCCGCGTGCCAAGTCGGACACATCCAGGGTGATCTGGCCAGCATCGCTAGTCTCGCTCCAATTCTGATGATGGACCACACGACCTGTGGCATCGATCACGGTCACATATACCACGCTTGGTTGCGAGGGTCCGTAGCTCAAGTGGATCTCCGCACCTGCTGGATTCGGGAAAACGACCATCCGATCGGCTGATCCGAAGACCACCACCTTCACATCACTGTACTCCACCGCGTCATCCTTGTCCACCATCTTCAATCTGTAGTAGTTCGTGCCCAGGAGTGGTGCCTCATCCGTGAAACCATAATCCCTGCGCACAACGGAAGTGCCTGCTGCAGCGACATGGCCGATGGTCTTGAAGGTGATGCCGTCCATGCTGCGCTCCACCGCGAAATGATCACTGTTCCGTTCCGTTGCCGTAGACCATCCCAGCTCGGCATCTTCCCCATTCCGCCACGCATCGAATGCGATGAGTTCAATGGGCAGGATGAGTTGGGTACAATCAAGGATGGTGTTGTCGGTGACCCCCGAACTGTTCAACAAACTGGTCCATTGCAGGCTGAATCGACGAAAATTCTGCCTCCTGATGATGGGGGGATACGGTGGCGAGGTGACCGGGATGTCCATGTTCACCACATAGAGGAGATAGACATGGTCCTGCAATACGGGCAGCGAGCTCAGCCAACCGAAGCCTCCAGTGCCTTCGCTCGTGCGGTTCGGCAGGTAGGGGAGGAGGCCGGTACGTGCAGCTACCCGGGCACTGGAGCAGCGAATGGGAGCCGAGGTGGGTGAGCAGATGGAAGGTGACACGTTCGGTAACAGGCCCACCGGTTGAGCACCTGCATCCCATATGGCGAAATCGATGTCCTCGGTCGGGGAGAGAAGGCCTTGCAAGGTGAAGCTCACTTCTCCATCAGCTTGCGCGCGGAAGATGAACCAGCGACCAGCGCGGTTCTCGTTCTGCAAGCAACCACGATTCTCCACCGTAAGGTCCGTGATGTAACCTCGGTAACCACTGTCGTAGTCAAGGAACGTTGTATCGACAATTGCTGACGGACCACAAATGGTCCGTGAACCCAGACAATCCTCGCGCGCAGATGCATAGGGGGCGCAAGAGTTGACCGTGTAGGAGTATGCTGGACCTGGGCTCGGACCGGTCACAGCGCCGCCACCTCGGTAGACCCAAGTGGGGATCTCACCTAACTGAGCACCGTCGTAAGTGTACCAGATCCCGCCGGTGAGGGCTGTGTTGTAGTAGATGAACGTGACCGTAAGACCGCCGGGAACTTCCACGAGGACGAATTCGTTAGGTTCGCCCATGGTCGTGGTATAGTCCGTCGTATCCGGCCCGATGGCGACACGCATGGTCTGCGAACCACCAGTACCATCGTATGACATGCGAAGAAGGTAGAAGCAGTTGCCCGGATCCGGTTCCGGATTGGTCAAGCAGATATAGAAGATCCCCGTCTGCGATCCTGAAGTTCCTTCTCCCCACACACGCACGTAGTAGGTGTTGCCTGGTACCAGGTCCGTTCGGATGATATATGCGCCGAGGCCGGGTCCATGATCATCATCGCAATCGACCAAGGTCAGAGGCCCGTTGCAATTGCCGGATGCTGCGGTGTACAAAGCTGCCGCCGCATCGAATACGGGGATGCTGGATGTGTTCCCGTTCACATGGATACCCACTGTGCCGTTCGCTGGCGCCACGAACTGATACCAGACATCACGGCTCGTGGTGGATGAGAAGGTGCCACATCCAGGCTGAGGAACTCCGGGTGCTGTGCATGCTGTGTTATCGTTGAAGGTGACGAGGCCGCTCGTATAAGCCGGACAGGCACCAAAGCTCAATGACGTGGCGGTGCAAGGGAGGTTGTTCGCGATGGTACCGGGTGTGCCGGCAGGGTTGGTCACGCGTAATCGGAACGCACCATAGCGCGATGAACCTGATGTGCTTTGTGATTCGATGGTCGGATAGGCCCGTATGTAGACAGTGGATCCTGGCGTTAAACATCCGATCGTCGCCAAGGTCGCTTCCGATGTGCTGGTCAAGGTCGTCGATACGCATGCGATCTCGCTGAACTGGCTGTAATCCGAGCAGGTCCCCGCTGCACTGTACATGGCGAATCCGATCCGGTTGATCCGGCGCGATGCGGTAAGGCCTTGTGATGCGATGAGTCGGATGGATCCGGATGCGGGCACCGTGGCCCTGAACCAGACATCGCCGCCTCGGTACGAACCGCAACTGGGGTCGTAAGGGAATGCCTCGTTGCAAGCGAAAGTGGTGTAGAACGTGGCTAAAGCACCACCAACCGATAGTATGGTCGCGGGTGTCGGGGTGGCATACACACCACAGGGGGTGTCAGCGATATCCCTCCGCGTGGCGAGGTCACCCCAATCCTGGCCCTGCACACAGACACTGAAGGTCTTGGTGCTGGAACTGACGCCTTCATCCCAGACCCGCAGGTAGATCTTGCTGCCTGCAGGCACACAGGTCGCTTCAAGGGTGGGGTTCGTGAGCGAGTTGGTCAGGTTACCACCTACAGCACAATCGATCAGTTGGAAAGGACCTGCGGCAGAAGCGGCCAGGTAAGCTGCCATTCCGCCGTTGGTCAATGGATTGGATGAGCCATCCTTCAAGGTCACGCGGAAGCGGATGTCACCCGAAGCTGGAACGTCGATACGATACCAAACATCGCTGGTGGAGCCTGCTGTGAAAGAGCCGCACAGCGCTGCAGGAATGATCGTGGTCGGGGTGTTCGTGGCACCAGCGAGTGTTCCGCCCGTGGTTTCCGAACCGTTCGTACAGATCGTGATCTGGTCAGCCGCGTTCAGGGTGAACGGAAGTGAGGTGGTCGCGTCCGACGGATCATTGCTTTGGAACTGCCCCTGGGCCGCCCCAACGAATAGGAGGACCACGATCAGCAGGGCCGAACGGAAGGCTCCAGCTCGCTGCAGAAGTCGTCCAGAATGGACGCTACCTTCCGGACCGGAGAGCGGAAAGTCCGGTGGATGCGCATATCGGTGGAGCTCGGGCGACTTTTCAACCCTAGCCGGACCCGAAGATCGTGAGAGGAACATGAGCGTGAGAGGGTGAGAGAAAGAGAGAACGTGAGAGACGAAGGTTGAGAGACCTTCGGTTCACAATATTACCACAGAATGCTGACTTTCCGCCCGTTGGGTCGTGACAGGATCCGCTGCTGGCCTTTGAAAGCCAATGGGTCAGAGGGCCGGGGTGAACGGACCCCGGTCCAACCAAGTCCTTACGCATCCTGACGGGTCGGCTGGCGATGCATTTCATCGATCGGCCGCATGCAATATGGCCAGTGTCTTGTTGACGTTTGAAAAGTCGATGTGTTGCCTGATCATTGCGGCTTTCAGCTGCCCATTGCGCAACTTCAAATGATACTGGAACACATGCTTCCGTTCCATGACGTAGCACGTTGCTGCACTACGAACGACTCCGAGCGTATCGTTCGGGACCTGGAACGTGGAGGTTATGCCGCGTAGAACGAATACCCGCGATCGGACCCTTGCTCCCTATGCAACGCCGTGAGCAACCCTAGTTCTTCATGAAGCGGATACGCACTTGGTCACCTGATTCTACCATGAGTTCCAGCAGGTATGCGCCACTGGCGAGGGGCGACACATCGATAGAGCCGTCATTCGGCCGTGAGCCCGTCAGCATGATGCGTCCGTCCATGTCCGTGATACGCCAGCTGCTCCACACGTCCTGGGCCGTTATCCGGAGCTGATCGATCGCGGGATTGGGATACAACCCGATGGTGCCGGCGTTCAACTCATCCAAGCCAACACCAAGAAGGAGTTCGATCTCCACGGTCACGGAGCAGCCATTCGAATCAGTAACAGTCACCTCGTAGTCGCCGGCGGACAAACCAGTCTGGGATGTTCCTGTCACAAGCTCGCCGTTCAAGGTCTGCTCGTAGGGTGGGACACCGCCGAAGATGGTCCAGGACAGCCCGCCATCCGCACCACTGACCGCGTGTTCCGGGACGACCACCACGAGCACCGGATCCGGTTCGGATACATCCACCGACCCCGATGACGTGCATCCGTTGATGTCGGTGAAGGTGAAACTGAAGCCACCCGCGGAAACTCCCGTCAACAGCTCTCCTTCTTGACCTGAGCTCCATGTAACGAGTTCAGCTGGCGTTCCTACCAGGTTCACGAGCTCGATGCTCCCGCTTGCCTCTCCGGGGCACAAGGGATCCACCACGTTCGCGATGACCTCGGGCACGGCTCCGATGATCACGTTCACCGTATCGGTGTTCGCGGTGATGCCGAATGCGTTGGTTACCGTGGCATGGATGGCGCCGCTCGACACCACCGCGATGTCCGGCGTGTCCTCACCGGTGCTCCAGAGGTAGGATCCAACCTCGTTCACCGCAAGTGATACGGTTGATGGATTGCAAACCACCAAGCCTCCTTCTGCTGCGATCCGGGGTATGAATGTCTCCCCTTCGGTGAACTGGTACAACGTATCCACGGGTAGGTCGAAGTACCGATCAACGTGCCCACTGAGGTACTGGACAACGACCGAGTCGATGATCGTAGCCTCGCCAAGCCCGAAATGCACGTTGTGTGAATTCTGTCCGAGGTAGTTCTCGCCGCATACCGTGTAATGACTGTAGCGCTTTCCTCCAGCGTGTACATGGATCCATGTGCCGATGCCCTGTCTGTTGGAGACCGTGCCTTCCACGCCGATGCGGACATGGCTCGCCGTTCCGCCGTTATTCAACCATAGTTGGGGAGGAAAGGGCTCCTGACCATGAACGACAAGGTCCGCATAGCCATCACCATTCAGATCGCCGCGTGCGACGCTGTGCGTGTGCCGTACCAGATCACCATCGAACAACTCGGGTGCAGCAACGAACCCGGTGCCTCCCTGATTCTTGAAGAACAGGTCCGGCTTAGCGGGTATCACGGGCACGACATGTTCGTGCGTTCCCATGTACAGGTCTTGGTAACCGTCATTGTCGTGGTCGATCCACAGACCACCCCAGCCCCACTCGAATACGTCAAGACCGAATTGGTTCGATGATTCCGCATAGACCCCGGCCCCATCGTTCACCATGAGCATCTGTCTGGCATTGTTGACCTGCGGGTAAATGCCGGTGTTGGTCATGAAGATGTCCTGGTCACCGTCCACATCGAAATCGCTCATGGAGATGCTCATGCAATGCTCTGGTCCTTCGAAAAGACCGCGTTCCACGCTGATGTCGGTGAACGTGCCATCATGGTTGTTCCGGAAGAGCGCATTACCCGGCATGAAGTCGTTGATCACGAAGATGTCCTGCCATCCGTCCTGGTCCACATCCAGCCACATGGATTGGAACGAGGCCTTCATGCCATTGCCGGTGCCCGACCCGATCGTGACATCGGTGAACGTACCGTCACCGTCGTTGTGGTAGAGGTGATTGATCTTCGCATAGGTGTAGGCCTCGGTCTCGTAGATGTACGTGCAGACGTAGAGGTCCAAGAAGCCATCGCGATCGTAGTCACCAAAAGAGGCTCCCCAGTATTTCCCGATGCTTTGAACGAAGCCGGCGACCGCTGTCATGTCCGTGAAGGTGCCATCACCGTTATTATGAAAGAGGTTCACCCGTCCGAGGAAGGTCGTGACCAGGAAGTCCGAGTCCCCGTCGTTGTCCACATCGGCCCACAATACGGCCTTGGCACTCCCTGTGGTCAGTCCGATCAGCTCCACAGGCTCCAACGATCCTCCATTGTTCCGAAAGAACTTCAGCGTTCCGTTCCGGTTGCCCAAAGTGAGGTCATCGTCCCCATCACCATCGAAGTCGTGGAAGCTCACACCCGTTCCGATGTCGAAGTATTGTGAAGCTGCAGGGACGAGTAAGTCCAAACCGTTCTGGGTACTGACATCCGTGTAGCCTTGGGCGCTCAGGTCCAATGATGTCAACCGCGCTGCGATCAGCAGCAGGGTCGAACGAAGGATCGTATTTCTGATCATGGCTTTGGACGTGTTGATCGTGAGGAGGGATGTTCGGTACTAGTGCGCGATGATGATGAATCTGCCGGTCTGTCGTTGAGTGCTCGAGATCAACACGAGCTCATAGGCGCCAGCCGCTAAAGAGGGCATCGCCAGGTCAAGCACACCACCGCGGCTCAGCAGCGCAGGTTCGTGGTACACCGCGCGACCGGCAGCGTCCAACACGATGATCTGGTGGCTGCCCGTGGGGTCAGAGGGCATGATCCGTAGTGATCCCCCGGATGGTAGCGGATTCGGACTGAAGATGAGCGCAGAACCCACCGACATTTCGTTGATGCCCACGCCGGTCAGGTTCACGTCGAGCACATCCGGTATCGTTCGCGCCACCATGGTGTTGCCAGCCTGATCCCGAGCTTGGCTCACCTCTACATCCACACCGTTCTCATTAACTAGGGAAGCTTGCACCCCATGGACCGCTTCATGCGTGGATCCATTGGACCAGGCCGATGTGACCGGATCAAGGATCAGCGATCCCGAAAGCGTTCCACCGAAGACGATGTGCGGAGGTATGTCAGCGTCCATCACTTCATCGAAGGTGGTGGTCAGGATCAGACCTTCGGGCCCGACCTGTGCATCGGTGACCACCGAAGGGTCGGCCATGACCGAAAGGAGTCGCGGATTCCGTGTGTCCACGACAAGGCTCAGACCTGCGAGTGTTCCTGCGGGTATCCGGTTACCGAGCAGGTCTCGAGCCAGTGAGATCTCGATGTCCACGCCGCTCACCTCCACTTCCAGATCGAGCACTTGGAACACCGCGTTGAACATCGTGGGGGCGATCCAGCTGCTCTGACTTGGGGAGTAGATCAAGCTACTGCCCAGCTCCTCCGCCTGTGTTGTGGCGATGAAGGGTAGTACGTCCGTGTCCATGGCCTCGGAGAACGTCAGCTCCACCGACCATCCGTTCGATCCCACGGATCCATCATTGATCATCGTGGTGGTCGGATCGACCGATGATATGGAAGGCTTGCGCGTATCGATGCTGAACACATCTTCCCACACCTCGGCCACCACAGTATTTCCCGCAGCATCCCTGAGGTCCTCCACATTGATGGCCAAGTCCGGATATTCCACCTCGTTCGCCGATAGGGAGTAGGTGATCTGGCATGTATGGTCGTCGTTCCACAGGCTCATCAACGCAACACGCACCAACGACCCATCCAGCGGGTCTGCGCCGTTAAAGGTGATCGTCGGGGAGATGGTCTGGTCCATGGCCTCGTCGAAGGTCAAGGTCAGCCTTTGAGCGATTGACCCAATGTCGTCCGTAGTGAGGACAGGATCCAGCGCTTCGAGGGTCAAGGTCGTTGGGGCTTTCAGGTCGATGGCGAATACCTCTTCGGCCGTGAACGGCACTTGGATGTTCCCGACCGCATCGGAAGAGCCCACCGCAGTAACGGTGATCGCTGGGATCTCCAGTGCATCGTCCAATAAGGTATAGACCGCCGTGTACTCTTGATCGGTGATCCAAGCACTCTCCGCTTCTTCAAGAAGTAGCAGAGCCGTAGGGTCAGGTGTTCCTGTGAATGTGATAGTGGGCTGCGTGGAGGGGTCGCCAGGTTCGTCGAACCGAACATGCACACGGACAGCCCCGGGGCCGATCTCATTCCGCGTGTAGACCGGTCGTTCAGCGGTGATGGAGACCACTTCCGGGAAGCGCGTATCGATGATGAACGCGTCAGCTTGGGCGTAAGGGGCCATCGTACGACCCTGGGCGTCCATTGCTCCGTTCGCGATCAGATCGATGTCACGCAGATCATGTTGGCCGACCAATAGAACCGTCGACACCTCCAACCGATCGGGCGCGATCCACGTCTGCGTGAGGGGGGCCAAGCTCGGCGTGGCCATGGGGTCATCTGAGGGAAAGGAGATGACTAGTGAGGATGCCGGGTCCATGGACCGATCGAACTGGAAGACCATGGTGAAAGGAAGTCCGGCCTGAGCTGGACCAAGGATGTCATGGTTGATCGTCGTCTGAACCACACGCGGCGGCCCTTCGGTGAAGTACTGGTTGGCGAGAACGACTACTTGAGGTCCTAGCTGCATACCGATCGTACGCCCCGGGATGTCGTCCATCGCCGGATGGATCCCGCCCCAGATGCGCGATAGACTGCATGCATCCGACGCATCGCGGTACGTGGCCCATTGGAGTTTTACCTCCTCATCCGGTCCATCCTCGAACACGAGGAATTCATTCTGCGGGATCACGTATTCGATCATCCCGCCAGGGAAGTATGGGCTGCCGGTGATCGCAGTGAGCACTTCGGCGGCCGTGCGTGAATACGTGCTGTGTCCCGAGATGAAACCTGCGAAGGGAGGTGTCACGAAAGTTGGGCGCTGGTAGGGCCACCAATCCTCCGCGAGTATCCATCCTACTCCGGCCACATCACTGCTCGGGTTGGTCACATACGATGGTCCGCGGTAAGTGTAGAGTTTGATCTTGTAAAGGTCTTCTTGTCCCGGTCCTTCCAGCGGATCTCCCGGCAGCACCTGTTCAATGAAGCCCGGTACGATCGGCATTCCGGCAGGATCGTAGCGAGGCCCTTGCGGATCGGAGCATTGCCCCCGGTCACCCATGAAGCGTACTGCGCTCACAGGTCGCACCGAATCGTAATATCCTTTGATGCCCCAGGCGGTGATGGCGGCATCATGCATGGCACTGCCCAGTGCGAAATGTGACTTCACGTCGTATTCGAGCGTATCCAGCTCCGGACCCGTTCCCATCCAACGGCGATGGAATCCTGGAAGGTCCATCACGTTATGGAGGATCTCGAACCAGTGGCCGGGAGGTGTTTCGCTGTCCACCCCATCGGCCCAGAATTCAGCCAATACACGGGTGTAGTTCCCTCGATCCGCAAGATTCGGGGCGTACGGTTGTCCTGTCACGGGATTGATGGAATGTCCAGGACTGTTATCTCCACCATTGAGCAGGTCGTAGAAACTCGCATATTCCTCCGGCGTGGTGGGGTAATTGGAACTATTGCCGATCGAGGCCGGCGATATGTCCCAGGTCACATCCTGAGCGGGGTCCAGATGCGACTGCCAGATGCTCACCATCACATGGTTCCACTTGAAGAAAGACTCCAGGCCGGCTGATGAGGACATATCCAATTGTGCGGGTTCGCCGGGATCCAAATACACCCTCCAGGCATGACCATCGCGTGTGTGTATCGTGCTTTGCGCTGCGGTGAGGCTGAAGGGTTGAACGTTCCCCCATTCCGCACCTACGAACGGTGGGGTCGAAGACACCGGATTTCCCGCTTGGTCGATGGATGTCGGAAGCGTGATCGGCTGCCATCGGTTCGGATCCGCCATGGCCGGATTGCCAGGTAGGATCATTTGTAGGCTGGCGTTCGCAGGCGTATAGTATTGATTGGCGTAATTGCCGCTTTCGTTACTGCCATCCTGCAAGCCGAAGGTGATGTAATGATGGGCGATGTAGTTGCCCAGCGCAGCCGGCCCTCCGTTCGATGGGTCCATCCCTGTGAAGGTCCGATCATAGCCCAAGCTGTCCATCAAGTGGTTCAGCCGGGCGGAGGTGACCTCGAAGCCCGGAGAGTTCAGGAACCGATGCCGGAGCAATCTGTAGGTGGCGAAGCTCATGGCCTCTTTCTGAGCAGCCGTGCGATCCGATGGTGTGACCAAGGCAGGGAAGGGGCAGGTGTAGTTCCCATTCGTACGGCCGAGCAGCCAAGGCTGCGCGTTCGGCACGTAAGCGGCCCAGGCATCATACATGGCGGCGTTCACATGGAATAGGTTCCGTGCGTGCACTGGAGGACGTGCCAAGTCATTGCGAATGGCCTTCAGAGTCTGGTCGTTCCATACCCGTACCAAACTGTGTTGAGCGGATGCCAGCTCCGGTGACGCTAGCGCAGTTAGCGCCAGGAGAAGCTGTTTCATCAATGGCAGGATCGCTCTAGAGTACCCTTGGTTGACCATCATCGGGTGGTTTTGGAAATTCTGGAACTTTTCAGATCAGTCGCCACTTTGTCCTATCGTTCCACATCCGTGCTCATCCGTGTGCAAGAGCGAAGGCCAGAGTACATGGTGCTGCCATCTGGTTCGAAAGCAGCAGAACACGACCATGGCGAAAGCCCGGAGTGATACATGCGCAAGAAGACGTGATACCGAGAGAAGAGAGAGGTGCACGGTGAGGACATGCACATTGCAAGGATAATGATTCCTTTGATCCGAATGCAAATCGCTTGCACCATGGATCGTCCGGGTGTCCACCGTGCGATCTGGGCCATGACCGGGATGGATCGGGATGTTCTTGCCATACCGGATCAAGGACATACATGAGGTGTTGGATCGCGCACCTTGCGGCCTTGGTTGAGAAATAAATCAGCGGATACTTGCATTTTGCGTTCCCAAACCCTTTACATTGGCTTCGCTCTAGACGTACCACTACTCTCAATCTCATCTCTCACCTCTCTTACACCCCCACTCTCTTCCCTCCAACTCTTCCTTACACACTGCTCGGTTCGCCCGTCACACGGTAAGTGTGGCTGCAACTGATGCTACGGCTGCGCCGGATCTTCCGCCTCTACGGTCGGTCCTACCTGCGGATGGCGTGCACCCTTGCTCGCTCTCCTGTCCTTTCACTCTCATAAACCAAACCCGTCTCTCAATGAACTTTACCCAACGGATCCTCGGATCCATTCAGCTGGCAAGCCGCAAAGGGCGTGCGTTCGCCTTGGGCGCGCTCTCCCTAGCGGTCTGTGGCGATAGCGCCGCCCAGCTAAGCACATTACAGGGCAGTTACGATCTCTCGGTCGCCTCGGGCACCTATACTCCACTCGTCGGTGGAGAGGTGAGCTATTCCTACACCCCGCCCGGTGTCGCGGGCTTCTTCGGTACCACGTACAACAACGTGTTCTATTACCCGGATCCAGGACTGCTGAACGGCTTGGCGAACAATTCCGCCGATCCGTTCCTTGCTTCCGGTTATCCGTTGCCCTTCCCGTTCACCTTCAATGGTGTAACATGGGACCGTGTCGCGTTCGCCAAGGCTGGCTACATCTCGTTCGGTAGTTCTTCTTTGGCCATACCGGTGTGGATGCCGCAGCACGGTGGATCGGAGATCTTCAACTCCGCTACCACGCCGTTCTCGTCGGGTACCACCGCATATGCTCGTGGTGAGGTGTTGGAGCAGCGCTCGCGCGTCGGCTTCGCCCATACCGGTGGCCCATGGGGTAAGAGCCCTGGGGTCATGCTCATCAAAGTGGGCGTCCAAGGCACGGCACCGAACCGCACGTACGTAGTGCAGTACGAGAATTTCGAAACAGGGAACGCTGCCATGACCGGCAACTTCCAGATCCGATTGAGCGAAGGTGGCGGTAACCCCAACAACCAGACCGTCTCGATCGCGTTCGGATCCTTCACTTGGCCTACGACGGTGCCAACGGCGATCGGCCTCGCTGGTTCCACCAACGCGGATTGGTTTACGCTGGAAGGGACCTTTGCAGCACCGACGCTCGGAGCTTCGAATTCGGCCACGATGAGCTTGGGTGGAGCGAACGTTCCCACCAGCGGTCTCACCTACACGTGGACTCCGAAGACTACCGCTTGTGTTCCGCAGGCCACGGTGCCTGTCTCGGAATTGAAGCCGACCTCTGCCACCATACAATGGGTGGACAACGGAGCCTCCTCACATGACTACGAGGTCCGTGCTCAGGATGTCTCCGGCATGGGCGCAGACGGATTGCCCGGTTCAGGTGGTGCGGTGGCTTCGGGTAACGTTCCCACCGGTACGTTCAACGTTTCGGTGACCGGTCTCACATCGAACACGACCTACTATGCTTATGTGCGGAGCACTTGCAGTGCTACCGGAGCATGGAGCTTGGCGGGTAAGTTCACAACACCGCTCGATTGCGGTGCCTCATTCAACTTCTCAGCGGCCACTGGTACTTACGGTGATCACAGTGTCACACGCATTTGCCCTACGACTGCTGGACAAGCGGCAGTGGCAACGTTCTCTTCGTTGACCCTGGCCGATTGGAACTCTGATCGCCAGACCTCGCTTTACGTGTACAACGGGCCGAGCACCTCGGGCGATCAGCTTTACAACGGTGCTGCTGCTGCTGGACCGACCGGGGCCATCTACTATATCCCTTCGGGTGGACTTCGTGCCGGTGCTACTCCTCCAACGGTGGTCAGCAGCCATCCAAGCGGCTGCCTCACCTTCAAATTGGTCTCCTTCCAAGGGGCCAGCTGGAATGCGGCAGTGACCTGCGAAGCGCTTCCAACGTGTTTCCCCCCCTCGGGTGTTTCGGCTACCACCACTGGTCCACAAGGTGGTTCCTTCACTTGGACCGGTACTTCTCCGGAACATCAGTACCGGATCGTTGCGAACGGCTCACCAGCCACGGCACCAGCGTTGGCCGAAGGTATCAGCGCGACCGTGCCCGTTTCCGTCACTGATGGGGATCTTGTGGGTGGCACCACCTACACGCTCTATGTGCGAGGCATCTGCTCGCCCGGCGATACGAGTGCATGGACCAACGCGTACAACTTCACCACGGCACCTGGTTGTGGTGGACCATTCAACAACGCAGGTTACAATGTCTTGGTGAACTATCCCATCAACACCGATGCTACCTACACCATTTGCCCCAACGTCGGTGGCGATGTGGTCACGGTGGCCTTCACGGATTTTTCCGTGGGTAGTGGGGACCGCTTCTATGTCTTCGATGGTCCGAACACTTCGGCTGGTATGCTGGCTTCAAGCACTGCTGGCGTGGGCGCCTTCCCTTCTGGAGGATACACGGGTACAGCACTGCCAGGTCCTTTCACCAGCACGCACCCTGGGGGCTGCCT
>ENA-UOWO01004585-UOWO01004585.1-activated-sludge-metagenome-genome-assembly--contig:-NODE-4585-length-15168-cov-4.874677_pt1 | contig 15168 bp, 12 predicted proteins | sample MGYA00238148_ERZ761564 | MGnify/ENA primary metagenome ERZ761564 (study PRJEB28885, sample SAMN05720194) | activated sludge metagenome | isolation source: Anaerobic digester | place: USA...
TTGACTTTAGTTGTATGTGAAGTTTGAACTTTAATTCGAGGACCATGTTTTTCTTTGCTTGTTTTATAGGAATTTTTGCTAAAAATTTCCCAGGCGTACCGTGGATATTGACCATTACACCGATTAGCATAATATTAAGTCAGACTTTTCTAAACAATAAAGAAAAATATAATACTTTTACTTTCTATTTTTTACTAGTGGCAGTCTTGGCGATTCAATGGTTGCTTTAAAATTTGAATTATGAAGTTTGGAATTGTTGTTTTCCCCGGATCAAATTGTGATCGAGACATGGAGTTTGCATTGCGAAATGATTTAAAACAAGAAGTTGTGATGTTATGGCATAAAGATCGAGATCTTTCGATGTTTAGCAAAGATGATTGTATTGTATTACCGGGAGGTTTTTCATATGGCGATTATTTGCGTTGTGGCGCGTTGGCTAGATTTAGTCCGATGATGGAAAGTGTCATTGAACACGCAAATAAAGGAGGAAAAGTATTAGGTGTTTGTAATGGATTTCAAATTTTATGCGAATCTGGATTATTACCTGGCGCTTTATTACTCAACGATCATCAAAAATTTGCTTGCAAAAATACCTATATTATCAGTGAAAATTCAAGTGCTCCTATTACAAAGCAAGTGGTTGGTCAAGCATTAAAAATACCTATTGCACATGGCGAAGGCAGATATTTTGCAGATGAAAAAACATTGCAAGATTTAGATCAACATCAACAAATCATTTTTAAGTATTGTAATGAATCAGGTGAAATTGGAAAGGAAAATCCAAATGGATCGACAAACCATATAGCAGGTATTTGCAATAGCACTCGAAATGTATTTGGTATGATGCCTCATCCCGAAAGAGCTTGCAGTGAACTCTTAGGAAATATAGATGGGAAGAAAATTATTGAAGGTCTTATAAACAACTAAACATTAAATTGTATGAAAAGTATTTTTTTTATCTTATGTATGTCAATCTCATTGTTCTCTTTTGCTCAAGATACAAGTCCTGTTAAATGGAATTTCTCAAGTAAAAAAGGAAATAATCCGAATGAGTATATCATTACAGCTAAAGCAAAAATTCAAGATGGTTTTCATGTTTTTGCCCCTGAACCAGGAGGTGATGGATTATTAATTCCAACAGAAATGTCCATCACAAATAAAGAAACTGTGAAAAAAATAGGTTCCTTAACACCTCAAAGACGTCCAATTACAAAGGAAATGACAGGTATTGGTATGGTGAATTATTATGAAGGAGAAATTGAATTCAACATGACGGTTGAATTACCTAGCCCTATAACCATTACAGGTATCATGAGTTCGCAAGCATGTAATGATAAAATGTGTTTTCCACCAACGGATATTGAGTTTAAATTGAAATTGTAAATCATTTTCAATTTGAAAATAGAAAGAATCATGAATTGAATAAAATCTTCAAAGGATATAAGATATGAATATAAAACAAGGAATTTTTAATTTTAAGAGTATAAGTAATCTTCGCTTTTTAATTACACTCACCTCATTCATTTTTGCTTCATATACTTCTATCGGTCAAATTGTAAAAGATCCAACAACTTGGACAGCAACGGCAAAAAAAATCAAGGATTCAGAATATGAATTAAAACTACATTGTAAACTAAAACCTGAATGGCATTTATGGAGCTTGGAGCCAGGAGGAGATGGGATGTTAGTTTTTCCAACTATTAAATATTCGAAGAACCCGAACCTTTCAATGATCGGTAAATTGACTGAGAAAGGAACTAAAATCAGTAAAGAATTCCCTGGTGTGGATGGTATAACTCACTATTATGAAAATGAAGTGACTTATACTCAAAAGGTCAAAATAAAAGCAAATACAGTCATTAAAGGTGTTGTGAATTATCAAACGTGTGATCACTCTCAATGCATGATTCCAACAGATAAATCCTTTGAAATTGAAATTAAAGATGCTGGTATTGCTGCAACAGATATAAAAGGCGATTCGTCTGTAGCAATTGAATCAAATACACCAATTGATACAAGCACAACAGAAACAGCTATTGCATCAACACAAACAATTGAACCAAAAGTTGAGGAAGCAAATAGCGAACCTGATGTTGTAAAAACTGAACAACAAACAAATCAAAAACCAGAACATCGTTCAAACTTTATGCTATTACTTGAAGGCATGGGCGGAGGATTATTGGCTATTATAACTCCTTGTGTTTTTGCCATGTTACCTATGACGGTTAGTTTCTTTTTAAAAAGAACAAAAGATAGAAAATCGGGAATTAAAGTGGCATTGCAGTACTCACTCAGTATCATTATTATTTTTGCGTTATTAGGTTTGCTCTTGACCTTTGTGAACAATAAAAATATTTTGTATGAAATATCGTCACATTGGGTAACCAATATATTTTTCTTTGTGATTTTCATCATTTTCGGTGTCGCATTTTTAGGTGCATTTGAAATTACATTGCCTGCAAAATGGAGTACTTTTACAGATAGTAAGGCCAATTTAAATAGTTGGAGCGGTATCTTTTTCATGGCATTAACGCTTGCCATTGTTTCATTTTCATGTACAGCGCCATTTATAGGAGGGCTCATTGCAGAGATATCGAAGGGTGCAAAAATTGGTCCCTTATTCGGTTTCACAGGATTTGGTTTAGGGCTCGCCTTGCCTTTTACTTTATTTGCTATTTTTCCTCAATTATTAACCGCCCTTACAAAACAAGGTGGTTGGCTGAATGCCGTCAAAGTAACTTTTGGATTTATTGAATTAGCGCTCGCTTTTAAATTTTTAAGCAATGCCGATTTACAAATGGGATGGCGTTTACTTGATAGAGAAATATTTATTGCGATTTGGTTTGTGATATCATTAGCGCTTACACTTTATTTATTAGGTATGATTCGGTTTTCGCATGATAGTGAATTACCTAAAAATGATTGGGGTTTATCTTATTTAACGGTAACTCGCCTTATGTTTGCTCTAACAACATTGGCTTTTGCATTTTATATGTTGCCTGGTATGTGGGGTGCGCCACTCAATGGAATGGGTGCTTTTGTACCTCCAATGGGAACGCAAGATTTTGTACTAACGGGTGGGGGTAGTGGAGGTGGCCCTTCGGAAGCCCAACATGAAAATAAAAATAGATACGCCGAAGCATTCAAAATTTATGAACCCGAAGTCGTGAAGAAAAATGGTTTGAATACCTATTTTGATTACCATGATGCACTTAAAGCTTCTAAAGAGCAAAACAAACCTATTATGCTTGACTTTACCGGAATAACTTGTGTGAATTGCAGAAATATGGAAACCCAAGTTTGGAGCAATGATGAAGTGTTTAAAAGGATGAAAGAGAATTTTATCGTTGTATCACTTTTTTGTGACGCAACAAGTGTTCTAATTCCTGAATCTGAACAGTATGAATCACAATTCTTAGGAAGTAGAGTGAAAAGTCTTGGTCAAAAAAATGCTGATATTCAAGCCTCTATCTATAATTCAAATACCCAACCGTATTATTTTTTTATTGATGGAAATGAAAAATTATTAGCTGATAAAGGATATAGTTATAACTCAAGTCCTGCAGATTTTGTGAAGCATTTGGATGCAGTGGTTGCAAAGTATAAAGAAATCTCTAAATAAAATTTTTGTTTGAAAGCTACTATTTATAAATCAACCGGAAGCTGGTATATATGCAAAACAGAAGATGGAAGAATATGGAATGCACGTACCAAAGGGAAATTGAAATTAGATAAGGAAATCACATCAACGAATCCTATTGCTGTTGGTGATATAGTTGAGGTGGCGCTTGAAGATGATTTAGAAAATAGTTTAATGATCGAATCAATTGAGAAACGAAAAAATTATATTGTTCGAACCTCACCACATAATAAACATCAAAAACATATTGTCGCTGCCAATCTTGATCAAAGTATTATTTTGGCTACCATTAAAGATCCAAGAACCTCTTTAGGGTTTATTGATCGATATTTGGTGACTTGCGAAGTGTATCATATTCCAACCATGATTGTTGTGAATAAATCTGATACTTTAGATGATGAAGACATGAAATACTATGAATTTCTGAAGTCAACCTATAATAAAATTGGGTATCCTGTTCATTTAATTTCTGCAGAGAAAAAACTTGGACTCGACTCACTCAAAGACATTTTAAAAGATAAAACAACTCTAATTACTGGTCATAGTGGTGTAGGTAAATCAACTTTAATCAATACTTTAATTCCCGTAAAAGATATTCGCGTGCAAGAGGTTTCGGGTTGGAGTGGAAAAGGTATGCACACAACTACATTTGCCGAAATGCACGATATGCCTGAAGGTGGTCGAATTATGGACACACCGGGTATCAGAGAATTAGGTATTGTAGATGTATCACGTGCTGAATTAGGGGGCTATTTTCCTGAGATCAGAAAAATGGCATTATCATGTAAGTACAATAATTGTTTGCATTTTAATGAACCGCATTGCGCTGTTCTAGCAGCTGTAAAAGCAAATGAAATTTCTGAAGAACGCTATATCAGTTATTCGAAAATTTATGAAACCATTGATGATAAAAATTACTGATCCATATGTCACTTGGAATTCCTGAATAAAAAATATGTACTCTAAATTAGAAAGATGAGGGTATAAAAAATCTTTTATTTAAACCAACTACTATACATCACATAGTTATTCGCAATTCGATTGATTTCACCGCTTACAAGTTCTTGCGAAATATCTTTCACTTTTTTTGCCGGAACACCAGCATAAATACTGCCACTTTCGCAAATTGTATTTTCGAGCACCACAGCACCTGCCGCAATAATTGTATTTGAACCAACAATTACATTATCCATTACAATAGCTCCCATACCAATTAATACATTGTCTTCGAGTTGACAGCCATGAACTAATGCATGATGACCAATAGAAACATTATCGCCGATGACTACTTTTGTTTTTTCATAGGTGCAGTGAATACAAGCACCATCTTGAATATTGACTTTATTACCCATTCTGATACTGTTCACATCACCACGAACTACCGCATTAAACCAAATACTACAATCTTCACCCATTTCAACATCACCAACAATAGTGGCATTTGGTGCAACAAAACATGATGATGGAATGGTTGGCGATATTCCTTTCACTGGAAGAATGATGGGCATAGATTAAGTTTTATAAATTGTGATTAATAGGTTTCAGATTGTTTTTCAATCTCGATTGTTTCACTTTTTACCTCTTCAAATACTATCTCTTTATCAATTGATTTTTCATCAGTTGAATTGGTTTTCTTATGTAATAATTTATTTTGAAAAACAAGAATAGTAATCACGCCAAATGAAATCGAGAAATCAGCAAGATTAAAAACGGGTCTGAAAAATTCATAAGGTTGTCCAGCCCAAACAGGAAACCATGATGGTAAATTACCAGACATAACGGGGAAATAAAGCATATCAACTACTTTGCCATGTAAAAGATCACCATAGCCTTGTCCCCATGCAACCATTTTAGCCATATGAAAACTACTTTCAGTAAAAATTTTACCATAAAATAAACTATCAATTAAATTTCCCATAGCGCCTGCTAAAATTAAAGCACTACAAAAAATGAGTCCATTTGCAAATTTCTGTTTAATTAAAGTTGTTTGAATAAAATAAAACCCCCAGATCACCGCTATTAATCTAAATAATGTTAGAAAAATTTTACCCCAATGTTCCCCAAACTTCATTCCAAAAGCCATGCCTTCATTTTCAATAAAATGAAGTCTGAACCATGAGCCAATGACATTTACTTCTTGACCATAAAAGAAATGAGTTTTAATATATATTTTAAGGGCTTGATCTAAAAGCAATACCACACCTACGGTTAGCAAAACATGTTTTAATTTCACACAATAAATTTTGACAAAAGTAAGTGTAAAATTGTAATAATCGACTTTTACAAAAAGTTCATTTCGAAAGGCTATTCTTTTACAAAACTCTTTATCAATGAGCCGTTGCTTAGTGGAATACGCAATGTGTATTGACCTTTTGCTAATTGAGCAAGATTTAGATTGTGTTTCTGAAATCCTTTTTCAAGTAAGAGAGGCTGTTCGAAAATTAATTTGCCTAATGCATCAAATATTTGAATTTGTGATGATTGATTTTTTTCACTACTTATTTCAATATTGATATTGTCTTTTGTTGGATTAGGGTAAAGTGATACAATCCTTGAACCCAAATTTGATAGCTTAACTAAAATAATATTTGAATAGGCAAATTGATTATCTAAATCAACAATTTTTAATCGATAATAATTGAATTCGTTGATTGCGGTAGCATCATTAAATAGATAATCTGAAATACTAGATGTATTTCCTTTTGCATTGACCTCGCCAATTTTTTTGAAATTCAAATTGTCGTTGCTTCTTTCTATTTCAAAACGTGATACATTTTTTTCTTGTGCAGTTTGCCATTTTAAATCTACTGTGTTTTCAAGATTCAGTTTACCATAAAAATTAAATAATTCTGTTGGTAGTGGAATCATTGGATCAAGATACGTTACTAATAATAAGCAGGCTGGTACACTTGCATTTCTAACATAGACGACACTATTTGTTGGCGAACCAAAACCTGACCATCCTGGATCAGTAAATGTAAAGGATGGCCCTGCGCCCCAATTAATACCGTTAGCTGAGTATTCAAGTCCAGTAGGACATGGAGTTGGCGTGCAATTAGGCGATTGAGGAAAAAATTGTGCCGTGATGCCGTTCGCTGTTAAAAAAGGTATTTCAGGTATTGGATTCACAGTTACTGTAACAGGTGTACGAACCGTTTGCTCACAAAATGCGGGTGAACCAGTTGTTGCAGCAACATAGTAAGTTTTAGTTACACTAGGATTGATATAAGGTAAAATTTGAGAACCTCCTATCGCACTATCATACCATACAAACTGAGAGGTGGGTGGTGTAGTGATGATATTTGGTTCTAATGAAGCTAAATCAAATCCATAGCCTGCGCAAAATGAAGCATTGGTTGGAACAGAATTAATAACCGGTATTGGGTTGATGATGATATCCGCATCACCTTCAATTTTTGGTGGGCATAAACCTGTTGGAGGAGTAATACTTGCAATAGTCCAAACACCTGAATTGGATATATTAGTTGTAAATGGACCAGCACCCGTGGCAGCATTAATAGAAGTCGTGTTCGTACCATTCGATAAATTAAAATCGTAATTCCCAACTAAAGGGTTTGAGATATTGATTGAAATAGGTGCTGTATTGGGTTCGCAATATTCACCATCGCCCGATAATGTGGCTAAGTCGCATTGTGGTATTACATATGTTGCTGAAGCAGTTACATCCGATTTTAAGCAAGGTGTTATTGGCGTTGGTTTATAAATTGCTTTTAAAGTAATTGAAGTTGGACCAGTTTGTGAACAAGTATCAGGTATAGTGACTGTGATGCTGGATGTTACCGGCGGAGGTGGACATTGCGTTCCAAAAGGCGTTGTAACTGAACTTATCCAATCTCCTCCAGGGTTAGCAGCCTTCGGTGTAATTGTGGTTGCAGTTGAGGTTACCCATGTATTTGTACTTGTTCTATACTTGCCAGAATTTGGTGCTGGAATGGTGCCACTGCTTGCAAAGGAAGCGGCCACCGGAAGATTAACTGATTTTTGAAGAATATAATTACCGCATCCTGTTGCTGGTGCAATATTCGCTGTTGTATCAGGTAAGGCTTGCCCAGAAGCCCACAAAACACCATCAATAAAGGTTCCATTACAATCAAATAATGCGATTTGCTCTCCGTTATTTGTCAGATTCATAATATCTGCACTACTTGGACTCACATTGGCGCAATTACATGTTTCAATATTTAAATCGGGTAGTACACCACTTGAACAAAAGGTACCGCCACCACCAATTAAATAATGTAAACCACTATTTATAATTGTGCCAGCAGGAATAGTAGCTGTCCAATCACCATCTGCAAGTATCCAACCACTAATATCAACATTCCCCGGTCCTGCATTATAAAGTTCAACCCACTCACCACTGTTCGGATTAATTTGATCTGGTGTTCCAGTGCATGTTCCTTGCGCTGGTCTAGCCACAAACTCATTAATAAATACTCTTCCTGTTGCTAGTACAGAAGGCGGTGTTGTTCCAACGGTTGATGGAGCTGTTCCCAATAAAGTACCAGAAGTATATGGGTCGAATGATGGATTATAATCATACCAAACCTCTAATTGTCCAGTTGTACAAACGCCTGTAATATCAACTGAAAATTGAACATTCGAATTTGCACAAATAGGGTTTCCGCTCGAAGGTGTAAAAGTTGGGGCACCGGTGCCAGTTAATATATATTTTGGACAAGCTGGATTTCCTAAACATGAATTTGGTACACTAACCACCAATGGGGTAGGGTTGGCGCATACTGTATTCACCGATGAAACTAGAATGCGATAATTTGGCAGCGCTGGATCAGCATCATCATCAAAAATACCGCCAATAATATTACTTGTAAAAGGACCAGCAATTGTAGTAAAAGGTCCACCAATTGTAATTTGCTTTTGAAGAGTATATTGAATATTTGTTCCAGTGGCACCATTCACGGTTACCGAACCTGGTAGTGAACAGGATGCAGTTGGTGTTCCACCTAAAATATCTTCCCGAATAATGGTGACAGAATTTGTTATATAACATTCTTGCTGTGGCGATAAGCTTGTACCAGCTGTTGCGGTTGAATTAGATCCTGGGCAACTTGTACAATTTGTATTTCCATTTCCCCAAACAAATTCATATTGTGTGGTTCCATTAGGAGCTGTAAATGTTGAAGCCAATGTTGTAACACCAGTTGCAGCATTGTAATTTGTACCCGAAAAATTAGAAGGTGTACCTCCATTCGTAATTACATATGAACCTAAATTGCCAGATGGTTGTGTTGCCACTAAAGAGGCATTTGCAAAATTATTAATCACATAGGTAAATGTAATGGGTGTTGCACCACAAACGGTAAGGGTTGTGCTAGTTCCTGTAATTGGATTGCCATTTAAAGTGGCAGTCCATGGATTAGCGCTTAAACTATTATTTAAACCAGGTGTTGGATAATCCGTACTTGCTGTATTGGTTGCAAGTGCCGCACATGGTAATAAACAATTTGTACAACCTAAATTTCCGCTTTGATCATAAGTAACGATGGCGCCATTATTACCATCTGGTAATCGAGCATATGATGAATTGCATCCAGTTAAATCATTACAAATGGTTCGGCCAAAATAAATTGGATCCGTTGTTGAAAACAAGGTGTCGAAATTCGCACCACAAGTTGGCGAGCTAGGAAAAGTTACATTGATTGGTCCGGTACCATAATTATTACCACCAGCATACATCATGGCATCGGCAACATTTCCAAATGCATCAAATAAAATCACCCGATCACCCAATCCTGCTCCATTATTGTAATTTCCTGAACCAGTTAAACATCCACACCCTCCATTCGACACTAAATCAGTATTTAAAAAAACGGTATTTGAAAAAATACCAGTTCCATCGCCGTAGCCATCTGGGTTCAAAGTAAAAAATGTATTCATTGATTTATAATCACAAGTACTACACATCATTTTTGATGCATTACCCACAAGTAAATAACCACCAGAAGGAACAATTAAACCAGTAGGAATTGAAATTTTTACACTTCCCCCATTTGTCAATAACCAACAACTCATATCTTGTGCAAAGGCACCGATATTTTTAAATTCAATCCAATCTCCGCCCGTGCCTTCATAATTGCCGGCATCAGATTGGAGTTCATTGATTATTATTTGAGCTTGTGAGCTTAAGAGTGAAAAACTAAGGACAAGGAGTAGGAAGACTTTTTTCATGTATATTTTATTATTAAGAGGTTGCAAAAATGACATCTTAAAATTAATTAAAAAATAATACTTCATTACTTTTTAATTATCATGTTATCCACCGTTTAGGGTAGGAGATATACCCAATAGTGGGTATATTGGTGTAAAAAATAATAAGCCATCTTTACATGAAACTTAAACGATATTTATTATCTTGTCTTTTACAAGTAATTTAGAACGACTTTGACTGTTCAATTCTTACCAATTCACTAAATAAGCAATTTCATTTGAGGTTGCTTATTTCATTATAAAAAGATGTGGGCTATTGATATCACATATGGCCCCTTGATTTGAGATTCGTAAAAAAATGCTTTTATACAATTTGTTTGATTAGTTTATGATCTTCTTTTAAAATTCTTAGTTTTACCAAAATTCTTCATTTTGAATCACGAACTCATTTTACAAACTGCGAGAGAAACCATTTCAATAGAAAAATCTGCAATTGAAAACCTAGCTTCTCGTGTTACGCCATCCTTTGTAAATGCAGTTGAACTCATACATCTGAGCAAGGGACGTTTAGTTATTAGTGGAATAGGGAAGAGTGCCATCATTGCTCAAAAAATTGTGGCTACCTTAAATAGTACAGGAACGCCTTCGTTGTTTTTACATGCTGCCGATGCCATTCATGGTGATTTAGGTATGATGCAAACAGATGATATTGCCATTGTTAATTCAAAAAGTGGTGAAAGTGCTGAAATAAAAGTACTCATTCCACTTATAAAAAATTTTGGAAATAAGGTGATTGCACTTTGTGGTAATTCCAATTCATTTTTAGCGAAACAGGCTGATTTTTTTATCGATTCAACTGTTGAGGTAGAAGCTTGTCCCAATAATTTGGCACCTACAAGCAGCACCACAGCACAATTAGTGATGGGTGATGCCTTAGCTGTTTGTCTATTAAAATTGAAAGGATTTACGCCGAGTGATTTTGCAAAGTTTCATCCTGGTGGCGCATTGGGTAAACAGCTTTATTTAAAAGTAAATGATTTGAGTAAACTCAATCTAGTGCCTCAGGTTTATGAATCATCAAGCATTAAAGAAATTATACTTGAAATGACAAGTAAGCGTTTGGGTGCAACAGCGGTACTAGATACGAATCATTTACTTAAGGGAATTATTACAGATGGAGATATTCGTCGAATGCTAGAACATCAAACGCATTTTGAAGGGCTGTGCGCACAAGATATTATGAACACAAATCCTAAAATAATTGATGCCAATGAACTTGCCATTAATGCATTAGCAATGATGAGATTAAATAATATTTCGCAATTGGTTGTAATTGATGGTAACCAATACATTGGTATGATACATATTCATGATTTATTGCGAGAGGGGTTGATTTAGAAATTACATTGAAATATTATTTCGAAACCTCCTCTAAATGAGCTTGCGTTTTTTTTATCAAATCCTTACAATAGGGTAAATAGGTTGATACAATTTCAATTGTTTTAGGTGCAATGGGTTCTATATAAACGTATGATTTTGAATCTTCCTTCATAGTGGGTTTAAGTAAACTAATTTGATTCGCGAGCCAACAAAATGTACTCAAAATAAAAACAACGAAAAAGGAATAGAGCAAACCACCTGCTAATTTATTAACCCATCCCAGAAAGAGTTTATCTAGTATTGCCTCAACAAATTTCACAAGCATTCTAAACAAAAATAGGGTACCTAAAAATAGAAGAATGAATGAAATTAATAAAGTGTATTTGCTTGTAATAATTTGTTGAACAAATAAATATTCAGATACAATATTCGATAATTTGAGTGCAATAATGATACCTAATAAAATAGCGAGAAACGAACAAATAGCCCATAAAAATCCTTTGCTCCAACCACGAATAAAGGCAATAATGGCTAAAATAATTAATATCGAATCTAGTATCATGTAACTAGGCTAATAGTTCCTTCACTAGTGCTGAAATCATTTTGCCATCTGCTTTTCCAGCTAATTGTTTAGATGCTATACCCATCACTTTTCCCATATCACCGGCATTTGTTGCGCCTACAGAACTTATAATCTCTTTTAGTGTTGTTCGTAATTCGTTTTCATCCATTTGTTTTGGAAGAAATTTTTCAATGACACTTAATTCATCACGTTCTTTTTGAGCAAGATCTTCTCTGTTTTGTGCAATAAAAATCTCTAATGAATCTTTACGTTGTTTGGCAAGTTTTTGCAGTATTTTGATTTCGTCTTCTGTTGAAAGTTCACCATTTTTTCCGTCAGCTGTTTTGCCTATGAGTATAGCAGATTTTATAGCACGTAATCCTCTTAATCCTGCTTCATCTTTTGCTAGCATAGCAGTTTTAATATCCGCATTAATTGTTAGTTCTAATGACATAATGATTTAATTAAATAGTTTTTAAAGTTGATTTTTTTTCGTTTCCTCCTCCATCTTTTTTTTCATAGCTTTCGAAAAATCTCTCATTTCGTTGGCAAGTGTTTTATGATTGGTGGCTCTTTCATAGGTGTCAGCCATGGTCATCATGGTTTGAAAAAAGAAATCATCCATTTCATCCACCATCATTTTTTTAGTCCACAAATCAATTCGAAGGGCTGCATTTTCATTCACATCCCAAATGCTTAACATAAAGGCTTTTGCTTCGGTAGGTTTTGAAACACCACCTTCGGCCGCCTGCCAAAATATTTTTTCCGGCACTTTATGTTCATCTAATTGTACATCTAAATGGATGGTGGAGGTATTGCTCATGATTTTAAAAAATTGGAATTGCAAATATATACAATTCAACTATTCAATAATTGAGCAATTTTGGATTGAAGTTAGAGTAATCAAAATGAGTATAGATAGTTCACTAAATAGGCCTGTGTAGCACGAATGTGAATGCCACAAAATAGAATGTCTTATTTTAATGCAATAAGCGCCTCTTAATTATTTATATTTTTATCTTAGTTTTGAAATCTCTGCTATTGCTAGTGCATTTTAAATTATAAAAACCATTTGGAATTGCTGAAATATCTACATAAAAATTATTAGTTCCTTTCTGTAATTTATAAATTGTAGATATTGTTTTTCTACCAGTTAAATCATAAAGTTCAATTACCAAATCTTCTTCATGATCAGCAGAGCAAATAATATTAAATATATTGTTTGTTGGGTTCGGAGAAACTTCTATGTTCAATTCTTTTTGAAAGACCATTTTAACAATATTGCTATGGGTTTTATTTTTTTCAATATCCACATAAATAATTCTATAATAATTATCTCCAGTATTTGGCATCTTGTCTTCAAAATAAGTTGTTTTATTTTCTTCGATTTCATCAAGGCTTATTAGGTTACTTATTGAAATTTTTTCAAACTCTATACCGTTATAACTTCTCTCAACATAATAATAGTCACCTTCCAAATAGTTGCCGTTGGTTATCCAATTAAGTTGAATGCCAGTTAGTGATTTTTTTCCCTTCAATTCAATTCTTTCTAAGGGTAATTGTAAGGCAGCACAAGGAGCACATACTACATTTGAAGTGTCACTAATTCCTGAAGCGGTGCAACTAATAATACACCTAAAACAACTTGAAGCACTCGGTATTGAGTAAACAAGAATTGGCGTGAACGGTACCAAGGCATTTACCCAAGGGCCTGAAGGATAATGACTTCTTTGCCACCGATAAGCTAGGTTATTATTGTACGAGGTGCCATTAAGAAATCCTATCACACCAACGTAAGGACCTATTTGACAACAATGTAATTGCAAACTACCCGCTATAGGAATTCCTAAACATGATGTTTGAGCGCCAACAAAAATTCTAATATCGTGAAATTGTCCATATCCGTTTATACTGCATGAATTTATAGATCCACCACTTCGCTTTGAGGCGATTCTTAATTTGTAATTACCGTTCGGAATTAATGGTATATTAATTGATCCTGTAAGATTGGTTGTTGATAGTACTGGAAATGATGAATTGAAAACAGTTTCTCCTAAATCGATAAAATCATCATCATTATTCCAATCAGCCCAAATAGTAATATCCTGACCTAATAAATTAGAGCCAGTCTGAATTGAAAAAGTGTAAGTTGATCCTGCGCTGTAAATCGATGAAACTGTATCAAAAGTATAATCACACGAGTAATCAAGAATATTTAATTTTGAATTTGGTCCAAATGTAAAGTTCTTTATATAATCGTCAGTTGCTCCAGAATTGCTAACTGTTGGCATACATTGAGAAAATAATGATAGCTGAAAGGAAAAGAGAAATAGAATAGTAGTAGATAATTTTTTCATTCTGATTTATTTCTAAAGAATGTGAAGGGAAATTAATTTCAGAATAATTGAAAAAAATCATTACGTTTTTTTCTTAAAAACGTGGACAACCATACGAGCTAGTTACTTCATTGCCCGGTTTATAATTTCCTTGTAAGAGTAATGAAATTTCAAATGCACCTAATCCACCATTACCTTGACTTAAATCGGAAACAGTATGATCATAACTTACCGTAAATTTATGTTCACGAAATTTATAACCTGCTGCAATTATTGCTGCATCTTTATTTCGATAAAACGCACCAATTAAAAATTCATTGCTACCTGCTACTCTATTTTCGCCAACATTAATATTAAACATGGCGCCTCCGACTAATTCACTTGCTTTCTTTTGTCGTGTATAATAAAAAGATGGGTTGATCATGAACTTATCACTTGCCTTATATGTCATTTCAATGTTTGCCATGGGGCGTAAGCCAAGCTTATTATTTTCACCATAAAATGATTCTACAGGTTGATTCACATTTCGAGCACCTGCACTAAATTTTACATAGAAATTTGTATTGTTATAATACGAAAAATTAGCACCAACACTTATATCAAGAAATGAAGATTTTTGTTTAGTATTCGTTTCATTATTGGGTAGGTTTTTATTAAATGAAAACTCATCCCATTGTGTATCAAAGGTTAGCTTACTAAAATCAACACTTCGTTGATTATAAGCTGCACCTAAACCAGCTGAAAAACTTGTTTGTTCACTCGTTAAAATATGGTAAGCTAAATTCGCTTGAATTTTTGTGAGTGCTAAATTGCCATTCCCTGCAGCGTCGCGCCAAACAGCCACACCAGCACCAAGCCAACTTGTTTCTAATTTATTTCGCATAATACCACCATCTGCAAAAATGCTAAAGGTATTATACGGAACTGCTACTGTTGACCATTGGTTTCGATAATTAATGCCAGCTCGCCAATCATTATCTTGCAATAATCCTGTATTCGCTGGATTAAGCAACATTGGCGAATTATTATATATTTTATCCATCGTAATGATTGCAGCAGGT